>Ga0209098_1000030_pt1 | contig 147549 bp, 127 predicted proteins | sample AD_JPNHW1_MetaG_FD_184429 | JGI IMG/M metagenome (GOLD analysis project Ga0209098, IMG submission 184429) | Active sludge microbial communities of municipal wastewater-treating anaerobic digesters from Japan - AD_JPNHW1_MetaG (SPAdes) (version 2) | ecosystem: Engineered > Bioreactor >... | reverse complement strand
CCAGAGAAAGCTGCTGGAGGCAAAAGGCCCTATCGGGGCCGGCATTGGTTCTTCGCAGCGTATTCTGCGTTATATTTCTTGAGACACCAAGGCCGGCGGCTACGATCTCCCGCGCCCCCACCGGATCGGCTGCGAGAAAACAAGCGTCCCCCTGCGCTCTGCTTTCGCGCAACCGAGCGGATCACGAACGATTCGAACCAATTCAAACCTGCACCGCCCCCGCGGTCGCAACGAGTCCATGTCTTCAGCAAAACAGCCCTACTCCAAACCGCTGCACGGCCGCTCGACCGCCGGCACGTCTCGGCATCGCGGCATGACCCTCATCGAGGTCGTGATTGCAATGTTCGTCCTCGTAACGGTCTTTGCCGCAGCGTTGACCGCAATAATCCAAGCCAAGAGTTTGGCCGTCTCGGCAAAGAACCGCATCCGCGCCACAGCCATTCTCAATATGCGCATGGAGGAAATGCGCGCCATGCCCTTTGCCACACTCAAGACAAAGCTCGGCACATCCACCTTCCTCAACGGTACGGAAAACAGCGCCGAGCTCACCGACACGGCCACCAGCTACTCCTACAGCTGGACACGTGAGGAAATATCCGCGACTGCCACCAGCGAAGGTACCGATCTGCTGTGCGTCGTCATAACGGTCCAGTGGACCGAGCGAGGCCGTGCCAAATCGCTCAAAACGCTCTCCTATTTTTCCGCCACCGGCGTCTCCACCAAGCAAGCAGCTGCCTGATCATGAACATCACGCACCGCAAGGGATTCACCCTCACCGAGCTGATGATCGCCATGTCCATTCTCATGGTCGTCGTGGCTGGCGTATGGAGCGTCTTTCTCTCCATCAACCGCTCCATGTTCGAAATCTCCGAGGCGATGGACCTCAACGCCAGCACTCGTTTCACACAGGACCGGCTATTGTTCGATCTGCATTCGCTCAACAAGGTCACGGCAATGGCACCTCAGAGCTTCACCGGCACCTTCACCGACATCGCCACCGGCACGACCGGTACGATGACCTACACTCTTGATAGGGGCACGCTCAAGCGGGAGGTCACCCTTAACGGCATTACCACCGCCACCGTCGTCATGCATGACTTGGTCACCACCATTTCAAGCCCGGCCTACTCGAAATTCGTGTTCATCAACCGCACCGGGGCGAGTTCTGCCACTGCTTCGCAACCCAAGGAAGTCCGTTCGATCAAGGTCAGCCTCGTGCCGCAGGCCAGCACCCGCCAGAAGCTCAAGCTGGTTGGTGGCCGCAACACTACGTTCTGCACAGCGCTGGTCCAGCTCCGCAACATCACCAACTGACACACTCCGCCATGAACCCCAAATCCAGATCAGGTGTCGCCCTCGTGCTAGCGCTCGTACTCGGACTGGTTCTATTGATGGGCCTTGGTTCCCTCCTCGGCACCATGGTAAGCGAGTACCGCAGTTCGATGCGCTATTCCCTCAACAGCGTCGCGTTCCATCTCGCCGAGGCCGGTATCGACCGCACAGCTAACGCAATCACTAAGAAACTGATCTCCGAAGCCGAGGGTTGGACTAAGAACGGCACCACCTACAGCCGCGACTTCACCGTCACCGCCGGTACAGCCGGTAACGAATCCAAAGGCTACCGTGTCGTCTATTCCTCCTCCACCAGCTCCGGCACCACCTACCACAAGGTCTCCTCACGCGGCTGGGTGCGCAACGAGGGCGGAAAGATCTACGCCCAGCGCGCCATCGAAGTCTCTTTCAAGGAAAGCACCAATGGCGGCACCGGCGTCCTCCCCGGAGCTTACACCAAGGACGGATTCACCAATGGCAGCTATTCCACCGGGGGCGCTATCTCTGCTACCCAGCCAGGCGCCATCTACGACAGCTACGACAGCACCAACAACACCGCGCCAAACCCCATATCCAATCGCAGCAACAAATGCGTCGTAGGTACGCTCTCGTCGGAGGACAACGCCCTCAACCTCTCCAACGGCAAATACTACGCGCAGCTCAAGACCGGGAAAGACGCTAAGCACCCCACTCCACGCGTCGACTACAACACCGACAGCAGCGGCGCGATTCTCGCCAAGCTGGACAACCCCGATACCACCGACCAATACGGCGACTTGGTGACCTACGATCCGGCGAAAAACTATATCGGGCGAGACTTCTCCGCTACCTTCACGCTCGACCCGCCTCCCGCTTCCACCGACACGACTTGGACGATCATCACCCCCGCTACCGACGCGACGAAAGGATCTCAGTGCCTCGGCCAAGCCAGCCTTGGCGTATTCAAGAACGGAGACCTCCCCAACACCCCGATCACCGCCGTCAACGACACCACTCTCGCCATAGGAAGTAGTGACAAGAGCCGCATCTACATTCCGACCCGAGGCCTCGGCAACTACACCACGCTGGAGATCACCGGAGAGGTGTTCATCGTCACCACCGGTGTAATCAACAGCCTAAACGTCGTCTTCAAAAGCAAAAACGCCAAGCTGACCCTCTACACCGACAACAACGTCCCCGTCATCACCTCCCAGCAGAAGATGTCCAGCGACGCCGCCGTCAATAACTATGAGGCCAAGTATCTCACCATCGGAATTCTCCCTGGGAACGCCGGCATCAGCAGCATAGGCAACAGCGACTACACAGCCGATAAGGTCTACACATCCATCACTACTTCACTAAAAAACCCGACGCCGAATGATACGATGATCACTATGAACAACGTCGGCAGCAAAGCCATCGTCGCCAGATTCTTGGCCCCGTGGTCTAAGGTCCAGATCGATGCCGATGGCAATGGCGGCGGCATGTTCTGCGGCACCCTTATGGCCCGCATTCTCGACGTTAAGGGGACCAATGGATTCCCCTTCCACTGCGACCAAGCCCTCGGGGGAGGCGACGGTACCACCACCGCTATCACCGTCGATTCGTGGCGGCAGATTCTGACAACTTCCGCGGTCTTCGACTGAGCAGCTTTTGCCCCGCATCGCGAGAAGTTAGGTTTCCAACGGCCGGCGCCTTCGCGCCGGCCTTTTTCGTTTCCCGAACTTCGGGTTGAGCCGTCGCCCGAAGCCGGCAGCATCTCCGCCCATGAATCCCGCCGAGCACGCGCCGCTTCTCAATCCCGCCATCCCCGCACTGATCTTCCCGGCGATTTCCCTGCTGTTCCTCGCCTACACCAACCGGTTCCTCGGGCTGACCGGCGTCGCCCGCAAGATGCTCGCCGAACACCTCGCCAATCCCCAGCCCCACTGGGAGGTCCAGCTCATCAACATCCGCCGCCGCCTGCACCTCATCCGCAAGATGCAGCTCCTGGGACTGGGATCCTTCATCCTCGCCGCCCTCTCCATGGGCGCACTGGTCCACGGGTTCCCCCTGTTCGGCATCGGATTCTTCGTCGCCTCGCTCGTCGCCTTCATCGCCTCGCTCGGCTACAGCGTACATGAGATCAAACTCTCGATCGCCGCCATCGAGGTGGAGTTCCGGCGCGCCAAAGTCCCCGAGGCCTGAGTGCTGAGCCGCTGTAGATAGACTCCAGCTAACTCAGCCTGCCACCCATCCGGACATAATACAGCCGGAGGGCAGAGGCCTCCGGCTGTGTGATCAAACTTTCGGGCCGTGCGGATCAGCCGTTGGCGATCTTGCGCTGGACCGGGAAGACCGGGCGCAGCGCCTGGCTGAGCTGGTCGTGCAGATCCTGCATCTTGCGATAGATGGCAACGTTGGCCTTGTTCGGTTGGCAACGAGTCGCCTCGTCGAGGGCGACGATGCGGCGGGTGATGTCCTCGAGCTTGGCCTTCGGGTTGGACTGGCGGGCCACGCACCACGCGGCCTGCAGCGCACCGCCGAGCGCGGCGCCCTCGTCCTCAACCATGGCGACGACCGGCACGCCGAAGACGTCGGCCATCATCTGGCGCCAGATCGGCGACTTGGCGCCGCCGCCGGTGATGCGGATCTCCTTCGCCTTCACGCCCAGCTGGGCGAGGCGGCGCAGGCCGTAGTTCATGCCGAGGGTGGCGCCTTCCATCGCGGCGCGGGCGAAGTGCGCCTGGGTGTTGGTCTTGCCGTTGAGGCCGATGAACGAGCCCGAGCCGGTCGGCACGTTGGGCGTGCGCTCGCCGGCGTAGTACGGGAGGAGCAACAGACCGTCGCTGCCGGCGGGCACGGTGGCCACCTGGTCGTCGAAGGTCTTCACATCCCAGCCAAAGAGATTGCGCATGTGCTCGGTCACGCTGGTGACATTCATCGTGCACAGCAGCGGGAGCCAACCGCCGGTGGAGCTGCAGAACGCGGCGATCTCGCCGTCCGGATCGCAGACCGGCTTCTTGCTGAAGGCGTAGATGGTGCCGGAGGTGCCGAAGCTGGCAGTGACGACGCCGGTCTCGACGTTTCCAGTACCGATGGCGCCCATCATGTTGTCGCCGCCGCCGGCGCTGACGACGACGGAGGTCGACAGGCCGTACTTCTCGGCGATCTCGGGGCGGAGGGTGCCGGCCGCTTCGTGCGACTGGGAGATCTTCGGTAGGAACTGCGCGAGCTTCGGGTCGATGGCGTCGATCGCGGCCTTCGACCAGGCGGCCTTGCGGACGTCCATGAGGGCGGTGCCGGAGGCGTCGCCGAACTCCATGAAGTACTGGCCAGTGAGGTGGAAATTGAGGTAGTCGTGCGGGAGGAGCACGTGGCGGAGGCGGCGGTAGTTGGCCGGCTCCTTCTTCTTCAGCCAGGCGATCTTGCCGGCGGTGAAACCCGCGAGCACGAGGTTGCCGGTCTTCTTCAGCGTGGCCTTCGGCCCGCCGAGCTTCTTCATGATCGCCTCGCACTCGGGCACAGTGGAGGTGTCGCACCAGAGCTTGGCCGGGCGGATGACCTCGCCGGCTTCGTCGAGCGGCACGAAGCCGTGCTGCTGGCCGGACACGCCGATGCCGGCGACAGCCGAGCGGTCGACCTTCTCGAGGACGGTGAGGATGACCTTGTCGAGCGCCTCGGTCCACGCGGAGGGATGCTGCTCCATGTGCCCGACCGGGAGGTTCGGGATGAGCGTGTAGGAGGCGCGCGCCTCGGCGACGACCTTGCCGGATTCGAGGTCGAGGACGATGGCCTTGGTACTCTGGGTGCCGCTGTCGATGCCAATGAAGAGACTCATGGTTGGGAGTGTAAGGTGTAGTTGAAGTTGTGAAGCATGCCGCACCGGGGGAAGCGGGAGCGAAATGCTTCAGGCAGCCCGCGAACCCTGCGACAAAAAAAACGGCCGCGGGTCTTCCCGCGGCCGTCAAAGAGGATCAATCCCTGCCGGACTCAGCGCTTGAGCGAGGCGCAGAACACGCCAAGGCGGCGCACGCCCTCGGCGAGGATCTTGTCGCCGGTGGCGTAGCTGAGGCGCAGGCAGGTGTCGTCGCCGAAGGCGATGCCGGGGACGGCGGCGACCTTCTCCTGATCCAGCAGCTTCGCGCAGAACTCGGTCGAGTTCATCCCGAACGAGGAGATCGTGGGGAAGAGGTAGAACGCGCCCTGGGAGAGCCCGCAAGTGATGCCGGGGATCTTGTTGAGCTCGGCATGGAGGAACTTCCGGCGGCGGTCGAAGGCTTCGAGCATGGGCTTCATCGCGGCGGCGGCCTTGTCCTTCTCCTTGAGCGCGGCAAGCGCGCCGTACTGGGCGAAGGTGGTGGCGTTGGACGAAGTCTGGCTCTGGATGTCGATGGCGGCCTTGGCGACATCGGGCGGCGCCACGAGGGTGCCGAGACGCCAGCCGGTCATCGAATAGCTCTTGCTGAAACCGGAGACGACGATCGTCGCCGCGGCGGCCTCGGGCAGGATGGTGGCGGCGCAGAAGTGCTTCTGCCCGTCATAGGTGAGATGCTCGTACATCTCGTCGGACATCAGATAGAGGCCGTGCTTGAGCACGACGCCCACGAAGGCCTCCAGCTCGGACTTGGTGTAGACCGCGCCGGTGGGGTTGGAGGGGCTGTTGAGGATGACGAGCTTGGTGCGCGGGGTGATCGCGGCCTCGAGCTGGGCGGCGGTAAGCTTGAAGCCGTTGGCGGCAGTGGCGGCCACGATAACGGGGGTGGCGCCGGCAAGCTTCACCATCTCGGGATAGCTCACCCAATACGGAGCCGGGACGATGACCTCGTCGCCGGGGCCGACCGTCGCCATGATGGCGAGATAGCAGGAGTACTTGCCGCCGGGGCTCACGCAGGTCTGGGCCGGCTTCACTTGCAGGCCGTAGTCGTTGGCATAGCGCTCGGCGATTGCGGCGCGCAGCTCGTCGATGCCTGCGGCAGGCGCATACTTGGTCTTGCCGGCGGCAAGGGCCTTGGCACAGGCCTCCTTGATGAATTCGGGCGTGTCGAAGTCGGGCTCACCGGCGGCGAAGCCGCAGACGTCGACACCGGCAGCTTTTAGGGCTTTGGCCTTGGCATCCACCGCCAGGGTTGGCGACGGCGAGATGTTCTTGGCCCAGGGAGACAGAGAACGGCGGTTTTGGGTCATGGCGAAGGGTCAGGCTGGTAGGACGCCATGGCCGAAGCAAGCCGGGTTATCCTTCGATCGTCAGTTTTGACCGCGCCGCACCTGTCGCCACCCGATCAGGCCCCATGCGTAACAAAAAACCCCGGGCCTTCCGGCTCGGGGTTCTGGGTCTGAGTGAGAACTTGCTTATTTCTTCGCCTTCTTGGCGGCCTTCTTGGCCTTGACCGGGAGGGCGTCGATCGCAGTGCGGAGGAGCTCGCCGACGCTCACGTCGTGCTTCTTGGCGAGCTTCACCAGGCGCTGCTTGCTGTCCATGCGGAGGCGCACGGAAATCTGGCGATGCGCCTTCACCGGAGGATTGTAGGAAGCGAAGTCGAACTCTTCGATCGCATGGCGGATGACCTCGCTGTTGGTGGCCATGTCTAGGCTCTCGCGGGCGGCCTCGATCTTGGCAAGGAGCTCTTCCTTGAGGTCGAACGTGAGTGGTGAACTTTCTTGGGCGGAGGGCATATCAGTATTCTGTTAACGGTGTTGGATGTATCGCAGTTGCGGGTCAGATGTTGTAAGTTTCCCGAAACGTATCCGACGGCAACAAGTTTTTTTCGCATCGGCCTTTCAGCGACACGTCCGCAGGGCCGTTCGTCCCGGGTTTTCTGGTGTGAAATCCCCAGTCCTTTCGCAAGTACGGCGGCGCCCTCGCTACTTGAACCGCTCGAATTTGATCGAGCCGTCGATATCCGGAGGCACCGGCAGGTGCGCCGGGGCGAAGACGATGCGCGGCAACGACAGACCGAGGGCCGCGGCATCCACACGGAACCGCGTCTTGTCGCGCGTCGCCTCGTCGCGGAGGTCGATCGTGCGCACGATCCACTGGTCCTGGGTGCGCTTCAGATCCAGCACGCTGATCGTCTTCAACGGGGTCTGGTCCGGGCCGAGCTCCTCGGCCTGCACCAAGGCGGAATACTGCGTATCGAGATAGAACCGCACCCCCGCCAGAGCCGGTCGCGCAGCCGCGATCGAGGCTGGCGGATAGGCCAGAAAACGGTGGGCCGGCCGGCCGCGCACGCTGACCACCCCCTCGAAAACGCAATCCTCCCAGAACAAGAAGGGCATCTGCAGATCGAAAGCGGTGAGATTCGTGCCGGCTAGCGGCACGAACAGCTGCTCGGCCCCCACCGCCACCGTATCCGCATTGTCCGCCGAGACCGTCCACACGCCGGACTGGGGACCGTTCTGCACCAGCACCCGTCGGGCACCCTCGGTGCCGGCGGGGAAATCGACCAGCGTGAGCGGCCCTACTTCGTTGCGCGTGCCGTACAGCCGTCCGGTGACAAGGCGCTCCTCACCGCGCCGCGGCATCACCCGCAGGGTGAAGTCCAACGCATAGTCGCCCGCCAGTCCGAGCCGGCGAAACTCCGCCAGGATGCGACGCCCCTCCGCCTGATCGGCGGAGCCGGTGAATGCGTAATGGGGCTCGGGCCGCACACGGCTCTGCGCCGCGGCCGAGAGCGCCAAAAAAAACGCGAGACCACAGACCGTGCACCGGCCGATGAGCCTCGCGTTCATGGAAAGATGTGACTGCCGCCTCAGGACTGGGGAGCCGGGGTCGCAGGAGCCGGAACGGCCTCCGGCGTGGCAGCCGGTGCCGCAGGTGCGCTGCTGGCCGGGATCGAGGGCAAGCTCTCCGCCGACTTGTCCTTGTGCTTCGCCACGTAGATCTGGCCGAGGTACGCGCCAAACGCTATGATGAAGAAGGCGACGGCAAGAATGATCGTCGAACGCGTCAGGACATTGCCCGTCTCGGCACCGAAAGTGGCTTCGGCCACACCGCCGCCCATCGCAGTACCCAGGCCGCTGTCGGAACGGGGCTTCTGCACCAGCACAAGCAGCCCGAGAAACAGCGAGACGAGGACAAGCAACAGGGTCAGGACAACGTTCAAAATGGTCATGAAGGCGGCGAGGCAACCGAGCGCTCCAACCTTTGTCAAGAAAGGTCACGGCCGCGGAATCGTCCGCGGCCATGAAGCGCGCCCTTCGACGCCGATCCATGGCCGCAGCACAGCGATCAGACGCTGATGCCGAGCCGGTCGAGGATGCGCTGGAGGTCGGTGTTGCCCTGGTACTCGATCACGATCTTGCCCTTCTTGGGCGAGTGCTTGAGCGAGACGCGGGCATTGAAGTGCGAGGTAAGCTTCTTCTCGATGTTGGCCACCGCGGTGGCTTCCGCCGCAGGCACCACACGACCGCCGTTCTCGCCGGCCGAGGCGCTGGGCGCGGTGGCGGCGGCGCGGTGGCGTTGCACGAGCTGTTCGAGCACGCGAACACTGACGCCCTCCTCGATCGTGCGGCGGGCCAGGAGTTGCCGTTCCGCAGCGTTCTCCAAGCCGAGCAGGACCTTCGCATGGCCCACGCTGAGCAGGCTCTTGGCGATGTAGCCCTGGGTCTCGGGGTCGAGCTGGAGCAGGCGCAGGGCGTTGGCAACCGAAGCGCGGGCCTTGCCCACCCGCTCGGCCGCGAGCTCCTGGGTGAGCCCGAACTCACGCATGAGGCGCGCGTAGCCGAAAGCCTCGTCCATCGGATTGAGATCCTCGCGCTGGAGGTTCTCGATCAGGGCCATCGCCGCCGAGGAGGCATCGTTGGCGGCGACGATCTTCGCCGCGATGGTCTTGAGCTTGAGATGCTGATGCGCGCGCCAGCGGCGCTCGCCGGAGATGAGCTGGTACTTCTCCCCCACCTTGCGCACGACGATCGGCTGCATCAGCCCCTCGGAACGGATGCTTTCCGCCAGCTCGGCCAGGGCCGCCGGCTCGATGGCCTTGCGCGGCTGGTGAGGATTGGGCTCGATCGCCGCAACCGGGATCTCCGCGTAACCGTCGGGCTTGGGCAACGCCGCGGCCGCAGGCGCGACCGGAGCGGCGGGGGCGGCGGTCTTTGCGACCGGAGCCGAAGCTTCGTTCTTCTTGGCGGCGCCGGCTCCCGACGCAATCAGGGCGCCGAGGCCGCGCCCGAGACGGGTTTGGGTCTTGGGAGTGGACATGTCAGTTGTTGGGTCGGACCTGCGGTGCCGGCATGATCGCGCCGGTCGCTCCGGGGATGAAAAGGCTCTGCCCGACGAAAAGCTTCGTGGGGTCGGCGATGCGGTTGGCGTTCTGGATGTTCTTCATCGGTACGCCGTACTTCTTGGCGATGGTCGAGAGCGTCTCGCCCGTCTGCACAGTATGCGTCACGCCTTCCTTCGGGAAATCGTCATTGAACTCGGTCGAGATCGTCGGGCGGGTCGCCTGCCCTTTCGCCACCGCGGTGATCGCGGAGTTGGTCTCCTTCGCAAGCTTGGAGATCTGCTGCGCCACGGTCTGGAACGTCTCGCGTTTCTGCTCGGCCAACGCGGCCTCGGTCGACTGCCGCAGCTGGGCGAGCGCGTCGTTGAGCTGCGCGAGCGTGACATAGGCCGTCCGGCCCGACTCGGCCTGGCTGGAGAGCACGGCGTTGTCGCGCTGGAGCTGGGAGACAGTGGACTGCAGCTCGGCCACCGTCTGCTGGAGGAGCCGTACGTCCTCGCGCAGATTGGCCATCTCGACCGCGCGCGGATCGGCGCGCTGGGCCATCAACGGAGTGGCGGCCAACATTCCGGCAAACAGGGCAGTCCGCAGTTTCATGCGGCCAAGCATGCAAACTCGGCCGCGCAAAAACAAGCGCGTTGCCCGCGGCGTGTTGAAAACACCCCGCATTTACGTCTTCCGCGGGAACGGCACCGGCCCGACCAGCGGCGGCATCGGCTGCGAGGCAAGCACGGTCCCCGCCGCGACGGGGAAACCGCGCATGAACTCCGGGGCCTGTAACATCCTGCCGCCCGGCCGCTGCAGCCGCAGCAGCCGCAGCACGCCGGCGCCCGTCGCCACCGGCAGCGCATCCGGCTCGGGATCGAGAGTGGCGCCGGGTGCGGCACCACAATCTCGCGACACCGCCTCGGCCAGCCCCAGCTTCACCGGCGTGCCCGCGATCTCCACGGTGCAGCCGGGCCAGGGCATGAGGGCGTTGATGCGGCGGGCGAGCTCCGCGGCCGGTCGCGAGAAATCGAGCACGCCGTCGGCCTTGGACAAGCGCCGGCAGTAGCTCACCCGAGTCTCGTCCTGCTCGCGCGAGGCTAGAGTGCCGTCACGCAGCGCCGCCAGGCATCGCGCGGTGAGCGGGGCGGCGGCGAGGCCGAGCGCCGCCTCCAGCGAGGCCGTCGTCTCCTGCGGACCGATCGGCACGCGCTGCTGGTCGACGATCGCGCCGGCGTCGAGCTTTCGCACCACGCGCATGAAGGTGACCCCCGTTTCGGCGTCGCCACTGGCGATGGCGACAGTCGCTGGACAGGCGCCGCGGTACCTCGGCAGCAGCGAGGTGTGGAGGTTGAAGACGCCCAGCCGCGGAGCGGCGAGAAAGTCCTCCTTGAGCAGCTGACCGAAGGCCATCACCAGCGCCGCATCGGCACGAAGCTCCAGCACGCGCGCAGTGTCATCGGGGCCGAGCCGCTCGGGCTGGTACACCGGCACGCCGCGCGCCAACGCCCATTCCTTGATCGCTCCCGGCAGAAGCTTCTGCCCGCGGCCATGCGGCCGGTCCGGCTGCGTGAAGACGGCGACGATCTCGGCAAGGGCGCGCCCCTCGCCCACGAGAAAGTCCAGCGTGGGCAGGGCGATGGGATCGGAACCGAGAAAGACGAGACGCAGCGGCGGCATGGTCGGATTGGAGCGGTTGGACAACCGCTAGGCGAGCGCGCAACCGATGCCCACGTCGAAGTGTGCTCCGAGCCGGCCGCCACCATCCCGACCGCACGCGACCCCGAAAACAAAACGAGGCGGGCACCTCGCGGTGCGCGCCTCGTCGTGATTGGAAGCTGTGGTCGGACCGGTCCGTTCAGGAATCGCCGTCGTTGCCGATCGCCTCGACGGGGCAGCCTTCGAGCGCCTCGGTGCACTTGGCGATCTCGTCGTCGTTGGTCGGCTGCTTGCTGACAAAGGTGTGACCCGACTCCTCGTTGCGCCCGAAGAAACTCGGCGCCGTCTCGCGGCAGAGATCGCAGTCGATGCACTGCTGATCCACGTAGAACTTGCCGGCAACGTTGTCCTCCCACTTCTCAGCTTTGTTGGCCATAGTGCGGCAAGAAGAAGCCGTCGTTTGGGGACGAGTCAAGAGGCGATGCCCAGCCCTTGTGCGCGGGAACCGGGCACCCGGCGGAATCGGTGCCGCAACGTCAGTCCGGCCGCACCGCAGCCGGCGGCGCCAATCTTGAAACTGCCGCGCCTTGGCCGTTGCAAAACGCCGCGGAGAGCTTTGTTTTCGAGCGAATTGTCCGATCACCTCCGACGTTTCCGATGATCTCCGACCGATACTACATGCGCGCCGAAGACCCAGCCAAAGGGCTCGGACCTTTGCTGTGGCTGCTCGGCGCCATCGTCACGGGTTTCATCGTCCAATGCTCGATCGACGCGTTCGCCCCGGGCAGCGCCGAACGCTGGTTCGCCCTCACCCCCGCCGGCATCGCCCAAGGCAAGCTCTGGACGCTGGTCACCTACAGCTTCCTCCACGATCCGAAGAACCTGCTCCACCTCATCGCCAACGTGCTCGGCATCCTCTTCGTCGGCCGACTGCTTCTGCCGGTCCTTGGTACCCGGCATTTTCTGTGGAGCTACTTCGCGGCAGTCATCGCGGGTGGGCTGCTCTGGCTAGCGGTTAATTTTTTCCGCGCCGCGCCGCCTCCGCTCATCGGAGCGTCCGCCGGCGCCTACGGGTTGCTGGCGCTGTTCTGCTGCCGCTTCGCCTATGAGCGGATGACGGTCCTGCTCTTCTTCATCATCCCGTTCACCGTCGTCCCCCGGTATCTGCTGATGGTTGTCGGCGGGATCGAAGCGCTCTTCTTCCTCTTCGCCGAGCTCTTCCCCGTGGGCGCCCCGAGCCAGTTCGCCCACTCCGCGCACATCGCCGGCATCATCGCCGGCATCATCGCCTACCGCGCCATCCGCAACGCCCCGCCGCCAAGCGAGGACGACGAGATCGACCGCCCGCGCCGCAGCATCGAGCTGCCCGGGTGGATGAAGAAAACGAGCACCGACGCCGCCAGCTCCACCTTCAAGGTCAACCTCACCGCGCGAGAGGATCTCAAAGCCGAGGTCGACCGGATCCTCGACAAGATCAACACCAGCGGCTTCGCCTCCCTCACCGCCGAGGAGAAACGCACCCTCGACGAAGCGCGCAACCTCATGACCAAGCGCTGAATAGGCCGCGGCGCGAACCGCAGCCCGTTTCCATAGGGCCGGCCACAGCGCCCCAGACGCGCCGGTCGCCCGTGAAGCCAGAGGTAGGGGGATGCGTTCATCCCACCGGGATTGTCTTCAGCGCCCGCGGGCTTGCACCGATACCCGCTCCTGCAACACTCGCCGGCCAGCGCATCAGCGGGAACCTTCCCCGCCGCGGCGTTTCCTTCTTCACACAACCCTTTCGCCACGTGATCCGCCGCCTCTCCACCGCGTTCCTTCTCGCCCTCGCCGCCGCCACCGGCTTCGCCGTCCAGCCACCGGCGGCGCCGTTCACCACCACGCCGGTGATGGTGCAGGAGACCACCCGCATGGTCCGCTTCCTGGAGAGCTTCCACTTCCAAGGTCGCGAGCTCACCAACGACGATTTTCGCCAGCTCCTCCCCGACTTCATGGGCGAGTTCGACGCCTACCACATGTTCTTCTTGGCCACCGACCAGGAACAGCTCACCGCCCGCTACGCCGAACGCCTCGCCAAGGACCTCCGGTATTACGGCAACATCGACGCCGCCTACGAAGCCTTCCGCATCTACCGCGAACGAGTCGAGGCGCGCGTCGCCTGGATCGGCCTCGAGCTCGCCAAGGACATCGACTTCACGCTCGCCGAGGACTTCCACTGGGACCGGGCCAAAGCCCCCTGGCCAGCCACCCTCGACGAAGCCAACACACTCTGGCGCCAGCGCCTGAAGTTCGAGCTCCTCCAAGACATCCTCAACGACAAGACCGGCGACGCCACCAAGGCCCTCGACTCGGCCAAGGACAAGGTCCGCAAACGCTACGAGCGCCTCCTCCACAGCCTCGACGAGATCAACAGCGAGGAAATCCAGGAGATCTACCTCACCGCCCTCGCCGCCATGTACGACCCGCACACCACGTACATGGCCCCCTCCACCCTGGACGATTTCAACATGCAGATGCGCCTCAAGCTCATCGGCATCGGCGCCCAACTCTCCGACGAGGACGGCATCTGCACCATCCGCGAGCTCATCCCCGGCGGTCCCGCAGATCTCTCCAAGCAGCTTCATCCCAACGACAAGATCATGGGCGTCGCCCAGGGGCCGGCCGAGTTCGTCGACATCGTCGGCATGAAGCTCCGCAAAGTCGTCCAGCTCATCCGTGGCGACAAGGGCACCACCGTCCGCCTCCTAGTTCAGCCCGGCGACGCCACCGACTCCTCCATCCGCCGCGAGATCTCCCTCGTGCGCGACGAAGTCAAACTCAACGACAAGCGCGCCCGCGCCACCCTCGAACAGGTTCCCGCCTCCGATGGTCAGGGCACGGTCCCCGTCGGCGTCATCGAGCTCCCCGCCTTCTATGGCGCCAACGACGACGAAACCGGCGCCCCCGCCGTCAGCGCCACCAACGACGTCGAACAACTCCTGCGCAAGCTCATCGACGCCGGCGCCAAAGGCATCGTCCTCGACCTGCGCCGCAACGGCGGCGGCCTCCTCTCCGAAGCCGTCGACCTCACCGGCCTCTTCATCGCCAGAGGCCCCGTCGTGCAGGTCAAGGATTCCATCGGACGCATCGAAGTCCGCGCCGATGAGAACCCCCGCATTGTCTGGGACGGCCCCTTGGCCGTCCTCACCTCCCGCTACAGCGCCTCCGCCTCTGAGATCGTCGCCGGCGCCCTCCAGAACTACGGCCGCGCCATCGTCATCGGCGACAATTCCACCCACGGCAAAGGCACCGTCCAGACCGTCCTGCCCATCCTCGAGGAATCCCGGTTCTCCAGAAGCCTCCAGGAACCGCCCCGCTCCGGCGCCACCAAGATCACCATCCAGAAGTTCTACCTGCCCAACGGAGCCTCCACCCAGAACCGCGGCGTCGTCTCCGACATCGCCCTACCCTCCATCGAGGAATTCCTCCCCATCGGCGAATCCGACCTACCCCACGCCCTCGCCTGGGACACCATCCGCACCACCCGCTTCGAAGGCTCCACCCTCGACACCCGTTTCCTGGACATCCTCCGCCAGCGCAGCCAGACCCGGCAGACCACGCTCGAGGAGTTCGCCTTCCTCCGTCGCAACATCGACCGCTTCAAGCAGTACGAGGAGCGCAAGACCGTCTCCCTCAACCTCGAGACCCGTCGTACCCAGAAAAAGGACGACGACGCCTTCCGCGAGACCGCCAAGAAGGAGCGCCTCGAGCTGGCCAAGCTCAACTTCGCCAGCACCGACGTGAAGCTCGACAACGTCGCCCCCGACCCGGAACCGGCCACCCCGAAGGCCAAGACCGATGACAACGAGGAGGACGACTACAACGACGACCCGAAGACACGGATCGACATCCACCTCCGCGAAGGCCTCCGCGTCCTCTCCGACGCCATCGAGCTCTGGCCCCGCCAGCAACTCTGGGCCCAGACGGGCACACCCGTCGCCGTCAACCAGCGCAACACCTTCGCCCCCGCCCCCTGAGACACCGGCGCGGCATTGTGCCGTTGTTGAGATCACCATGCCCAACATCGACGGACTCCGCTCTCCCCACGACAAAGTCGGCCGACTCGTCTACTTCGGCCGCATGCTCGACAAGATCCGGCTCCACGCCGCAGGAAAGCTGCCGCCCGACTACGTCACCAACCTCGGCGAAACCAATCCCCGAGTTTTCGACGCACGCTGCTGCCGTTTCCTCGGCATCCGCCACGCCGAGCTGGTCGCACGCACCGCGCAAGGTGGCAGCGACGAGGAAATCCTCGCCTGGGCCCAGGCCCACGGCACGCCGCGTACCGATGAAGACTGCGCCATCTGGAACGCCTACATGGCGAAACTCGGGCTGCGCGACGAGATCTCGGATCGGCTGAAGCTGCGGGTCGCCGAATACGGGCTCACCGACCGCGGCGTCGCCACGTTCTTCGACCTGATCGAGGCCGACGAGGGCCGACCGACAGGACGTCGCTGCGGCTGAGCACACCACACGCCTCCGCCCGCACACGGCGGCACCTCAGAACTGGGTGCTGCCGGGCCGCACGAACCCCTTGCGCAGCGCGTAGCGCATCAGCTCCACCTGCGTGTTCGCCCCGAGCTTCTTCATGATGTTGCGCCGGTGCGAATGCACGGTCCACGCCGTGAGCCCCATCTGCGCAGCGGCCTCCTCGTTGGTCAGCCCACGCCCGAGCAAGGGCAACAGCTCCTGCTCGCGCTCGCTGAGCACCTTCGTGAAGGACTGCGGATCCGAGCGCATCGCGAGGTTGATCTGCTGCACCACCTCCGAGAAATAGACGCGCCCGGACACCACGGTCTCGATCGCCTCCTTCAGCGTCTCCGGCTGCTGCACGTTCTTGTCGACAAAGCCCTGGATTCCCAGGTGCCGCATCCGGTGGACTGTCCGCTCATCGTGCAACGAGGTGAGAACCAGCACGCGCAGGTTCGGCATCGCGGCATACAGCTTCGCCGCCACATCCAACCCGTCGCCATCCGGCAACTGCAGGTCGAGCAGCACCAGGTCCGGCCTCGCCTTCGGGATGCGCTCCAGGGCGTCCGCCGCCGTGCCGGCCTCGCAGACGACATCGAACCCGAACTGCACGGTGCACAACCCCGCCAACAAGCGCCGGAACAGCTCTTGGTCCTCCACAATGGCCAGCTTGATCGACATCGGCGGAAAGAGTGCAGCCCCGATACAGTCCCTCGCGGACCGTCGCGGCAAGCCCGCATCCGGCTCTACCCACGGCAGTTCCCGCGGGGAGAGCCGGCACGAGGAATGGGCTCAGCGGCCTTCCTGTTTCGCGGTGTAGAGAGCCACCAGCGCCGCGCCGATGGCCTGGGACAGTTCGCCCAACGTCGCAGGCACAATCTTCATCGTGGCCCGCTGCGCCGGGAAGAGATACGGCAGCGCCGTCTCCCGCACGATCCGCAGGTACCGCTCGCGAAACTCGGGCGTCGTCGACTCCGGATCCATCAGGCCGCCGCCGATCACCACATACTTCGTGTCGAGCGCCAGCGTCAGGTTCGCCACATGCAACCCCATCGCCTTGGCCTGGAAGTCGAAGATCTCCAGCGCCAGCGCATCGCCCTTCTGCGCACGCCCACGCAGCGAGAGCGCCTTCTCCTTGGGCGTGCCCGAGGCGGTCGCCAGCTCGTGCGTCGGATACTTCTTGAGCATGTCCTCCAGCAGATGCGGCAGACCGGAAATCGTCGTGTACGCCTCCACGCAGCCCCAGGTACGTCCACAGCCGCACGGGTACGGACGCACGCCGCCGAGCAGGTGCAGCGGCGCAGGCATGTGCCCGGCCTCCATGCCCGCAAGGGTATCGCCATCCAGCGGCATGCCATCGGGGCCCACGTAGGCCGTGCCCAACCCCGAGCCGGGAGCCAGCATCAGCACGGAAGCCTTGTCGCTGCCGCGCACACGCTGCGCCTCGCCCACTCCGCCGAGATTGCCGTCGTTGCCCACGACCAGCGGGACCGGTCGACCGGCCGCAGCGGCGAGCGCCTTCGAGTAGTCCGCGTAGAAATCCCACCCCACGAAGCTGGCGGGAAGGTTGGCCGAGCGATCCAGCACGCCATAGCGCTGGTACGGCCCGGGAAGCGCCAATCCCACGCCGCGCACATCCGACCACAGCAGGCCATTCTCGGCCAGAAACCCGGCGACACCATCGACCCAGCCGGCAATCACCGCCTGGGTGCCGAGCTGCGAATTGGTCGAGCTTTGGCGAAGCTTCTGCGAGATCGCAGTACCGTTGGCCCATACGCCGCAGGTCTTCGAGGTGGTGGCGCCGCTATCGGTGCCGATGTACACGCCTTGGGTTTTCACGAGGGAGGAATCTGTTTTTCGAGGATGGGGGGACGCCCGGCTGCCACGTGCCCCACCGCCGGGTCCAAGCCCGATCGGCAGCACACAGGCGCGCCGTGCACCTGCGATTTCTCGGCGCCGCACGGCGGCGTCAACCCATTTGACCCTCGCTGCGGCCGTCTTGCTGACTCTTACGTTCGTCCGATGCATCTTGCGGCGAGCCTTCCGCCCCGCCCGCCACCCGACAGCGAGCCATACCCCGCCCGGCTCCGTATCCTGGTCTTAGTACAATCGAACCGCATAGCCGCGGAACCGACAAACAGAAGCAGCCACGCCGCCACCGCCGTTCCACGCACGCCCACCCGCGACAACCGAAGCAGCGTCCTGCCGAATCAGATTTTTTCGCCGAGACGCGAATCGGAGTGTTGACAACCACCGGCGCGGCCCTGTTCTAGCGGACCTTCTTTCCACTGCCCAGTAGCTCAGCGGTAGAGCAGGTGACTGTTAATCACTTGGTCGCTGGTTCGATCCCAGCCTGGGCAGCCACTTTAAGCCTCTGAACTTGAAAGAGTTCAGAGGCTTTTTGTTTCCGGATTCCGACTGCACGAAATTTGTCTGTCCGGTTACTGTCCGGTTTTTCGAGTCCTGTTAGGCCCGTTTGGAGGCCTCTTCGGCCGACGCCGACAGGGCATTCGCGAGCAAAACCCTCAACTCCGCCACGCTGTAGCTCGCCTGCGCGGGCACGTGGAGCAGCGGCAGCCGCCGGAAGCCCAGTTCGCCGACCTGCCGCGCCTCCAGCGCGTGGTCCGCGAGAAGCTGCGTGATCCACCGCGTCACCCGCGGCCACGCCTGCTCGAACTGTTCCGGGGTGAGGGGCATGGATCGGTGGTGAAAAACGGCGCGGCTATTTCTTCCAGGGAGAAAGCTCCGGATGCGTCGCGGCGAGCCAGTCGACAACGCGTTCCCGGAGCTCCACCGCGAACTCGCGGAGCTCCTTCGCTTCCTTGGTACTCACCCTGCCGGCGGCATCGTATTCCAGGCCGTTGCGCTTGGCCCGGCAGGCATCGAGATAGTCGGCGTCGTCCTGTCGCTCCTTGCCGAGGATCAGCGGCAGAGCGGAGATCGTGCGATGATGCGCGTTGAGCTTGTCGGGCTTCCAGCCCTCCGCGAGCAATGCGATGGCGCAGAGCTGCAGGGCGGCGTTGTAGGCGATGTTGAAGCGGCCGTCCGGCGACAACGCCGCCTTCGCGTCCTCGATGTCGCGATCAACGACGCCGAAGATCTTGGCGATTTGATCGCGAGTCGGGGCCTGCTGCTTAAGCCAGCCCGCCTTAGCCCAGTCGCTCAAGCTCATCGGCGCCTCCCTTCACGAAGAGTTTCGGTTTGCCGAGTACATCGATCAGGAAGGGGTTCTTCTTCCTCCCCTGCTTGAACTCCTTGGCGGTCATCGTGACCGGGTTGATCTCGCGACCGAGTTGTTCGCCGGCGGTGCGCAAGGGGCTCGCCAGTTTCCGCAGACTGGCGTCGCCGAGGACCAAGAGATCGACATCGCTGGCCGCCTTCCCCGCGCCATCGGCCAACGAGCCGAAGACAAAAGCCACGGCGATGCCCTCGATCCCGGCGAGCGCCTCCGCCAGCACCTCCCGCAGCCCGGCGGTTTTGAGCACGATCTGCCGCAGGTCGCCGAAGAGCGGATGCGCCGGGTTGGCCCGGTAGTAACGCCGATTGCCATCGCGCCGGCTGGTGACGAGGTCGGCCGAGCCGAGTTTCGCCAACTCGTCCTGCACCGTCTTGACGTTGAGCCCGCTGCGCCGCGCCAGATCCCGCCCATGCATCTCGCACGCGACGTCGGCGAAGAGCAACCGGAGCACCTCGGCCCGGACCTGGGGGAAGAGCAGATGGAGCAGCTTCATTGACGGCTTATTCCCTACATACGACGGCTTATTGCCGTCAACGAAAACCTCCGCCCCCGGCTACGCTTCGCCTCGGAGTCTTCAGGCCAAACCGAGAATCCAGCCTTCGACTTGGGCGATGCCGCGCTGGCCCGGCAACATCTCGGGCTCGAAATCCGCGGCCAGTTGCCCCGACTTGTCGGCCAGCTGCATCCAACGAGCGGTGGACCAAGCGTCGTGCTGATGCCCGTTGCGACCTTCAGTCGGGAAGGTGCGGTTCCACAGTGCCGGATAGACCTCCGCGATGACCGAGCGCCCGGCGGGCGGCTGCCAGCCATCGAAGGGCCAGAAGTGGATGGCGGCGCCGAGCTGCTGGCGGATGTACCGTAACCAGGGCAGCCCCGCATGGGTCGACTTCGCCACGCTGCCCTGCACATCGAAATGGAAAACCGACTTCGCCCGGCTTCGCTCCTCGCAGAGCCGCCGCCAACGCGATTCCCCCATGCGCGCCGCACCGTCGCCGCGCAAACCGTCACGGATGAAGTCGACGTAGAAGTTGTCGTTGTCGGTCGGCCAGTGGCGCTGGAAGTCGTCGAGGAAGGTCGGCCACTCCGGCGGAATCCAGTGCGTCTCGAAATACCGGATCGGGAACGAAAAGGCGTGGTCGATCCCCACCAGCGTCGGCGGGCCGTCTCGTAGCTCCGCCACCAGCCATTCAGCGAGACCGCGGCGCGTCCAGTATTTGCGCGGGCTGGGCGGCGGCGGCACCTCGATCGGCGCGGAGTCCGGCGTCGCGGCGTAGACCGCCAGCCCCTTGAGACTGCTGGTCGGCGTCTCAGCTCCGGAGTAGTCAATGCCGATGTAGCGGGAGAACTGTGATGCTTGGGTGCTCAACGCTGTTGGTTCTCCGCGCGACCCGACTGAGCTTCGCGCCGCCAGATGACGTAGCGGATGTAGAATTCTGCCATGCGAACTTCGGCCTCCGACGGCGAGTGCGGCAGGCCATGCACTACGCCGAGCTCGATCCCCATCAACTTCGCGGCCTTCTCCGCCACCGGTGTCGGGAGGTCCATGAGCTCTTCGTCCCGCCAGTCATCGTCCCAAAGAAACTCACCCGCCAAACAACCATCCTGCAGTAGATTGTCCCAGTGAGCGTTGGTGATCTTCGGCGAAAGCGCGATATCGGGAGCCGTCGGATCGAGATCAAGTTCATCGATTGGCCACAGTCCTTGGTGCCTCTGCTCATCCTCATGCAGACAGAGCCGGATCAAGCTCTGCCACGCAGCCTGCCGCGCCGCACCGCCCGCCTCCGCATCCTCCAACTCACAGCCGATCAGCAAGCGGCACTGATAAATCAGCTCGGCGAGGATCGCCTCGTGGTGTCCGGGATGCCCACCCGGGGGAATCGGAACATCCTCCAACAGCGCCCGGAGAACCTCGTAGATGCCGAAGACCAGTTCCGACCGCTCGATGCGTTGGAGATTCGCCTCATGCACGACATCCTCGACTCGGGAGAAACTCAGCGAGTCGAGCAACAGATCGAGCGGATAGATAAGGGCCGCCAGATCGCTGGTGTCGTAGCGTTTTCCGGCCTTGGTCCTCCGGCTGGGGCTATTCCACATCGTCGCTACTCCTTCAGGCCAGATTCGAGGTTTTCGACAATGGACATGGCAGAAATCGTGCGCTCGGGAGATCTATAACTCACGCCGCCAGGTCCGCGCAGAGGAGTTCGGCTTGGGCGAGTACGGTCTTCACGGCCTCGTCCTGGAGATCCGGCGGATAGCCGAAGCGGTTGAGGATGCGTTTCACGATAACGCGGATTCGGGCACGGGCGCTTTCGCGTAGCGTCCAGTCGATGGTGACGCTCTGGCGGACCTTGGTGATCAGCTCGGCGGCGATGACCTTGAGCTTGTCGTCGCCCATGACCTGCACTGCGGACGTATTGGCAGCGAGAGCGTCGTAGAAGGCCTTCTCGTCCTTCGACAGGCCCATGCGGTCGGCGGCGGTGTCGTCCTCTCGGATCTCCTGCGCCAGCTTGATCAGCTCCTCGATCACCTCCTGCGTGGCGATGGCACGGTTGTGGTAGGCGTTGAGGGTCTTCTTGAGCTTCTCGGAGAAGAGCTGGCTCTGCACGAGATTGGTCCGCGCCCGCACCTTCAGCTCGTCCTTGAGGAGCTTCTCCAACAGCTCGGCGGCCACGTTCTTGTGCTTGAGGCCGCGAACCTCGGCGAGGAAGTGCTCGGAAAGAATGCTGATGTCCGGCTTGGGCAGGCCGGCGGCGGTGAAGACGTCGATCACCTGCCCGTCGGTCGTGATCGCCGAGGACACGAGTTGCCGCACCGCGGCGTCGATCTGCTCCGGCGTCTTCTGGCTCTGGCCGCTCTGCTTGTTGAGCGCCGCCTGCAACGCCTGGAAGAAGCTCACGTCGTCGCGGATCGCCGTCGCCTCGTCGCTGGAGGCGCAGAGCGCGAAAGCTCGGGACAGCTCCGTGATGACCTGCACCCAGCGCTTCTTTCCCTCCTCCTGCTGGAGGATGTGTTCCTGCCCGGCCGGGATGAGCGCCAACCGCTCCGCCGGCTTGCCGGTGGTCCACTTCGCCCAGTTGAAACCGTGCAACAGGTCGCAGGCGACGCCGTGTTTCTCCAGCAACACCGCGATGGCCTGCCGCGTGTCGTAGGTTGGATCGCCCTTGCCGCCGCTCTCCGTGTAGGTGGCGAGCGCGTGCTTCAGCTGGTCGGCCAGGCCGAGGTAGTCGACCACGAGGCCGCCGGGCTTGTTGCTGAAAACCCGGTTCACCCGCGCGATGGCCTGCATAAGCCCGTGGCCCTGCATCGGCTTGTCGGCATACATCGTGTGCAGGCACGGCGCGTCGAAGCCGGTTAGCCACATGTCGCGCACGATCACGATGCGGAAGGGGTCCTTGCTGTCCTTGAACCGGTTCGCGAGCTGACGCCGTTTGTCCTTGTTGCGGATATGCGGCTGCCACTCCGGGCCGTCGTCGGCGCTACCGGTCATCACGACCTTCACCACGCACGCCTTGGCCTTCTCGGCCTCGGTGTCGTCGTCCTTCGCGCTAGCCCAGTCCGGGCGCAGCTTGATCAACGCCGCGTAGAGATCCACGCAGATGCGGCGGCTCATGCAGACGATCATCGCCTTGCCGTGCATCGCCTCGCTCCGCTTCTCGAAGTGCGCCACAAGATCGGCCGCGATGAGCGCGACGCGCTTCGGGTCGCCCACCAGCGCCTCCAACGCCGCCCACTTGGTTTTGATCTTCTCCTTCTTGGTCGCCTCCTCGCCCTCGGTGATCTCGTCGAACTCCGCGTCGAGCTTCGGCAGCGCGGCGGCGTTCAGGCCCAGCTTGGCGATACGGCTCTCGTAGTAGATCGGCACCGTGGCCTTGTCGGCCACCGCCCGCTGGATGTCGTAGATCGAGATGTAGTCGCCAAAAACCGCCCGCGTGTTCGCGTCGGTCTTTTCGATGGGCGTGCCGGTGAAGCCGATGAACGAAGCCCCCGGAAGCGCATCGCGCAGGTGCCGCGCCAGGCCGTCGATCAGGTCGTACTGCGAGCGATGCGCCTCGTCGGCGATCACCACGATGTTCCGCCGCTCGCTCAGGCAGGGCATCTTCTCTCCCTTCTCCGGCAAAAACTTCTGGATCGTCGTGAACACCACGCCGCCACTCGCCACCGCCAACAGCTTGCGCAATGCCTCGCGGCTTTCCGCCTGCACCGGCATCTGCCGCAGAATCTCGTGACACCGCTGGAACTGCCCGAAGAGCTGGTCGTCGAGGTCGTTGCGGTCGGTGAGGACCACGAGCGTCGGGTTCTGCATCGCCGGGTGCAGGATCGCCCGCGCCGCGTAGAACAGCATCGAGAAGCTCTTGCCGCTGCCCTGCGTGTGCCAGACCACGCCCGCCCGCCGGTCGCCCGCCTTGCCGCCATGCATACGGCCCGACCAATACGTGCCGGGCTCCCCGGTTTTCCCGGACACCGGAGCCATGCCGCTCGCGCGCACCGTCTCCTCCACCGCGGCATTCACCGCGTGGAACTGGTGGTAGCCGGCAATGATCTTGTGAACGGCGCCCGTGTCGGGGTTCTCCTCGTAGACGACGAAATGCTGGAGCAGGTCTAGGAAGCGCCGCCGGTCGAAAACACCGCCGACCAGGATCTCCAGCTCCAGCGTTCCCTTTGGCACCTCGGTGTGACCGTCGAGCGTCCGCCAGACCTTGAACCACTCCTGATTCGCCGTGAGCGAACCGATCCGGGCCTCCAGGCCGTCGCTGACGACCAGCACGGCATTGTAGTGCAGCAAGGACGGGATCTCGGACTTGTAGGTCTGCAGCTGCGCGTAGGCGCTCCAGATGGTCGCATCCTCGTCGGCCGCGTTCTTCAGCTCGATCAAGCCCAGCGGCAGGCCGTTCACGAAGACCACGATGTCCGGCCGCCGATTGTGGCCGGCTTCGATCACGGTGAACTGGTTCACCGCCAGCCAGTCGTTGGCGGCCTCGTTTACGAAATCGACGAGCACCACCGTGTCGTACTTCGTGGTGCCATCAGCCCGGGCATACTCGACGCCCACGCCATCGCGCAGCAACGCATGGAAGGCCCGGTTGGTCTGCACCAGCGACGGCGTCGCCAGCCGCTGCACCTTCCGCAGTGCTTCCTCCTGCGCATCCGTCGGCACCGCCGGGTTCAGCTTGTGGATCGCCGTACGCAGCCGCTCCACCAGCACCACTTCGCCGAACGTCGCCCGCTCCGCCTTCGGCTCGCCCGGCGCCATCTCCGGCCCGTGGCCCACGGCGTAGCCGAGGTCCGAGAACCAGCTCAGCGCGGCATCTTCGACGGTGGATTCGTTGAAGCTCATTCGACGGTCCGGTATGCCTGCTTGGCGTGGGTTGGCGCGGTAGGGAATGCCAACCGAAGCGCCCCCTCTTTCGTCAGGGGTTTGAGGTACTGCTGTCGCAGTGCATCGGGGTCTCGGTTCACCAGCTCCGCCAAACTGCTCAGCGCCACATAGTGCCCTCGACAGAGGTCGAGAAGCACCTGGCGCATCACCTCCTTCGGAATCTTGGCTTTCGCCCTCGGCGCATCGGCGAAGACATCCAATCTTGCCCGAAACTCGGGATTCAGCCGCGCGAGACTGTCGACGACCGGCGCATCGAGCTGGGCGCTCAAGAGGCACCCTTCGCCATCCCGCTCCTCGTTCACGCTGCTAGTCACTGCATTCGACAAATGTGCGGAGCTCGTGGGCAAATGTGCGGAGCTCGCTTCGAATTGTTCGGAGCCCCCACCGAATACTTCTTCGGGCTTCGGGATGGCCGCACCGGGCAGGCAATAGACGGCACCTCGTCCCGGATTATGGGCTTCCAAAAGCCCCTCATGAACAAGCTCTTGAAGAAGACGCGTCGCGTCGAATGGATGAAGGCCGGTCATCTCTTTCACTCGGGCGTGGGTGATGACCTTTTCCGACGCCGCAGCTGCCAAGGTCAGCCGATGATTCTGTTCCAGCGCATCGAACTTGGCGCCAAACGCATGCCGCAGTCGGGCCAACAAGTCTTTCGGCAACAGATCCACCATGCGCAGCTCCAGCAAGGTCTGGTTGTAGGGTTCGCCACGCTCGTAAAGCGCCGGCGCACGCCAGTGTTGCGCCGCCCATCCACCATAGATTTTCGGAATACCCGATCCGGCCTGCTCACCCACGCCCACCAGGCGGAACATCTTGTGCAACGTGCGATTGCGGCAGTCGTGTTCGCCTCCTCGAATCGCCACCTCCGGAGGGATGCGCATCAGGCCGGGATTGCGGAACCCGAACATATCCGGGCGCTTAACCACCAACACCGAGGCCCGGTCGGAATAATCGGCATGCACCAACACGTTGGCCAAAGCTTCGCGCAGGGCCACATGCACCGGCGTCTCGTCCTTGCGCTCACCCTGCTCCAGCGCAAACGGCACCTTCAGGTCCGCGGTGAGCTTGAGATACACCTTCCTGTAGAAGTCGTAGAGGTTGCCCGACCACTTTCCGTCGAGCGTCAGCCGGTCGACCCACCGCTGTTCGATCTTGGCCTCGGGCCGCTCCTGATAATCGAGCATGTAGTTGGATAGTTCCTCTTGGATGGACGACATCCAGCCGAACATCAGCAGTCCGGCGAGGGTCAGGCCGCTTTCCCCAGTTTCGCGGTCCTTTTTCCAACCGCCGAGCTGTCGGAGAAACTCCAGATCCTCCAAAGCGTTCCACGGATGCCCCGGCTCGCGGTTGGCGAAGACTTGGCGGTAGGCGCGAAACGTTTCCGGGCAAAGGTCGGCAAATGTGTAGCCCCGGAGGATCCGGTCATCCCGGCTGTCTTCGACCTGCTCCGCCACCATCCGCTTCACGTCCTCATCGGGCACCGTGCGGTCGCCATCGTTGAGCCGGCGATAGGTGTTTCCTGCGAACGGGTTTGTCGTCAGGAAAACCGGACGCTGTTTGCGGGCCGCCCGGGGAATCTCGATCACAAGGAGTGTCTGACCTTCCAGCATCACCTCCCGCACCGCTGCGTCGTTCAGCAGGTTGGTGCTGACCTTCTGGCGATTGTTGAGCAGGTCGAAGAGATCCTTGCGCACCTTCGCGACATTGCCGACTCCCTCGACCGAGAACTGGCCCTGCTTTTCGCGCACGCCCAACACCACCACCCCGCCCTCGGTGTTCGCAAACGCACTGTAGGTGGGCCAGAAGTCCTCCGGCAGCGCACCCTGACCGTCGCGTCCACGCGCCAGCTTGCACTCCAGGTCCACGGACTCACGGAGCAGGGCCAGATCTGAAACGGAGTGGATTTCGATCATGCGGCAATGATGGCAGAGAGGTTGTAGTGCTCGGTGTGGTTGGTGTTTCCGTCGGCGGCAGTTCTTCGAAGATTTCGAACAACTGAATCCTCCCGCAACTCGCTGTCCTCGATGAGTATCTTGAGGTGGTAGTCGCGAGTGTCGCAAGCCGGCGTCAGCTCCGGCCCATGGCCCACGGCATAGCCGAGGTCCGAGAACCAGCCCAGCGCGGCATCTTCGACGGTGGATTCGTTGAGGCTCATTCGCGTACGAGACCGGGTTTGAGCCCCAGCTTATTTTTGAACTCCGCCGGCAAGTCGCTCCAATGCTCCACCAACAAATCCACTAGCTGTCGGCCATTCACGAGACCGATGCGGGGGAAACCCGGTTCCAGCGCGATGTCGCTCGCCTTGCCCTGAAAATCGGCGGTCGTGATAAAGGCGCCCTGACCGCCGGCGGGGATCGACTGACGCAGCGCCTTCACATCCCGCGCCGATATTTTGGTGCCCAGCTTGTACCGCTTGACCTGAACGAAGAGCCGTACCTTGGCGAGATTGGCGACATTCAGCTCGCCAGTCGCATCCACGCCGCCGTCGCCAGACTTTCCGGTGTGCTCCGCTCCCTCAAAACCCAATGCGGAAAGCAGGTGGGTGATCAGGATCTCGAACTCCTGGTCGTTGAGTTCGAGCAGTTGATCCAGAACCGCTCGATCAGAGTCGTAGACCTTCTCAGGCCCATGCGCCGACGGTTGTTTCAGCCCGATCACCTCGAGGAAATGCTCCTGCTGCGACACCGCGAACACGGTGAGTGAAGAGCGAATTGTGTTCTGAAACGGAACCGAGAAAGCGCTTCGCTTGTAGGTCCCCGGAAGCCACTTCACCGGCCGGCGGTGGCGGAACCGACACCCGTCGCTCACCTCTCCGAAAAAATACGGTGGTTTGGCCTGCACGACTCCGACGTGCAGCAACTCCGTATCCGCATCCGGAGTGATGACATAGTCGCCCGCTTGAATCTCGAACAGGAAGCGCGCGATTTGTCCGACCTGCTGGCCAACGACAAGATTCGACGTGTCGTGAGGGTGCGCCTTCCGATACATCGGATAGAGCTCTTCGCGCTGCTTGACCGCGGACAGATCGGTATTCTCGAACCAGCCGATGGCCGCATAGCCCCCCTTCACGAAGTGCTTCGCGTAGGTCCCATACTCGGCACGAACACAATAGATCTCAGGCATCGGAGAGCGGGGCTGGGGGTTGGTCAAGAGGCGCCGCACAGCCAGCGCCGCACACCAGCGCGAAGTTCACACGTGGCCGCCTGATCCATCTCGAAGAGCGTCGCCTGGTTCATCTTTCCCCGGATCTTGGCGACCAATGCCTTCACTTGGTCATCCCACCACGGGTCCATCTTCAGGCGGTCGGTTGGTGCTGCCGGAATGAAGTAGAGCGTTTTGCTTGCGGCATCCCATTTCTCGAGCACTGCCCAACCATAAATACCGGGATCATCGCCACCGCTGGGGACGTAGAAGAAGACTACCGTGTCGCCGACCTGCGGCTCCGCGCTCCCGCGCTTGTTGCCGCTGCCCCAGTGCCAATGCTTTCCTTCCCAGATTTCGAAACGGAAGGTCTCCGGTGTCCACTCTTGCGGGTTCAACTGATACAACCAGGTGCTCATGGTGTTTGGGGTTATGCGGGAGCCGATTCACTCCGCCGCTTGGGCTTCTTGGAGTTGTTTGAGAGTTTGACCGCCGGTGGTCTTCCATTCGATGCGGCCGTTGGCGGTGCGGCCGAGGACGACGGCCGCTGCGAGGGAGGGCGACGTGAAGGTGAAGTCCTGCGTGAACCGGAAGCGGTCACCGTCGGGGACGAGCACGCCGTTCTTCTGGAGCTCGATGCGGTGCTCGCAGACGCGGGGAAAGTGATCCTTGAGAGAGGCGACCTCGGTTTTGGCGGCGAAGGAGTCGGCGAAGACTTTGAAGCCGCGGGAGGTTTCCTCTCCGGTGGCGGTGATGCCTTTGCCTTGGCAGGTCAGCGTGGGGCCGCCGGTGCGGGCTTGGGCGCCGGTGTCCTGCTCGAAGGCGTGGACGCCGAGGACGGGCAGGATGCCGAGCATGTTCTGCAAAAACACCTCCATGTCGGCCCGGTCGGCTTCGGAGAGCGAGGGCTCAGCGGGAGAGTTGCCGTTTTCGAGCGTCACCTGCTTGGCGGCCTTGGCCAACGCAACCAACCGGGCCTCCAAGAATTGCACGTGGGCCTTGTTGAGCTGGCCCATGCCGGCAACGAAGAACACCGCGCGTGCCCAGAAGTCCTTCTTCGCAAAGTGATCTTCCAACCGTGGCCGCACCGGATCGCCTTCGCCAATATAGATGGTCTCGCCCTCACCATCGAGCAGGAGGTAGACGCCGGTCTGCTGGAACTCCGACCGGTTGCGCACTTCGGGATAGAGCTTCCGCGGAAACACCAACGCCTTGCCGATCCAGTTCGAGCGCTCGACCAGCCGCAGGCCGTCGGGGTCACCGTCGGCGACGAAGATGCGGAGAGAGAAGGGTTGGGGTATGATCATACGCTTCGTGTGTTACCGAATGGGTCTTCGAATCCACACTCTCGTGGCTCACGATACGGCCCGTGCCCGACCGCATAGCCCAGCCAACCAGACCATTCGACTGCGGCGTCTTCGCGCGATAGACTCGTTGAGGCTCATAGGGCAACCCGTCGATGACTATAAACTCAGTTCCTCTTTTTGTTTGGAAAGCCATCCCCGAACAACCCGTGTGTAGTTGGCCCATTCTGTTGAGAGGGACGCCAGTTCGACGATCCTTGAGAGTGCGACCTCACGCGATTCCCCCGTGTGCTCGATGATCTTGTTTACGAACGCGTGGCGTTCCGGAACATTAACAATTCCCAAGGCAATTTCGTGAAGCTCGGAGCGCTCCGTAGGGACAACTGCAGCAGGAAGACCATGGAGCATGCGATGTAGAACTTGCTCAGGCGAGAGGAGTTGGCCTGCGGTATTCTTCGTCGGATTCAAAGTCCGCACCAAGCGCATCAATTCATTCCTTTGGGTCGTGTGGATGGGCTGATTGCCAGTGATTACTGCTTTCACCCGGTCTCTTCGCTCTGTCTTTGTGCCATAAACATCACCGTCCAGGATGGCCAACGTGTGGGCAGTTGATTCCTTGGAGAAATACAATCCGGCGCACAGACTGAATGCATTCGCCGCTGGGCCGTAATGGCCAAATCTCACGAACTTCCGAATGGCCAATTGAGCCGCTACACGCGCGACGATCTGCTCCGCAACATCGTCTTCCACGTAGCACGAGATTGGTCGGTCTTGCTTTCCGGTGATGTGGCGCATTGCCTCGTATGAGTATCCCCGCCAAATCGCCGTCTTCGTCGGAACCCGGTTGAGCGTGTAGATGCACATCCTGTCATACATGTCCGCGACGGGCGGGAAGTGCGTCGTGAAAACCAGTTGCTTATGTTTCGCTTCGCAATGCTCCTGGAGTTTGCCAAGTAGCCGTTGAAGGGCGTCTTGGTGAAGAAAGAGGTCAATTTCGTCGACCAAGATTAGTCCGTATTCGGGTGCGCGAAACACTGCGTCCAACACCCGAAAAACCCGTTGTTCTCCGGAACTCATCGAGAGGCCGGAATACGTGACAGTCGGCGTCTTTACTCCAATCGAAAGCTTGCCGCGGTATGCATAGGTCACACGATACAGAGTCTCGTAAACCCGATTCAGAACTTGGCCAGCCGCTTCACGCACAAGATTACCCGTCGCATCATTGTGCTCCTCCTTCTGGTAGTGAACCATCTGGTTTAGGTTGAGCACTTCCATGTCGGGAACGGACTCCCCGATGCTGATAAAGCGTGTATAGCGCTCCGGACGCTTGCTGTAACGCGGTGACCATCGGTCGTTGGCCTTTGAGTATTGCAGCTTCAGGTCGGGGAATTGATTTGCCCCGACCCGTTGCGCATAGCGGACTGTAAAGTCGCTCCCTTGCCACAACGAGTCGGTGTTTGGTCGAAAGAACTGCGGAAAGTAGTATTCCGGGGATGCTGACGTCGGCGGATTGAACGAACAGGCCAGCGCATGAAGAACTGTCGTCTTGCCGCTACAATTGCTTCCCATGATTGCCGTCAGAGCCGATTGACTGAAATCGAAGGTTACGTCTTGGAGGTTTTTCAGTCGCACCACGTCCAGTCCAAGCAGCTTCTGCTGAGTTGGCTTCGGAGCCGGCGCTGCGGGCGCGGGGGCCTGTGTGGCGGGTTGGTTTTGAGGTTGGTTTGGCATGCTAGCCGGCTGCCTCCAATGCGTTCAACTCCCCGCTCAGCAGCTTCGGCAGCAGCGTGTCGCGCAGGGTGGCAAGGGTGCGGGATTGCTGTTTGTTGGCGACGATCTGGTCATACCAAGGCTGGCAGAGCTTTGCGAAAGCCTCGTGGATCTCAGGTGGGGGGATGACCGCTTTGAATCGATCGATGTCATTTTTACCGAGGTGAATTACGGTGGTCGCCGTTTCGGTGGCCTCCACTTCGGCGAGCGGAGCGATGATGCTGTTGCGGACAAAGGCCGCTGAGAAACCCGGCTTCGGCGCAAACACGCATACTCGCTGATTCAGCCAAGCGGGTACGCCGCCCCACAGGTAGGCGCGGAACTCCCCGTCCATACCGACGACGATGTCACCGGGTTGAACAGTGTAGCCTTTGGGATGGACCTCCGGCGTCCAGACGCCGGGACTTTCATCAGCTAGGTCCCGTATGCGTATCAGTGGCGCTCCGTCGCGGATTGCGTTGAACTGCTTCGAAGCGAAAGGCGCTCCATAGATCACATCCGAGATTTCGTAGATTGAGCCTGTTCGCCATCCATTCGGAATCGGGCCGAAGTCTGACTCTTGAAAGGCGGCGGGGAAAAGCGCGGCAGTGGCGGAGTCGAGGTCGGGGGGCTGGCGGCCGTCGAGTTTGGCGCGGACGGGGTCGAAATCGACAAACCAGCTCTGGAACAGCGCCCGGGCCATCGCTTCCAGCGTCGCGTTCATCCGCCGGTTCAACTCGATCTTGTCGTCCAGCGCCCCCAGCACCGCCGCGATGGCCTTCTGCTCGGCGAGGGGCGGGAGTGTGAGTTCGATTTCCTCAAAGCGAGCCTTCGAGACGTTGGTGTAAACAGAACCGCCTCCGCCCGCAGCTTCGAGAGCATGACCGAGCTGGGTGAAACAGTAGTAAACGAATTTCGGGACAGCATCGTCGCCGCAAATCAGGCTGTTGATTTGCTGGTTTGTAAAACTGGGCCGCGTCGTAATGCCGCAATTCCCAATCGTTGCTATGCACGACATCATCACAGCGCCCGCTGGGAGCCGACAGGTTCGCAGCGATTGTGCGCCTTGCTCCGATAGCGTTCGAGCCGAGTGCGCGATTTCCCGCCGCCCGTCCATGTCGGGAATCGTGATGAATGGATAGTCTCCGCCGAAATTCTCAGCGACCGCCGTTGATGGCGTCTTTCCCGTGACAACTCGGCCCAAGTCGCCAATGCGTTTGGTTACCCATTCACCCGCCATAACCCAGCCCCCTCAGGTTTACTTTGATGGCCTTCTCCAGCTTCGCGGACTCGGCGAACTGTGCGTTCAGCTCGGCGACGAGGCGCGGCATCTTTTCCTCGAAGGGCTCGCCATCGTCCTCGACCTCTTCGGCGCCGACGTAGCGGCCGGGCGTCAGGACAAAGCCGTGCGGGGCGATTTCGGCGGAGGTGGCGGATTTGCAGAAACCGGCCACATCGGCGTAAGCGGACGCCTGCGGAGAGGCGTCCCTACCTTTCGCACCGGCGCGGTCGCCGCGCCAAGCGTGGTAAGTGTCGGCGATCTTGGCAAGGTCGGCACCGGTCAGCTCGCGATGGACGCGATCGATGAGCGTGCCCATCTTGCGGGCGTCGATGAAGAGGGTCTGGCCGCGGCGGTCGCGGAAGCCGCGTTTGGCGTCGGCACCTTTGCTCTTCGTGAGGAACCAGAGGCAGACGGGGATCTGCGTGCTGTAGAAGAGCTGTCCGGGGAGCGCGACCATGCAGTCGACGAGGTCGGCCTCGATGAGTTTCTGGCGGATCTCACCCTCACCGGACTGGTTCGACGACATGCTGCCGTTGGCGAGGACGAAGCCGGCCATGCCTTGGGGCGCGAGGTGGTGGATGAAATGCTGCACCCAGGCGAAGTTGGCGTTGCCCTTGGGCGGCACGCCGTACTGCCAGCGTACGTCGTCGTCCTTGCGGAACCAGTCGGAGTCGTTGAAGGGCGGGTTGGCGAGGACGTAGTCGGCGCGGAGGTCGGGGTGCTGGTCGGCGCGGAAGGTGTCGGCGTGCTCCTTGCCGAAGTCGGCCTCGATGCCGCGCAGGGCGAGGTTCATCACCGCGAGGCGGCGGGTGGTGGCGTTGCTCTCCTGGCCGTAGATGCTGATGTCGCCGAGCTTGCCGCCGTGGGCCTCGACGAACTTCTCCGACTGCACGAACATGCCGCCGGAGCCGCAGCACGGGTCATAGATGCGGCCCTTGTAGGGGGCGAGCATCCCGACCAGGCAGCGCACGACACAGGACGGCGTGTAGAACTGCCCGCCGTTCTTGCCCTCGGCGCTGGCGAACTGGGTGAGGAAGTACTCGTAGACGCGGCCGAGGATGTCCTTGGCGCGGTTTTCCCGGTCGCCGAGGCCGATGGTGCCGATGAGGTCGATCAGCTCGCCGAGGCGGTGTTTGTCGAGCCCGGGGCGGGCATAGTCCTTCGGGAGCATGCCCTTGAGGCGGGGGTTGTCGCGCTCGATGGCGACCATGGCATCGTCGACGATCTTGCCGATGGTGGGCTGCTTGGCGTTGGCCTGGAGGTGGGACCAGCGGCCCTCCTTCGGCACCCAGAAGACGTTTTCGGCGCGGTACTCGTCGGCGTCCTCGGGGTTGGCGCCCTTGTAGTCGCCCTGGCCGGCGATGAGCTTGGCGCGGTGCTCCTCGAAGGTGTCGGAGATGTACTTGAGGAAGATGAGCCCGAGGACGACGTGCTTGTATTCCGCGGCGTCCATGTTGGAGCGGAGCTTGTCGGCGGCGAGCCAGAGCTTGGCCTCGAAGCCGAGAGCGGCGGCAGTGTCCTTGGGGGCGGCGGTGCGGGAACGAGCCATGGGGGGGAAGTGGATCAGAACGCGACGGGCCGCGGCAAGCGGGGCGCAACAGGCCGAAGCGGAGGGATGGACGGCGGCACACGCAGATTCGCCACGGGCAGTGTCGCGCCACGAGTCGGGGCGCGATCCATCCAGATGTCAGCGGCCGAGTTCTTCATGGCTGGTGGGGCGGGTTTGCGAACGCGCAAAATCCCACCGTAACGGCCGCGGCATGGCAAGGGAAGAAGGCGGCGAAACGGGTATGGCACACCGGGAGATACAGCGAGATTCGTTCACTTGTGCCCGACCGCGGAACGGAGGTGGAGCGGACGAGCCACCCCGGCCAGGGGTGCGCTCGCCGTCGGGCGGGGTGGTTTCGTAGCGCCAATCCCGCCGGGCCAACCACCGTTCACCGCAATTCGGAGGCTGGCGTGGGCGGTGTTTTCGTGCCGCCGATCAGCCCCGGAGCGCGTGGCGTGCGCATCGGAATTGGCCACGCGGCAACGGCTGCGGCGTGCGAAATCCCGCAACGTTTTGATGGAAATACCGTGAAGCCGGCGCTGGTTGTGGTGCTCGTTTCGACCGACTCGGGGCGCCTGCGCTCATGCTCTCCGGTTGCCCGGGGTCTACCGCAAAAACGGTAGAGCGTCCGACGTCGACAATTCGCACTTTCCCGCCGGCTTGGGAGATCCCCGAACGCGTTAGGGTTTTGCGTCTGTGACCGAAAAGGGGCGGGAGACATCGCGGAACCAACACGGCTCGTCGCAGCCAGAGGCGCCGGGAAAGAGGCTCCGCGCACGCCAGCGCCTACCGCCTTCACGGTAGGCGTGCTACCGCGGACTCGGGAGCCGCGGAGCGTTGAGCGATCCGCGGCGTGGAGCTGTAATCGGGACATGATCACGATGGGTGTCATTCACAACGGAGCCAACTACCTCACGCACCATCTGCGGAAGAACGACTATTGGAGCGAGGGAGAGAAGGAGGTGCAGGGCGAATGGATCGGCGAGGGTGCGAACGCGCTCGGCCTCGCCGGTCCAGTCACCGACGAACCGTTCGACGCGTTGCGCCGGAACCTGAACCCGCGCAATGGCGAATCGCTGACCGCACGCGATCAGGCCAACCGCGTCGCGTTCATCGACATTCAGCTCTCCGCGCCGAAAGACGTGAGCGTGCTCGCCATGGTCGGCGGCGATGAGCGCGTGCGCGAGGCGTTCGCCGACGCGGTGAAGGTGGCTGTCGCTGAAATGGAGCGCTACGCCGCCGTGCGGGAGCGCCGCGGCGAAGCGGCCAGCACGGAAGCCTATCGCCTGACGCACAACTTCGTCGGCGCCCTGTTCTTCCATGACACCAGTCGCGACCTTGATCCGCAGCTGCACGCACACGCCGTGTTGGCGAACGCGACGTGGGACACGGCGCGCAACGCGTGGTTTGCCCTTCAGCCGGCCGAGATGCTGCGGGCGTCCGGCTACGTGCGCCAGGTTCTCTACCGTGAACTCGCCAGTCGGCTGCGGTCGTTCGGGTATGAGCCGTACGAGATGAACTCGACGGGCTTCGCGATCCGCGGAGTCGAGCATCTGCGCGAACGGTTCTCGAAACGCACGCACCACGTCCAGCAACTTGCCGAGGCATTTGCCACGGAACACGGGCGCAAGCCCACGAAGCGGGAGGTCGAGGTGCTCGTGCGCGAGTCGCGCGCGGACAAGCTGACGGAGGTCAGCACGCCCGAGGTCCGGGCGCGGCAGCGAGCCGAGCTCACGGCGAGCGAAGCCGACCGGCTCGACATGCTCGTGTCCGATGCGCGGGCACAAGCGCCGCGCGAGCAGTGGTCGCACGGGATGGTGCCGAGTGTGCTGGAGGCCGCGCTGCGGCACGTGTACGAGCGCCGCAGTGTGGTGCGCGAGGGCACCGTGCTCGCCGCCGCACTCGAACTGCACCCCGACTTCTACCGGTGGCGCGAGTTGCGCGAGGCGCTCGCCGTCCATCCCGACGCGATTCGCAAGGAAGGCGAGATGACGCTGCGGAGCATTCGCCGCGAGGAGGAGGCAACCATCCTACGCGTGCAGTCGGGCCGCAACACGCGCTTCGTGCTCGGCACCGCGGCGAGCCTGCCGGAGTCACTCACGCCCGGGCAGCGCAACGCCGCCAGCACGCTGCTCGGGAGTCGGGACTTCGTCAGCGTCCTGATCGGCGATGCCGGTACGGGCAAGACGACCGTCCTCGCCGCCATCGAAGACGCGCACGTGCAGGCCGGCGGCGCGCGATTCGTGCCGCTTGCGCCGACGACGCGGGCGCGCGACGCGCTGGCCGAAAGTGGCTTCGCCGCCGCCGACACCGTGCAACGGTTCCTCGTCAGCGAAGCGATGCAGGCGGAGGCGACGGGCCGCGTTGTCCTGGTCGACGAAGCCGGGCTTCTGTCCACGCAACAGCTCGACCAGATCACCAAGGTCGCGCACGACATACGCGCCCGCGTGCTCCTGGTGGGCGACACGAAGCAGCACTACAGCGTCCAGCGCGGCGATGGGTTGCGCAACGTGATCGAGCGTTCCGGAACTCCAGTGGTGCGGCTCGCGGAGGTGCTGCGGCAGCGCAACGAAGCCGACCGCCGCTTCAGCCGTCTGCTTGCCTCCGGCGAGGTCGCCGAGGCGTTCGGCTTCGCCGACCGGCTGGGCCTGATCCGCGAGGCGAGCAACGACGATGCGCTCTTCGCCAACGCGGCCGAACACTACACGGCGAACCGCGTGAGAGGGGTCGAGACGCTCGTCGTCATTCCGTTCTGGGAGGAAATCGAACGATTCAATGCCGAAGTCCGACCGGCGTTGCGGCGCGCCGGTCTGCTCGGCGAAGCGGAGGTGGCGCGCGAGGCGGTGAAGCCGCTCGGCTGGACCGACGAACAGAAGGCGCACTGGCACCACTACCAGCCCGGCGACCGATTGCTCTTCGCCCGGGACTCGCGATTCTTCAAACGCGGTACCACCGCGGAGGTGTTGCACGTGCTGTCGGACGGTGTGCTCGTTCGCGATCCGCAGGGCCGCGAGGCGAAGATCACGCGGCGGCAACGCGGCATGTTCGAGGTCGGACGCGCGCAAACGCTGACCGTCTCGGCCGGCGACCGGTTGCTGCTCCGCGGGCGCCGGGACGATGCTGGGTTTTCGAACGGCGACTTCGTGGACGTGGCGTCGGTCGATCCCGCATCAAACCGGGTCGTGTTGAGCGACGGGCGCGAGTTGCCGTCTGACTTCGCGGCGTGGACCTACGGGCACGCCCTCACCTCGTACCGTTCGCAGGGCAGCACCTCGGAAGAATCGCTGCTCGTGCTCGGCGAAGTCGCGGTGCGCTCGCTCGCCCGGCGGCAATTCTACGTGGGCAACACCCGCTACCGCGGCGCGCACGCGATCTACGTTTCCCACAAGGACGAGATCCTCCGGCGTCTCGCCACGCGTGAGGGCGGCCGGGAACTCGCGAGCGAATTCCTGCAACGGCACCGCCTCGCGCAGAATGAGCAGATCGACCTTCGCGCCGAGCGTCGCCAACGCGTGCGGAGGATTGCCGCCTGTCGTGGAATCTCGGAGCGGTTCCACCAACGCGAAGGCAACCGCCGAAGTCTCGCCCAATGAATCCCCCGGTCTCGATTTGGAAGCCGAAGCAATTCTTCGACACCGCCGCGCACCCGGATCACGTCACCTTCGACGATGGGACGGAGCAGCGCCGCAACATCCCGTGGGTGGACTATGTCGAGGGCTGCTGGGACCACGCGGAGCCGCACATAATCCGCGTGGAGATCGGCAACTGGCTGGTGTTGATCCGTGGATGCAACCTCGGACCGATCTTCGTCGCCATCGAAGAACGCACCTTGCTCCGCCTCCGCGCGCAACCAGGGCGGGACGGCAACCCGGATCACGCCAACGACAGCTTCGCCACGGAGATCCGCTTCCTGCGCGCGCCCTCGGCGCTCCCGCCGCAACCCGGCGGGCAGATCGAGTTGGGGCTGGGCGGATAGGTGCTCCCGGTTCTGTGTTAAGACACGGGCGGAGCCCGTCCTTTCGGGTCGAGCGGTTGCGTCCGGCGCGGAGGCCGGGGGCAGAGTGGCAGCGCTGGTGGGAGTGGAGGAAGGAGTCGGCGCCGGTGCGAGCGCGGCAAGGCCGCCGGTGTCGCGTCCCGAGCCTGCGAGGGCGCGATCCTGGCGAGTGGTCGGGCTCGGACGACGAGTCGACAGAGGCGGCCGTAAGCGCGAAACCAAGCCGTCTCCGACCGCAACGAACACCAGCGCCAGAACGGCAGTCCCCGCGCCGGAGCGCCGGGTGCAACCGCTCGCGGTGACATGAGCGACCTGAGAGACATCGCAGCCTCGGAGAAAGCCCGTCGGTTGAAGGTGCGGTAGTTGGCTGGTGACCGGAGACAGCGTGCAGCAAACCAAAGTAACTTTGGACAGAAAACCAAAGTAAGTTGAAACACCGAATACACCTCTCAGCGCGCCCATCGTGGCGCTATCTGCGCAACCGCTCCCTGTTTGGATTGTTGCCGATAGATCAAACCGCGCTTGAGCTTCCGCCGATTTTTCAAGCAGCCACCCGATGGCCCGACCTGATCGGCCGCCGCAGGCCGATCTCATCGTCTACCGTAATCACGGTGGGTGTCCTACCCAATACTCGGCAGGGGCACCCCATTGCGCAGACGCCGGGGACGCAGGATCGTTCTCGCATGGGAACCATGAACAAAGCACGGCGTTCAGAACAACCGAGCATCGGTGACATCGGAGGGCGGCGATTCAGCAAAGCAAGATCGTTGGCGGAGCGTCTTGGTGTCTGCCCACGGACATTGTTCCGCTGGGCGGATGCGGGACTGATCACGCGCCACAAGATCAACGCCCGCGTGGTCCTCTTCGACGAGGTTGAGGTCGCGGCGCTACTCGAAGGATCGCGCATCGGGTAGGAACGTGCAGGAGGTGCGCTGGCGCGGACCCGCAGCGGGGCGCTGTCACTTCGCGCCATCAACCGCACGCAACTTGCCCGCTTTGTCACCGGTGGGGAGTTGCACCTCGATCCGGCGCTTCTTTTCGACGTAGTGCGCGGAGGTCGTGCGGATGTCCCCATGCCCGAGATGCTGGCGAGCGGCCTCGATGCCGAACGCACACGCCACGAGCGAACCGGACTCCTTGCGCAGGGCGTGGATCGCCTTCTGTTGCGAAACACCCTTGTCCTTCAGCCACGCGTGCAACCGGCGCCACGTACAGTCGGCCCGGTAGTAGTCGTAGGTCGCCGCCGGATTGGCGGCGCCGCCGTCCAGCACGAACTCCGAGATGCTGTCCTTCTTGAATCCGCGGATCACATCGAGCACGGCGGGCGGCACGTCGACCGTGCGCTGGCTCTCCTCCGTCTTTGGTTCGAAGTACCCCGTCCTGCGGATGTGGATCTGAGCTCCGCTGAAATCGACCTGTGCCCAAGTCAGTGTATCCGCCTCCTTGCGCCGAAGACCGCCCCAAAGGCAAAGCAGAAGCGCCATGAACTCCTGCGGGTGTTCGGCCTTCAACTCGCGTTCCGCGCACGCCAACACCCATTCCGGGCTCACGTCGGAGTGGTAGCGCTGCGGGCCGGGGTCCTTCAGCTTCACGCCTGCAAACGGATCGGGCGGCAGCACGACCTTGAGCATGGCCAGCACGTCGCGGGAGAAGAGCGCCCGTGAGCACCGCAAGACGGTCGCCGCCGAACGCTCCGCCGACTTCCGCTCGACCGGATCAGTACCGGCCTTGGCCACGTAGCTATTGCGCCACCCGCTGACGGACTCCGGGGTGAGCAGCTTCAGCGATTGGCCATCGATCCTGGCGATCCATTCCGCGTGTCCGCCGTTCACATAATCGTACTTCCGGCGGCGCTCCTTGGCCTTCATCCCGATTTCAACCTTCGCGATGTCGGCGACGAGCTTACGCAGCTTCACGGCATACCGGCGGACGGTCGCCGGTTTGAGGTGGCTGCGCTTCTCAACGTCGGCGAGGAACTCGCCCACCGTGCACCCCTCGACCTTGGCAGGCGCGGCGGGCTTGAATTTCGTGAGCGTGGCATCCCATCCCGCCGAAACAAGGGAGAGATAGATGTCACGGGCTTTTACCGCCGCCGTGGATTGGTTGGCGGTGTCGAGGTTGAACCACGTCTCCCGGCCGAGGTGGAACATCCGGACGTGCCACTCGGGGATCTCCACCGTGTCACCGTCCCGATCTTGGTAACGACGGCGTTTCAGGCGCGCCTTCCAGTAGTCCTGATGCGTCTTGGCCGGCCGGGCAATTTTGTCTGTCCGGTTTGTCTGTCCGGTTTCTGTCCGGTTTTCGGGGTCCTCGCCTGTCTTCATCTTTCCTCCTTTGTCTTATGCTTCTCGTTGATTTCTCATAGGTAAAATCACATTTTTAAGCAGTCACAAGCGCACAAAGACGGTCAGCAAGGATTCAGCTAACCAAGAAACTGTTAATCACTTGGTCGCTGGTTCGATCCCAGCCTGGGCAGCCACTTTGAGGCCGAGGACTTTCGAGTCCTCGGCCTTTTTGTTCTGAGGAATCGCGGGCACGAATGCACTACTACATCGGGTACGGGATGAAGCCCAACGAGCGATCGGTGATCGCCACGCTGCCGTCGCTTGCCGGATCACCGAATGCCTGTGGTCTCAATGCGGCCCAGACACCAACTGCCGAAGCGTTGCCCCGATTTGGTTCAAGATCGGCATAATCCAGCATTCTCGGGCGGTTGAGAAATCGGAAGTAACTATCCTTCAACGTTTGTCGTCGCGCTAAAGATCGAAATCTAGATCGGCAAAAGATGCTCACCAAGACCGCCATTGAGCCTGTGGTCCCGACCCAGCGGCTTCAGCCGCTGGAGGACTTGGGGTGCACGGTTCTGGAGTCCGCCGCCCGACTCTCCGCGAAGGTTCGCGAGCCGCTCCGCTCCCAACTCGCGGAGCTCACGCGGTGGATGCACTGCTACTACTCGAACCTCATCGAGGGACAGCAGACCTGCGTCCGCGACATCGAGGCGGCGCTGAATCAGGACTTCGCCGCCGAGCCGGCGAAACGCGACCTACAACGCCTCGCGCTCGCCCATCTGGAAGTGCAGCGCTGGGCCGCGACGCAAACCGGATCGCCACATATCCGCCTGAAACGACTGCTTATGTACTCAGCCCAAATGCGATGGGTTCACGCTCGCGAGGCCGCCCGTGTCACCGCCAGGCACGCGGTGCGCAGTTCGGGCGGCAACGACGGCCACGCAGCGACGATCTCCCGGAGGGCGGCGAGGTCTTGTGTGCGCAGTGGCAAGCTGTCGCACGGAGTGCTCGGCAGTGCGTCGCCGGATTCCGGGGATGCGCAAAGCGCGGTGGCGAGGCAGGCTTGCAGAAAGGCCGCGATTGGTGGAGAGATGTCGGCCCTCGCGCGGGCCTCGGTACGATCCCAGCCTGGGCAGCCAATTTCAAGACCCTGAACCCGAAACGGTTCAGGGTCTTTTGTTGCCCAGGTGACACGCTGCCCTGAATTGGTCTGTCCGGTTACTGTCCGGTTCTTCGAGCGCTGCCCGGCTTTCGCCAGCCATGCGGTCCGATCGCACCGCCTCCAAGCGTGCCGTCACGACGAGGTTTCATCGAGGAGCACGACGCGGGCGTTGGTTTTGTGGCGGGGCGATAACATTGCCACATCTCGCCGAGGCGTCGGTTCCGAAGGGCAAAGGCAGCTAACTCGTTGGGCGATTTGCGGAGATTCCGGAGCGGCCGGGATCCAAAAACTCAGGGCGCGAACGCGATCGTCACGACCGCGGCGGGCAGGCCGGGGGCGCTCACTTGCACTTTCGCTGTGCCCGCGCGGCCGGTGGAGCGCAGGATCGCGAGCGCACGTCCGCGGAACGTCGTGGCGCGTGCGTCGGCGAGCGAGCCGACGGCCTCCGGATCGGCGGAGCCGAGGGCGCATAATTCGGCTTCGCCTTCGACGGTTACCGTGAGCGGCACGGCCGCATCGGGCACGAGCGCGCCGGAGGCGTCCAACACTTCGATCGGGAGGTAAACGAGCGCGGCGCGGGCAGCACGGTTTTTCTCCGTTTCGGGTGCGACGCGAAGTTTTGCCGCCGGGCCGGTCGTGCGCATTTCTTTCACCGCGACAACCTTGTCGCCGTCGAGCGCGGTGGCGGTCAGGACTCCGGGTTGCCACGGAACCGTGAACCGCGCCGTGATGCCGTTGGCGGGATCGATGGGCTGTTCGCCGATGGTGCGGCCGTCGAGCGCGAGCTGCACGCGCAAGGCGCGGGAGTAAACGGATACCTGCAACGGGCGGTCTTCCTGCCCCGGCCAGTTCCACGTCGGCAGCTCGGCCGGCCAGCCCCAGGCACCGACTTTCTCCTTCTTCCCGGACGGGATCGGCTCGTGCACGAGGATTTCCAGCGGACTGCGGCGCCAGACGACGTCGCGATAGAGGGACTGCGGTTTCTTGTCGCCGATCAGGTCGATGTCGCCCGACCAGTTCAGCCAGTAGGGCCACGGCATCGGGCCCCAATCGGGAGGGGCGGCGTGGCGCGGATCGGCGTTCTCGTCGATGTAGGTTGTGTGACCGATGCCGGACTCACCGATGTGGTCCATGCCGGTCCAAACGAAGTCGCCGATGACGCAGGGCAGCGTTTCCACGGCGTTCCAGTTCTCCCAGGCCTCGAGCGGGTAGGATTCCGTGCCCGCCATCACGCGTTGCGGGAGGCGCGCGTGGTCGGTGGCGTAGTGGCGCCAGGCGTAGTTGTAGCCGCCGATGTCGAGCAGGGCGAAGGCCGGGTCGTTGCCTTCCCAACGTCCGCCCAGCGTCGGGTCTTCCCAAATACTATTGATGGCGTTGGTCACCGGTCGGCGCGGGTCCTCGCGGCGGACGATCCCGGCGAGGTGGCGGCCAATCTCGACGCCGGACGGGCTGAAGCGCTCCGCGATCTCGGTGACGATGCTCCAGATGATGACGGAGGGGTGATTGAAATCGCGCGCGATCAGCGTGGTGAGGTCGCGTTCGGCGTGAGTGTCGAAGTAGCGCTGGTAGCCGTTGGGCTTCTTCGGGAGCTGCCAGGTGTCGACGAATTCGTCGATGACGAGGACGCCCTCTTCGTCGCACGCGGCGAGAAACGCTTCCGACGGGGGATTGTGGCTCGTGCGAATGGCGTTGAAACCATTGGCCTTCATCAACCGCACACGGCGCCGCTCCGCATCGGGGAACGCGCGGGCGCCGAGCAGCCCGTTGTCGTGGTGGAGGCACGCGCCGCGAAGCTTCACCGACGTGCCGTTGAGCAGCAGGCCGCGCTCGGCGCTCACCGCGACCGTGCGCACACCGAATGTCGTGCGATACTCGTTCACCACCCGCCCGTCCTGCTGCACGAGGAAACGTGCGCGATAAAGCCGCGGCGATTCGGGCGACCACGGCTGCGCGGCGTCAAGGGTGATGGACGCGTTCACGCGTTCGCTCGTGCCCGGGGCGATGCGAAGCTGGCCGAGCGGGTGGCGGCTCACCTTGCCATCGGGTGCAGTCAACTCGACGGCGAGGTCGGCGTCGTCAGGGATGGCGTTGTCGTTGCGCACCTCGACTTGCAGGCGAAGTCCGGCGCGGGTGCCATCGATCCAGAGCGGATCGATGCGCCCGCCCCAGGTGGGGATGTGAAGTGCCTCATGTCCGCGGATGCTGATGCCGCGATAAAGACCGGAGCCGGAATACCAGCGGGTGTTACTCTCGGGATTGGAGACGCGGATCGCGATCGTGTTGGCCGCCGGACGCGGGCGCAAAAATCGACCGATCTCGACGCGCGCCGGAAGATAGCCGTGCGGCTGAAATGCCACGTGGGTGCCGTTGACCCAGATGTCGCACTCCTGCTGCGCGGCGTGGACGATCAGCTCGAGCCCGCTGCCTGCGGGGCGTTCGGAGTCCGACAATTGGCGCCGATACCAGCCAACGCCGCCGCGAAGATAGCCGGCAGAGGGACCTTCCGGCGTCGTGGGGTCGTGCGGACCGGAGATGTTTCCGCCCGCGGGCAAATCCTCCACGCTCCAGTCGTGCGGCAGATCGATCGCGCGCCAGCCGGCGTCGCCAAAAGCGGGCGCTTCGGCACCGGCCCGATCGCCGCGATGGAAACCCCAGCCAGCATCGAGGTCTTGCGTCGCATCGGAGTTGGCGGCGATCGGAGCGGCGGCCGCGATCGCGACGAGCCACGCAGCGACATAAGAGGTGGCCCCAAAAGAAAGGAGACGGCGCGGGACAAAGCGAAAACTCGAGAAAGCATGAGCAGCAGCCGGTCTGCAGATGGGGTAGGGCATGGAGCTCATCAACTAGGCAACAGGCAGGCTGACGCAAGCCCCCCCCAGTGTCCGTGTTCGCTGGACCGTAAAGTGCGGTGGCGACGCGCTCTGTTTTCTCGACCCCGAGGTGGCCTGGCATTTGTCTGCGGACTTCCCCATGAAATTCCTGACCCCCGTCCTCTTTGCGGTTGTAGCCAGCATCGCGCCCTTTGCCCTCGGCCAAACGGCACAGACCGCTGCGGCGCAGAAGACCACCAGCGCGCCTCCGGACATGGGCCAATTTTTTCCGCCGCCGATGCAAAGCTTCGCTCTTTACGGCGACGGAAGGATCCCAAACTCGAAACCGAGCCCCGACGAAGAGTCCGGAGCGGACCGCGGCTTCATGCGCAATGTCTCTCGTCCGCAGATCCAGGTTCACCTGCCGGCGCCGAGCCGGGCGAACGGTGCGAGCATGCTCATCTTCCCGGGCGGAGGCTACGCCGGGCTCACGTTTGATTACGAGGGGACCCAACAGGCGCGCTTCTTCGTCGCCCACGGTTTCGCGGCGTTCGTCGTTAAATACCGGGTGCCAAGCGATCAGACGATGGAGAACAAATCCATCGGTCCGCTTCAGGATGCCCAGCAGGCGTTGCGATTTGTCCGCCTGCACGCGAAGGAGTGGAACCTGGATCCGGCCCGGGTCGGTGCCATCGGGTTTTCCGCGGGAGGGCACCTGGCCTCGACCCTGGCGACGCACTTCGCCAAGTCGTATATCGACAATTCCGAGCAGGTGAGTCTGCGCCCCGACTTCCTCATCGTGGTCTATCCTGTCATCAGCATGGACGCGAAGATCACGCACCTCGATTCGCGCAAGGCCTTGCTGGGCCCGAACCCGTCAGAAGACGACGTCCGTCTCTTCTCCAACGAACTCCAGGTGACCAAGGACACACCTCCCTCCTTGATCCTCCATGCGGCCGACGACCGGCTTGTCGACGTGGACAACAGCATCGTGTTCTTTGAAGCGCTTCGACACGCCGGCGTCCCGGTCGAAGCGCGGCTCTTCGAGAAGGGCCAACATGGATTCTTCCTCCTCCCGCCCGACGAGTGGCAACGGGTGATTATCGACTGGATGACTTCGAACGGCTGGCCCTTCGCAAAAGCGAAGTGACGCACCCCGTCGAGCCCGGGTGTCAACTCGGCGCGGATTTGGCGCAACGCGGAAGCCCATGATCGATCGCGATCCATGATCGCGGCCGAAGGCGGGGCACAAACCGACAAGGTGCGTTTATGCCGGAGGGGCCGCCCGTGTCACCGCCAGGCACGCGGCACCCAGTTGTGCGTCGCCGGATTCCGGTGATGCGCAAAGCGCGGTGGCGAGGCAGGCTTGATGAGAGGCGACGATCAGGGGCTCCCCCCGCGTCCTCCGCCGAGGCCGGAGCCGCCGCAGGCATGGCAGCATCCTGCCACGCCTGCGCACTGCGGTCGACCCCTGCGCCCTACTCCACCCGCAGGATGTAGCCGCGCAAGTATTCACTCTCCGGCATCGTCACCAGCACCGGGTGGTCGGCCGGCTGGTGGCAGAACTCCAGCACCTGCACCTTGCGCTTCGCATCGTGCGCCGCCTCGGCAAGCATATCGCGAAAGACTTCGGCGGTGACGTGGTGCGAGCAACTGTAGGTGGCGAGCACGCCGCCGGGCGTGAGCTTCTTCATCGCGCGCAGATTGATCTCCTTGTAGCCGCGGAGCGCGTTCTGGAGCGCGCTCTTCGACCGGGCGAACGGCGGCGGATCGAGCACGATCAGGTCCCACTGCGTGGCATCCTCGGCGGCTAGGTAGTCGAAGACGTTCACCACCGTGAACTCGACTCCGCTCGCGCCGTTGCGCTCGGCGTTCTTGCGCGCAAGCGCGATCGCCTCCTCGGAGCTGTCGAGCCCGAGCACCTTGGCGGCGCCGGCCTTGGCGGCATGGAGCGCGAAGCTGCCCTGGTTGCAGAAACAGTCGAGCACTCGCCGGCCCTTCGCGTAACGGGCGACCTTCGCATGCTCGCGGGTCTGGTCGAGGTAGAAGCCAGTCTTCTGTCCGCCCTGCAGATCGAGCCAGTAGTCCATCCCGCCGATGGGCACCCAGCGGGGCTCATACGGCTTGCCGGAAAGCGTGCGCACCTCCTGCGGCAACCCCTCAAGCCGGCGGATCGTGGCGTCGTTGCGCACGATGATCTCGGCGGGCTTCAGCAGCTCGCCGAGCGCGGCGAGGATGGCGTCGAGCCGGCGCTCCGTGGCTAGCGTCTGTGTCTGAACAACCAGCACATCGCCGAACTGGTCGACGACGAGACCGGGAAGATCGTCGGACTCGCTCCACACCAGCCGGCGAGCCGAGGGGCGTCCCGCATCGTCTGCCGAGGGTTCGCGACGCGCGATGGCGCGCTCAAGCGCACCGCGCACGAACGCCTCGTCGAAGGCGACTCGCTCGCGGCTGAAACGCCGCCAGACGATCTGCGAGCGGCTGTTGTAGATGCCGTGACCCAGGAAGCGGCCCTTCGCATCGCGGCACTCGACAGCCTCGCCGTCGAGCGCAGGCGGGAGCAACGTCTCCACCTCGTTGCCAAACACCCAGGGATGCCCATGCAGGGCTCGAGCGGCGGCGTTGTGTTTCAGGCGGAGCGAGGAATTCGTCATCGCGCGAACTGTCGCCGCGCTTCGCCACAGGGGTAAACAAAAAAGCTCCCGGCCTCGCGAGCCGGGAGCCATACCCTAAACACAGTCCCCTGCAAAATGGTCAGGCCGTGTGCGCCTGGACGTGAGCCGGAGCCGAGTCCTCCACGCGATCGAGGGCCTCCATCCTACAAAAACCACGGTCCACTCTGGCAGCGGCAGGCACCTGACGCAGCGCCATCAACATGGCGAAGAGGCCGAAGACATGGACAAGAGCGACGATGACGAAGAAGAGAGTCATGGTGGGGAGGTAGGAGATTCTCGGTAGTGCCTCGTAGATCGGCCGAGCCCCGCCCCGCTTGACTGGAAAAATCTGAGGTCGATTCCCCACGTCCCCGACTGGTTCATCCCCCTATGCCCGGGAGTAGATCCTCCGCCCGGAAGCGCAGGCACAGCCCAAGCATGAGCCCGGCCGGTCCGGCCAGCGATGCTCAGGTCTCGGCGATCGTCGTGTTCTGCGCCTCGCCGAGCGCCTTCTCCTGTGCGGCGGCACGGCTGCGATGGGCGTAGGGCAACCACTTCCATTTTCGCCAACGCCAGTACATGAGCAGGCCGCGCGTCCATTCGTCGCACGCCATCGCGCACCAGATGCCGGCCATGCCCCAGCCCAGCTTCAGCCCGAGCAGCCAGGAGAGCGGCACCCACACGCCCCACATCACGCAGAGTCCGACGAGCACCGGGAAACGCGCATCGCCCGTGGCACGCAGCGAGTTGATCACGATCACGTTGAAGACACGGCCGGGCTCGATCACCAGCCCGATGCGCAACAGTAGCACCCCCGTGGCGACAATCGCCGGATCGTTTGTGAACGCATGCAGAATCCACGGTGCGCCCAAGGCCAGCACCGCCGCACCGCCCAGCGCGCAGCACATCCCCAGTCGCACGCTGCGCAGCAACCCGCGATAGGCCTCCTCGAACTGCCCGGATCCGATCATCAACCCGGTGATGATCTCGGTGCCCAGACCGATGGACACATTCATCAGCACGACCCAGCGGACGATGTTCATCACATACTGCTGCGTCGCCAAGGCCGAGCCGCCCATCTCGGCGCAGAAGCGGGTGATCATCATGAAGGCCAGCCACCAGCTCGTGTGCTCGCCCGCCGCCGGCAGGCCGATGTGGAGGATGCTGCCGAGCTTGTCCCACCGGATGACGAAATAGTCGCGCACCCGCATCCGCAGCCGCGTACGCCACTCCAGCACAAACCAGAGCGCCACCGAGGCGGCCACTCGGCTCACGATGCCGGAGATCGCCACGCCCACGACACCCAGCTTCGGGAAGCCGCAGAGCCCGAACAGCAGCAGGCAGTTGCCGATCACGTTGAGCACGTTCTGCCCGGCGGTGACCCACATCGCGTCGCGCGTGTAGGAATGCGCGCGCAGCGAGGCCGAGATCGCGCCATTCATCGCCTCGAGGAACAACGTCCCGCCCATGAGCGCCAGGAACGGCTTCCCGTACGCCAGCGGCGCCCCGTCGAGCTCCATGAACCGCAGCATCGCTTCCGCGCCGAAGAGCACCAGTAGGCTGGCCGCCACGCCGATCCAGGTGTTCGCCGCGATGGCAGTCGTCGTGATCTGATCGGCGCCGCCGCGGTCCTTCGCCCCGAGGTGGTGGGTGATCACCACGCTGCTGCCGATGCCGATGAAGGCAAAGACGATGATGAACAGCGTGAACACCTGCGTCGCCACGCCCACGCCCGCCACCGCATCGTCGCCGAGATGGCTGACCATGATGGTGTCGACCGTGCCGATCAAAACGCGCAGGCCCTGCTCGACAAAGATGGGCCAAGCCAGAGCGAAGAGCTTCAGCTTCGTGGGTGGATTCGCGGCCTGCATAAGGGGATGGCGAGGCTTGCGGCCCGCTCCATGCCCGCGCCAGCACAATCTAGCCGCACAGCACCCCGTCCGAAGCCGGACAATGCACCGTCCGAAGCGGACGATGCGCACCCCAACCACAGTCCCGCTGATCCCGGGCCGTCCGTCGCCCCACCGATCAAAACCCACTCGACCGCATCGCCACCGCACCACTAGCCTTCGGCGTGAGTTTTCGAAGCCCCACCCACTCCGCGAAAGCCCCCTCATCGCAACACGACCAGTTCCGTCCCCACAGCGGCAGCCCGGCGCTCCATGTGCAGGAGAAATGGACTCTGTTCTGGGTGGCGCTCCACCTCTGTTTCCTCCCCTGGGCGCTGGGCACGATGCACCTGTGGAGCCAGTGCACCAGCCTCGCACTCGCCGTAATCGGTTTCTGGGTTGCCGCCCGCCCGCGCCGCTTCACGGAGACGGACGACTCCGGGAAACCCGTGCAGCTCCTCGCACGCCCCTTGCAGCGGCTCTGGCGCTTTCCCCTGTTCTGGATCGGGCTGGCAGTGCTGGCCTACATCGCGATCCAGGGGTTCAACCCGTCCTCACGCTACAAGATCAACAGCTCCTTCTGGTGGATCGAGCCCGTGGCCAATGTCCGCTGGCTGCCCTCCGGCATGGACGTGCCCTTCGCCAAAGCCGGCCCCTGGCGATCGCTCATCGTCCACGCCTCACTGTGGCTGACCCTCTGCACGGTCTGGATCGGCATGCTGCGCCGGCTCACCTTCCGGATTCTCTTCACGGTTCTGGCGATCAACGGCGTCGTGCTCGCGTTCGTCGGGCTGGCCCAGCAGCTCAGTCATGCCACCGGGATCTTCTGGACGGTGAAAAGTCAGAGCGCCTCGTTCATCGCCAGCTTCATCTACCGCAACCACGCCGGCGCCTACTTCAACCTCATCCTCGCCCTCACCGCCGGCCTGGCCTGGTGGCACTTCGCCCGGGCCGAGCGTCGCCTGGCCAAATCCAGCCCCGCCAGCGTCCTCGCCTTCTGCGCCGTGATCCTCGGGATCACCACCCTCTTCTCGCTGTCCCGCGGCGCCACCATCACGATGGGCGCCTTCCTCCTTGTGATCGGAGCGGCCTTCGGACGGGCACTATGGAAACAGCAGTCCGACCGCCGCGCCCACGTGGCGATTCTCGGCATCCTCGCACTGCTCGTGGGCTTCATCGGCGTGGGGCTCTACTCGCTCAACACCGAGAGCGTCCGGCTCCGGATTGAAAGCATGCTCAACGATCCGGTCGCCTCGATCAGCGACCGCGCCGAAGCGCACGCCGCCGCCGCGGAGATGCTCGTGAAACGTCCGGTCTTCGGCTATGGCGCCGGCTGCTTCCGCTACGGCTTCCCGGAATTCGTCTCGAAGCGCCCGAGCATCTACTACTCCGGAATCGCGAACAGGCGTTTCTGGGAGCACGCGCACAACGACCTGCTCGAGTACCCGGTGGAGTTCGGCATCGCCGGCTCCGCACTGTTTCTGGCCGGGATCGGCTGGCTCGGCTGGCAGCTCCTGCGCCGGCGTTTCTGGAACAATCCGCTCGCCCTGCCGGTGGCTGCCGGATGTGCGCTGACGCTCGTCCACGCCTGGGGCGACTTCGTCTTCCAGAATCCCGCGATCCTACTGACCTGGGCCGTGCTGCTGCTGGCCGCCGGCCGCTGGGCCGAACTCGAGCACCAGCGTCCGTCCGACGAGACGGCCCGCTAGCGCAGTCGGTGTTCCGCCGTAACCGGAAACGATGGCCACGGGCCGAAGGTCGTGGGTGCGAGCTAGGCTGCAAAATCCCAAGACACGCCCCGGCCGGAGCACCGTCGGCCCACGTCGCCGCAGCCCGTTCAACGCGTCTGGAGGCGGATCGTGTTGAGACCGTTCTTCCGGCACAGATCCATCACCTTCGTGATGCTCTTGAGCGGAGCGTCCTCGTCCGAACGGATGAGCACGGTGATGGTCTTGTCCACCTTGGCCAGTTCGCCGGCGAGGTTCTCGATCTCGGCAACGGTCGCCTCGCGCTTGTCGAGGACGAGCTCGCCGCTGTTGCCGGTGATGGTCACGCGCACCAGGTCGTCCTTGGAGACGGCGATGACGACTTGGCTGTGGAAGACGTTCTTCCCCGCCGTCTCCACTTTCGGGAGCGTGAGGTTGAGCGTGCCGCCATGCGCCTCGCGGAACTGCATCGTCGCAAAGGAGAAGAAGACGAGCATCACCAGCACGTCGATCAACGGCACCAGAGGAAGCTCGGGCCGGTGGTAGCGATTGCTGCGCAGACTCATGACGCCGTCGTTTCCTCGACCTTGAGTGCCTCGGCCTTCGGACGGACACGGGCGATCACGCGTTCGAGGAGCACATCCAGCTGGGCCGCGTGCTTGTCGATGCGGCGCTGGATCAGGCCGTTGCCGGCAAGCGCCACGAGGGCGACGATCAGGCCAAGAAGCGTCGCGGAAAGCGCATAGCCGACGCTCTGCGAAAACTTTCCCGGATCGGGCAAACCTGTGATCTGGTCGCGTGTGCTGGCGAAGGCTCCGAGCAGGCCGGACACCGTGCCGATCAACCCGAGCAACGGCGCACCGGTGTAGATCGTGTCGAGATAGCGCACACCGCGCTCCATCTTCATGACCTCGAGCCGGGCGTAGGCCTTCGTCGCATCGGGATCGGTGGCATGGCGCTCGGCGAACTCGATCACGCGGCCGAGGACGGAGAACCGCCCGCCGACCGTCTGCTTGTTCAGCAAGACCGCTTCGGCCAGCTCGGGCGGCAACACCGCAGTGGTCCGCAGCGCAAACGCGCGCTCGCAAATGATGAAGATGGCGGCCACCGAGCAGGCCAGCAGCGGGTACGCCAGCATGCCGGCTTCTTTGAAGACTCGGGCCAGATCGACGACAGCGAGGAACATAGAATTGAGGGTTAGACGTGCTCCTCCGCGAAAAGTTTCGCAACGCGGAAAAATGAGGGCAGGACGCAGGGCCGGCCCCTCTCGCGATGCAGTCGGCGCCTCGCAGCCGGCTGCATCACCCTCCTGCTTGAGCTCAGGACTTGAACAAATCCACCGGCTTGAAGACGGGTACCGCCGCCGCCTGCAAAGCGGCGAGCGCCTTGTCGGTGTTGTCGAAACGGAAGACCATCACGGCCTCGGTGCCGGGGCGCTCGGCGAAGGCGTACATGTACTCCACCGACACGCCGGCCTTCTCCAACAGCACGAGCACACCAGCCAGACCACCCGGGCGGTCGGGCACTTGGAGCGCGACGACCTCGCTGGTCGTCACGGCGTAGCCGGCGGCGGCGATGGTCGCCTTCGCCTTGTCGACATCGGGCGTGAGCAGGCGCAGCAGGCCGAACTCGCCGTTGTCGGAGAGCATGAGCGTGCTGAGGTTCACGCCGGCATCGGCGAGTGTGCGACAGAGCGCCGAGAGACGGCCGGGACGGTTCTCGAGGAAGACGGAGAGCTGGGTGATTTTCATAAGGGGTAGGAAACAGGAGCGAGTAGCGGGTAGTGAGGAGCGAGTAGGGACGTTTCTCCGAAACGTCCGCGGCGGTTTCGGAGAAACCGCCCTACCGTCGTCAGCCTTCGTTTCTCTTGTCGAAAAGGCGCTTGGCCTTGCCTTCGCTGCGCGGGATCGAGCCGGGCTGGACCAGCGTGACCTCGGCGGTGAGACCGGTGATCTGCGCGATGCTGTGGCCGAAGCGTTTCTGGAGCCCGTCCATCGCGCCGACGGTGTCCTTGAGCATCTCGCCGGTCACCTCCACGCGCACCTCCATGCGATCCAGTCCCGACTTGCGGGTGAGCACGATCTGGTAGTGCGGAAGTGTGGACTCCGTCTTGAGCAGCGCGGTCTCGATCTGCGAGGGGAAAACGTTCACGCCGCGGATGATGAACATGTCGTCGCTGCGGTGGCTGATGCGCCGGATGCGGCGGAGGCTGCGGCCGCAGGCGCAGGGGCGCGTCTCGATGGAGGTCAGGTCGCGCGTGCGGTAGCGGATCGCCGGCATCGCCTGCTTGCTGAGCGTGGTGAACACCAGCTCGCCCTCCTGCCCGTCGGGCAGCGGCTCCAAAGTCTGGGGATCGACGATCTCGACCAGGAAGTGGTCCTCGAAGATATGCAGGCCGTCCTGGCAATGGCACTCGGCGCCCACTCCGGGCCCGATGATCTCCGAAAGGCCGTAGATGTCGTACGCCTTGATGCCGGTGGCGCTCTCGATGTACTGGCGCATCTGGTCGGTCCACGGCTCGGCGCCGAACACGCCGCGTTTCACCTTCAGGTCCTTGCGGAAATCCAGGCCCATCTTCTGCACCATCTCGATGAGGTGGATGAAATAGCTCGGCGTGCAGCAGACGGCGGTGACGCCAAAATCCTTCATCACCATAATCTGCCGCTCGGTGTTGCCGCCGGAGATCGGAATGACCGTGGCGCCCATGCCTTCGAGGCCGCCGTGCAAGCCGAGGCCGCCGGTGAACAGGCCGTAGCCGAACATGTTCTGCACAACGTCGCTGCGGGAGAAACCGGCGGCGTAGAGCGTGCGCATGATCACCTGTTTCCAGACCTCCATGTCCTGTGCCGTGTAGCCGACGACGATCGGCTTGCCCGTCGTGCCGCTGGAGGCGTGGAGACGCACAACATCGCTCATCGGCACGGCGAACAGTCCGTACGGATACGTGTCGCGCAGGTCGGCCTTCACCGAGAACGGCAGGAGGCGCACATCGGCCAGCGTGCGGATGTCGGCGGGCTTCACGCCCTTGGCGTCCATGCGCCCGCGGAAAAGCGGGACCTTCTCGTACGCCAGGGCGACGACGGCCTTCAGGCGCTGCAACTGCACTTCGCGCAAGCGCGCTTCGGGGATGTAATCGAGGGCGCTCTCCGGAAAGAAAGTGCCCTCCAGGTCGTTCCAGAGGTTGCGGATCATGTTCGGGGCTTGGAAAAGGGGCGCCGATGCTCGGCGCGAAACGCGAGCCAGCACAAAGCAACCCGCCGGCGCTGGCAAGAGCGCGGGCGGCGATACGCGTCACTTTCCCCGGATCTTTTCCTCGCGCGGCCGGGCGAGGAACCACAGCGGTTCGGACTCCTTGATCTGCTTCTTCGCCACGAGCGCCTCGAAGGTCGCCGCGTCGGTCTCGCGCAGAATCGGCCCGCAAACATAGGCGCGCTCGACCACCGTGAAATAGAGACGCGCCCCCGGGGCGAGCTCCACGTCCTGTTGGAGAAAGGCGAACACGCTGTTGCCCTGCGGGAGCGTCGTCTTGCCCGCGCGCCGCACCAGCCGGTAGTTCCGCCCCGCGGGCCGCGCCGGCTGCTCGGCGAGGAAGTTCCGCTCCACGGCCAGGACGTTGTCCTTCTTCTCGCGACCGTAGCGGAAAAGCTGGACGTCGCCGCCGACAACCAGATCTGGCTCGTGCGAGCCGACCCACTTCGCCAGCGCCTCGCGTTCGTCGAACCCGCCCACGCGGCCCTTCACGAGAATCTTCTCGGCCTCCTTCAGATCCTGACCGCCTTTGAGTTTCTCCCACGCCTCGTCGCTTACCGTGCCGAGCCGCACGAGTCCGCTGAGCGTGGTAAGCGTGTGCCGCCCGGGCTTCACGCGGTAGACGCTGTAGGTGCCGTTCTTGGCGATGAGAACGCACGAGTCGTCCACCTGCAGGTTGGCCGACACGATCTTGCCGAGCATGGCGCGCGGGTTGGCCACGACGATCTCGGCCCAGCCCTGCTCCGCCCGGAGCGCCGGCGCAGGATCGGGATCAATCTTGTTGAAAACGACAAAACTCGCCGAGTGCGTCACGGCGGATGCCGTGGAGGCGAAAGCGAAGCTCAAACCGAGGACAAGCAGCAGGCTGGGACAACGCATGGCGTAACTCCTAGTGTGGTTGGGGTATGTTTGGGTATCCGCGATGACAACCGCGGACGCGCCACCCTACCCGCCAAACCGACGTAGGGGAAGGACGGATTATCGGTAGGCCGGGTCGCCAACCAGCCTATTCACGCGACTGCAGACCACCTCACCGCGGCAGCATGCAGTGCGAAACGCATCAACCTCCGCCACGGACGTTTCGGAGAAACGTCCATACCATCAATGCTCAGCCGCGCCCGAGCGCGAAGGCCTTGTCGTTGGCCTCGTGCAGCTTCGCCGGGAAGTTCGCCCGCAGGCTGGCCTGCCACGTCTCCAGCGGAAACGCGAAATGCCGGCTGAGCCGGCCGAGCATGGCGACGTTGAGCGCCTTGCTCGACGGCAGCTTCGCCGTGTCGATCTCCTCCGGAGTGATCAGCATGCCGCCAGCGCGCAGACCGCCGCGCACGACCTCGACCTGCGACGGCTCCATGACGACCAGGAAGTCGCACGCGCCGTCGGGAATCATCGGGCTGCTCACCGCGGTGCCGAAGCGCACGTCGCTCTGCACCGAGCCGCCGCGCTGGCTCATGCCGTGGACCTCGGCCTTCTTCGTCTCGTGACCGAGCCGGAAGACGACGTCGGCGAAAATGTCGGAGGCCTTGATGACACCCGTGCCGCCGAGACCGGCGAAACGGACATTGGTGGTGGGAGAAGACATGACGGAAGAAGCTAGAATTTAGAAGTTAGTATTCTGAAGTGCAGGGACCGCAGCGCTGAAGAGCTGAGTGGTTTGGATTCCAGATCCTAACTTCTAGCTCCTCGATTCCGGTTCGTTCAGCTCTGGCAACCGCAGCCACAGCCGCAGCCTTCGGCGGGCGGATTCTGCTCGGCGGCTTTCGCGGCGAGCGCGGCCTTCTCCTTCTCCCAGGCCGCGATGCGGCCGGCGGCGAGGATGCAGGGGCTGCGCGCGATGATGACGCTCAGCTCGTCCTTGCCGAGCGCCTCGGCGAGCGTGTCCTTGAACTTCGCTCGCTCGCGCACCGGATTGACGGTCGCCACGTTCCGGATTCCGGCGGCGCGGGCCAGAGCCTCGAAGCTAACCTGGTACGTGGCCGAGCCGTCGAGGTGGCGACCGGTGCCGGGATGCTCCTGTTGGCCGGTCATGGCGGTGGTGCCGTTGTCGAGGATGACGAGCACGTGGCCGGTCGACGGCGTGTTGTACGCCATCTCGATAAGGCCGGGCAACCCGCCATGCAGGAATGTGCTGTCGCCGATCACCGACACGACGCGCTTGGCCTGCTCGCGCGGGAGCACGTGGCGCAGGCCCAGGCCCATGCCGACCGCCGCGCCCATGTCGATCATCATGTCCATCGCCGCCAGCGGCGGCAGCGCGGCGAGCGTGTAGCAGCCGATGTCGCCAGAAACGATGCAGTCGAGCTCCTTCATCACCTCGAAACTCGAGCGGTGCGGGCAGCCCACGCAGAGTTCCGGCGGCTTGCCGCGCATCGGAATCGGCTCGGGCGAGGAATCGCCGGCGACGATGCGCTTCACGCGATCCACGCTGAGTTCGCCGAAACGGAAGATGGTGTCGTCCTTCGCCTCGACCTTCAGGCCGGCGGCGCGGCAGGCGGCGGCCAGCCACGGGTCATTCTCCTCGATCACGAGGCAACGTTTCACCGAGGAGGCGAAGTCGCGGATGGCCTGCATCGGCAGCGGGTACGTCATCCCCAGTTTCAGGATGCTCGCCTCCGGAGCGGCCTCGCGGGCGTGGTGGTAGGAGATGCCGGCGACGACGATGCCGAGCTCCTCGCCGTGGCGCTCGACAAGCTGCGGGCCGGTCGTGTTGTTCCAGTTCTCGATCTCGACCATCTTCGCGCGCAAGCGGCGGCCGGCGGGCTTGGCATGGCCGGGCACCATCACGCGCTGCTGGATATTGCGGACAAAGTCGGGCGTCGGCGCGCCGGTGTCGGCGGCCGTGAGCTTGGCGCCCAGGGCGAAACGCGGCTTCACCGGCGACTTCGAGTGGCACACTCGAGTCGTCAGCCGGAAGATCACCGGGATCTGCCAACGCTGGCTCGTCTCGAACGCGACCTTCAGCAGGTCGTAGGCGTCCTGCGAGTCGGCCGGTTCGAACATCGGCGCAACAGCGGCCTCGGCGTAGCGGCGGCTGTCCTGCTCGTTCTGCGAGGAGGCCATGCCGGGGTCGTCGGCGACGATGAGCACATAGCCGCCGTCGACGCCGGAGTACGTCATCGTGAAGAGGACGTCGGCCGCGACGTTGAGGCCCACGTGCTTCATCGTGCAGATCACGCGCGCCTTCGCGAAGGCGGCGCCGAGCGCGACCTCCGCCGCCACCTTCTCGTTGGGCGCCCACTGGGACTTGCCGCCCAGCGCGCTGAAGCTTTCGAGGATTTCGGTCGACGGCGTGCCCGGATAACCGGTGCCGAGCGCCACGCCGCAATGCAGGGCGGCCAACGCCACCGCCTCATTACCACTGAGCAGCAGACGGCCGGATGAGTCTTGAGAAGGTTGCATGAAACTAGGTCGGGTTGTGGAGACTTTCGGCCGAGGAGAACAACCCGCCTCGCCGCAGACAATCCCCAACGCGGGGAAATCTCGGCGCGCGCCCCTAGCCGCGTTCGCTCACTCGAATCCGCACCAATAGACGCGGATGTAGCGCTCGAGCTTGTCGCGGTGCTCCGCCCGGTAGGCGGCATAATCCTTGGCCAAATCCGCATCGACCCGCTCGAACAGCGCATAGGCCTCGAGCAAGCCCTCGGCCTTCAGGGCGGCGAGAGCATCGAGGATCGGCTGCCACCGCTCAAGGTGCGCCTCGGCGATATCCTCGGGCTTGCCGCTGTTAATGTCCTTCGCCGTTTCGAGCATAGTCTCGATCGCATACACCTCCTCACGGAGTGAACGGCGCGGTGCCGTCTCCTTCGGATAGACCTCAGCGAAGTCCTTCACTCGCCAGCCAAGCGCACAGATGTTGTACGCCATCATCAGGAGCCCATCGTTCGGATCTACGCCCAGCTTAGTTTCCTTTCCCTCGATGGAAACCTGCAGCGCCGGGAACCGCGGAATCTTCCGCCCCTTCGCCTCCGCCACCGCCTGCAACTGCGGCGTGAAATGTTGGCGCGTCAGCCGCTGGTACGGCTCACACAGCAGCGCCGCGATATACTCGTCCATCGCCTCGTCCTTACGGCCGAGCTTCGCGAGCGCGTCGGCGAGATAGCGGTGCGCCGTCTCGTTATCCGGCTCGATGGCAATCGTCCGGCGAAACCACTCGCAGGCCGGCTCGAGCTGACGGGCCGCGAAATACGCATCGCCCGTCCATAGCGACGCCAGGTAGTTCTTCGGCTCCAGCTCCGCCGCCCGCTGGTAGCACTCCCGCGCCTTGGTAAAGTCGTTCACCCGAAACGCCTCTTCACCCTCGCGAATCAGCCGGTCCGCCTCGGCATGCGATGAAAACTCGCCTTCCACCAATCCCCGCGTGCTCCCGTCCGGCTGCACGCTCTGCAGGATGAACGGCGTGAGCGGATCGTCGGTACCGAGCTTCTCCGCTCGCTCCGCCAGCTCTCTCGCGCGCTTGTTCAACGCCTTGGCCCTCGCGGGATCGCGCTCCTGCCGAGCCTGCGAGGAGAACATGTGTGCCTGCCGCGCCACCAGATCGGCGTTCTCGGGATGCAACCGCGCCTGCTCCTCGTAGATCGCCGCGGCCTCCAGGTAGCGCTGCTCCTCCTTGAGCATCTTCGCCTCGTTGAGCCGCGCCTCGTCCAGCGGCTGCGCTCGCGCACGCGGTGCGGGGGCAGCGGCGGAAGCCGCGGGCTGAGCCGGTGTCGCGGACGGACGGTTCGGAGTGGTCGCGCAGCCGGCCAATGCCGCACCGGCAAGCGCACAGAGCAGACGCGCAGGGTATTTCATCGTCCGCGAGCCTGATGTCGCCGCCACCCGGTGACAAGTCCCCGATGGCATCCTCGCCCGCATCGTGCCCGCGGCCCCGGCACAGCCTTGTCTCTCGCGGGTTACGCGCCGTTCTCCCCTGTCGGCACCACCTGCCGCTCGGTCGCATTTCCTTCTTCCGCCCGGAGCCTTCCGCCTCCAGCGTCCACCGTTTCCGGCGCTGCAATCGTACGCAGGGCCACAACCAACATCATCATGGCAACGACTCAGCTCGAAGAAATCCGGCACTCCGCCTCGCACGTGCTGGCCACCGCAATTCTCCGTCTCTTCCCCGAGACGAAGCTCGACATCGGCCCGGCGACCGAGACCGGTTTCTACTACGACATCGATCTCGACCACAAGATCACCACCGAGGATCTCGCCGCCATCGAGGCGAAGATGAAGGAGGTCGTCGACGAGAACCAATCCTTCCAGCGCCGCGAAGTCTCGCGCGAGGAAGCCGCCGAGCTCATCAAGAAATCCGGCCAGGAGCGTTACAAGCTCGGCCGCCTCGACGACATCCCCGAGGGCGAGAAGATCTCCTTCTACCAGAACGGCGAATTCGTCGACCTCTGCGCCGGCCCCCACGTCCGCTACACCAAGCAGGTCAAGGCATTCAAGCTCCTCTCCATCGCCGGCTCCTACCACCGTGGCGACGAGCACAACAAGCAGCTCCAGCGCATCTACGGCACCGCCTTCGCCTCGAAGGACGAGCTCGCCGCCTACCTCACCCAGATGGAGCAGGCCAAGGCCCGCGACCACCGCAAGCTCGGCAAGGAACTCAAGCTCTTCCACATCGACGAGGACGTCGGCCAAGGCCTCATCCTCTGGACACCCAACGGCTCCATCATCCGTCAGGAGCTCCAGACCTTCATCCTCGATGAGCTCCAGAAACAAGGCTACTCGCAGGTCTTCACGCCGCATATCGGCAAGCTCGAGCTCTACAAGACCTCCGGACACTTTCCCTACTACAAGGACTCGCAGTTCCCGCCCATCGCCGACCGCGAATCCATCGACTCGGTCCTCGCCTCCGGCGGCTCCTGCGCCGAGCTGATGAACCGCCTCGAGGGCGTCTCCGCCGCGCTGGCCGCCCAGGTCAACGAGCGCACCGGCAAGGAGACCATCGCTCCCGACCGCGTCCTCCCCGACGACAAGCTCCTCCCCGGCTTCCTCCTGAAGCCGATGAACTGCCCGCACCACATCAAGATCTTCGCGTCGCAGCCCCACAGCTACCGCGATCTCCCCGTGCGCCTCGCCGAATTCGGCACCGTCTACCGCTGGGAGCAGTCCGGCGAGCTCAACGGCATGACCCGCGTCCGCGGCTTCACGCAGGACGACGCCCACCTCTTCTGCACCGAGGACCAGGTCGCCCAGGAGGTGCTCGGCTGCCTCTCGCTCGTAAAGATCGTCCTCACCACCCTCGGCATGAAGGACTACCGCGTCCGCGTCGGTCTCCGCGATCCGGATTCCGCCAAGTACACCGGCACCGCCGAAAACTGGAACAAGGCCGAGGACGCCTGCCGCCAGGCCGCCAAGACCCTCGGCGTGCCCTTCACCGAGGAGCCCGGCGAGGCCGCCTTCTACGGCCCGAAGATCGACTTCGTCATCAAGGACGTCATCGGCCGCGAGTGGCAGCTCGGCACCGTGCAGGTCGACTACAACCTCCCCATCCGCTTCGACCTCTCCTACGTCGGCGCCGACAACAAGCCGCACCGCCCGGTCATGATCCACCGCGCGCCCTTCGGCTCGATGGAGCGTTTCTGCGGCGTCCTGATCGAGCACTTCGCCGGCGATTTCCCCGTCTGGCTCGCCCCCGAGCAGGTCCGCATCCTCCCCATCTCCGAGAAGGTCATCGACGCCTGCGACGCCCTCTACAAGAAGCTCAAGGACGCCCGCGTCCGCGTCTCCCTCGACACCTCCAACGACAAGCTCGGCGCCAAGATCCGCCGCGCCGAGTTGGAGAAGGTCCCCTACTCGCTCGTGCTCGGCCAGAAGGAGGCGGAGGCGCTCAGCGTCTCCGTCCGCAGCCGCGCCAAGGGCGACGAGGGCGTGATCAAGCAGGACGACTTCGTCGCCCGCATCCTCCAAGAGATCGCCAGCCGCGCCCTCCCCGAGAAGCGCCCCGCCGCCCCGGCCCAGCCCGGCAAGCCCACCGCGCCGCAACAGTCCGCCTGACGCTCTGCCGCAGTCCGTCCGTTTCAGGGCGCCGCATTTCCATGCGGCGCCTTTTCATGCGCGCTGGTCGCCTCCACCCGCCGGCTCGATCCCGTAACCGCGGTGCGTTGTGCTCGTCAATCTCCTCCGCATCGCCAGTCCGCATCATCCAAGCACACGAGTAACTTTCCTCCGTACCACCGGTCTATCCACAGCATGTCGCGTCGTGTTCCACGCTTCTGGTTTATCTTCCGCGCATCGTTGTTCGCCCTCGTCGTCGAGGCGAGCATCCCGACGCCGCTGTCCGCCGCCCCGGCGCCCACCGATGTGCTCGTCTACAAGGACGGAGATCGGGTTCAGGGACGGGTCGTCTACGACGACGGAGACACAATCGTCTTCCGCACGAACCGCTTCGGCGAGCTCAGCGTCCCCCATTCGCAGGCGGAGGTGATCTACGGCAGCATCCCGGAGACCCCGCAGACTCAGCCACACACCATCGCCGCGATGGCGCCATCGGCACCCGCCCAGACACCCGCCGAAGCGAAAGGCGAAGCGGAACTCGCCGAGGAACGCCGCGTCATCGGCCGCCTCAGTACAACACTGCGCCGCTTCTTCGGCCCTTGGCATGGACGCGTTTCCTTCTCGTCGGAAGCAGTCAATGCCGCCGACTCCCGCCAGAACGAAGTCCTCGAAGGTCGCATGAATCGTAAATGGGTGGCCGACGACGTCCAGTTGTCGACGCGCTACGAGTTCAGCAGCACCAACGAAGTCACCAACACCGATGTGACCAAGGGCAGCGCCTACTGGCGCCACGATCTCTCCCGCCGCTGGTTCAGCATCGTCCACCCGTCCTACGAGTGGAACCGCAACTACATCTATCAGGATCAGGAGGCCGACTACGTCCTGTTGCAGAACGAGCTGGGCGGCGGCTTCGCAGTCTGGGACCGTCCCAACAAGAAGCTCCGCCTCGGTCTCGCCAACAACGTCTACGACGTATGGAACACCAGCGGCGACGGCCACACCACGCGCAACGTCGAGTCGGTATTCATCGAGGCCGAGTTCGGCCTGCCTTGGAACGTGAAGCTGACCGAGCGCGCGATCCAGTATTTCTCGCTCACCGGCGGCAACACCGGCTCGGAAAGCCAGTTCGAGCTCAGCAAGAAATTCTCCGAGAATCTCGTGCTGGCGATCCGGCATGAAGTCCGCGACAACCTGCCTGACATCCACGTCCAGAACTACTCCTCGTGGCGTCTGCTGCTCGGCCTCGATTTCTGAGCGGGAGCGAACTCGTCCTCGTCGCCCAACTCGCGGTGCGTCGGGACTGCTGATCCGCTCCGCGGTCTTCAGTCGGAAACCGCGTTGCGGTCCTTTCGGCCCTCACCACCGGTACGTCGCACCCGCCGTGTACTGTCGCGGAGCCGCGGGCACAGCCGGCACTTCCTCGAAGTCGCAGTTCCAGAGGTTCTCGACCTCCAGCGACAGCTCCAGCCCGCGCACCTGCGGCACGAACCACCGCACGCTGGCCGACGAGAGGATCGCACGGTCGCTGCTGCGTCGCAGGAAATTCGCCTCCTGCACGCGGTACTCGTTGTCCAGCCGCAGCTCCACCTGTTTCACCGGCTGCCAGACCAGCGCCGCCGTCACCCGGTGCCGGGCGAAGTTCAGCGCGTAGAAACTGGCGTCGACCAGGGCCGAGCCGTAGTCCTCGCCCTTCCCGAGCCAGGTGTAGCCGACGACCGCCCTGCCGCTGCGCCACCGGTACGTGGCGACAGTCTCGAAACCCCAGGTGTCTATGTCGACGGCGTTGGCCGAGCGCGCCGTTACGCCCTGCCGGTATGTCCAATCGGTGAGGTCGCGATCCTGGCGGAGAAAAACGGCGCTCTGCACTTCCCACCGGCCGGCGCTCCGCTGCACGCCCAGCTCCCAATTCGTGCTGCGCGCCCGGCCAAGATCCGGATTGCCGCGGAACAGCCCCGATGCCGCCGCCGAGTTCAAGGCCGTATAGCTCGACACCTGAGAGTCGCCGGCGACCTGCGCATAGACGCGCGTCGATCCGCCTCCACTGGCTTCGGCATGGCGCCAGGCGGTCACCAGCAGCGGGGAAACGGCGCTGCCGTCGCGGTTGTCGTCGGCCCAGGTCGCCCCGGCCTGCACCTCCAGCGCATCGGCTGCGCCTAGGGTGTAGGTGCGCTCGGCCGTGGCACCGAGTTTCCAGTACGTCCGGCAGTTGAAGTCGCCGTAGATCAGCGAAGTCGAGTCGAGCGTGTCCGCCGCCACCTCGGCGCGCCCGCGCAACGCCCAGTCGCCCGCCAGCTCATGCCGCCCCTCCAACGCCAGCGCTGTCACCTGCGTCTTGTGCACATAGGGGTTGAAGCGTCCCGGCTGTGTACGATCGGCCTCGTAGTCGTCGTCGTTGCGGCGCCAGAGCGCCGACGCCTGCCAGAAATCCCCGTCCGCGGCGCCGACCCGGTGGTTCAGCGCGACAATCGTCGTCTCCAGATCCTCGGTCTCCAGCCAGCCGTACGGCGTGTAGAGATTCGGCCAGCCGAAGAACTTCGTCTGGTACCCGGCGAAGAGATCCGTCTGCGCCGCGCCGCGCACATACTGCAACCGGCCCGCATAGCGGGAAAAGTTGTGGTCGCCACCCACGATCACTCCGTCGGACTCCGAGTGCGCCACCTCGACATCCGCCGCGAGCTGCCCGCCGCCGGTTAGCGCCCGGGCCGCCGCCGCGTAGAGGCTGCTGCGCCAGGTGTCGTGGTCGCCGAGCGAGTAGGAAACCTCGCCGCGCGGCGCGATCGGCGCCCAGTCATACGCGAGCGTCGCGACACCGGCATTGATCCCGGCAAACGCCGACTCCGCCCCCGTGAGCACGCGCAGCGGCGCCAGCATCGACGGCGGCACCGGCAGCTCCGCCGCATAGTGCCCCGTCTGCGGATCGACCAGCGCCACGCCGCCAAACCGGAAACCGGTGTTCTCGAAGATGCCACCGCGCACCGCGATGTCGGCCTGCCCCTCGGAGAAGCTACGCGACTGCACATCCACCGCCGGTTCGAACGTCAGCCCAGACACCGGCATCGCGAACGTGGACACGGACGAGTCGTTGGCCACGCGCGCCGCCGTCGTCACGAACGGCGGCAGCTCGACAACCTCCTCCAGCGCTCGGGAGGACTGGGCTCCAAGCGCCGCCGGCAGACCGGCGACGACGAAGGGAAACGCGAGGAGATGCTGAAAGCGGCGAATCATTGCGCCGCTGGTTAAGCTTTATGTCTTTTCTGTTAACAAGTCGCAATTTCGAGTCTCGTCGCTTCGCGCCGTTCGCCACATCCCCGCCGCCGCCCGCTTCTTCCCGGTTGAAACCACGCCGGCGCAGTCCGTTGCTCCCGTCGTGGATCGCGCCACCCGCCAAGCCCTTCGCTCCTTTCCGCGCGCCCTCTGGGTGCTCGCGACGGGCAACTTCGTGAACCGCTTCGGCAGCTTCGTCATCCCGATGCTGGCGCTCCACCTCGCGCACCTCGGTTTCACCGCCGACCGCATCGGCTACGTCCTCGGCGCCTACGGTATCGGCCGTCTGGGCTCGTCGCTGGCCGGCGGCGTCTGGACCGACCGCCACGGCCACCGCTCCGTCATCGCCGCCTCGATGTTCGGCTCCGCCGCCGGCATGCTCATCCTCGGCTGGCTGACCGACTTCCACGCCATCCTCGCGATGGCGCTCTACCAAGGTTTCGCCTCCGAGCTGTTCCGCCCCGCCTCGGCCGCGCTCATCGCCGAGCTCGCCCCACCGGAACACCGACTCACCGCCTTCGCGCTCAACCGCCTCGCCGTCAACGCCGGCTTCGCCCTCGGCCCGGCCATCGGCGGTATCCTCGCGCACCTCTCCTTCCACTGGATCTTCCTCGGCAACGCCCTCGCCGATCTCGTCTACGGCACCCTCGCCTGGCGCGGCCTGCCCGCCCGCATCCAGACGCCCGATGCCGACGCGACCGCCGCCGGCTCCTGGTCAGACATCCTCGCCGACCGTCGCCTGCTGCTCTACCTGGCCGCGATCTTCCCGATGACGTTCATCTTCATGCAGGGCGTCTCCAGCTTCCCGCTCTACACCGAGTCGCTCGGCTTCACCCCGCGCGACTTTGGCCTGCTGCTCGGCATCAACGGCGTGCTCATCGTCACCTGCGAACTCACGCTCACCGGCTTCACGCGCCGCTTCGCCCCCGACCGCGTCCTCATGCTCGGCTACACCCTGCTCGGCGTCGGCTACGCCTGCACCGGGCTCGCGCAACACTTCGGCACGCTCGCCATCACCGTCGTGGTCTGGACCTGCGGCGAGATGATCAGCGCGCCCACCCAGAACGCCGTGCTGGCCAACATGGCGCCACCGCACCTGCGCGGTCGCTACATGGCCGCCGCCACGCTCATGTGGTCGCTCGCGTCGATCGTCGGCCCCTCGCTCGGCAGCTTTCTTTATGGTTGGAGCCCGACGTTTCTCTGGTGGTTCTCCGCAGCGATGGGCCTCGCCAGCGCCGCAGCCGTGCACTTCTCGCTGCGCCGTCACCGAACGGCGGGCTGACCGCCGCGCTCGCGCAATCCTCCCACGGCGGCGCGCCGTCTCGGTTCAACGCGCCGCCTTCTTCCGCTTCTCCGACTTCTTCGGCGCGACCGCCGTCTCGCTGGCGGGCTCAGCCTTGGATTCCTTCGGCAGCGCCGTCACCGCAGGTGCATCGGCCACGAATTTCCGCAACCCGCCGCCCGGGCTGACCAACCGCGCCGTCACGAAGATCAGCAGGTTGCGCTTCGTCGCCCCCTCGCCCGACGACCGGAACAGCCGCCCCACCGCCGGCAGGTCGCCAAGCAGCGGCACCTTGTCGTTCACCTTCTTCGTCTCCTCCCGCGTCAACCCGCCCATCACCAGCGTCGCGCCATCCCAGAGCGTCACATGAGTGCTCACCGAGCGCCGCGAGAAGATCGGCTGGTAGAAGCCCGAGGGGATCGTGACCGTCCGCCCGCCCGACACCGCCAAGCTCGGCCCGCCGTACTCGACGAATCCCTCGAACTCCGTCACCACCGGATGGAGATCGAGCGTGATGCTCCGCGCATCCTCCTCGACCGTCGGTGTCACCTCCAGCTCCACGCCCACGTTCTCAGTCGCGAAATCCTGCGGCGTGCCCGCCGTGATCGTCACACCGGCCGATCCAGAGCTCTCGCCGCCCGTCTGGCCGACCTGGCTCTGGATCTGCCCATACTGCCGCGGGTAGCGAAGCTGCCGCGCCACGGTGATGCTCGCCGCGTGCCCGGAAAGCACCGTCACCTTCGGTGCGCTGAGCAGGTCGCTGCCCTGTTTCTGCGAGAGCGCCCGCACCGTCGCGCTCACGTCGAACTCCCCGATGAACCCGCTGATCTCCGCCAGCGGCGACGTTCCCGCCCCGAGCGGCACCGTCCCAGGCAGCACCGGCGCCGCCACGTTCGCCACCGTCTGCCCGTCGATGACGACCGCGCCGCTGCTCAGGCTCCCGGCAAACGCCCCAGCCACGCTGCGGTTGCCACTCAAATACGTCTCGCGCGGCAGCCCCGTCACCGGGTCGTTGCGCCGCGACGCCGACCAATTCACGCCCAATTCCTCCAGCGCACCGTCTTCGACCTCGAGAAACTTCGCCTCGATCTCCACCTGCCGCACCGCCGCATACCGTGCAAGGATCGTGCGGATGCGCGCGAGGTTCCGCGGCGTCTGCGTGACGAGCAGCGCCGAGCCGTCGAACACCACGCTGCTGCCCTCCACGCCGTCGAACTTCACCCCCGCCTGCTGCAGGAACGCCCGCAGCGCCCCCACGTCCGCGCCGCAACCGCTTCCCTCGGCACACGCCTCCTTCGGCTTCCCCGCAGCACCCGAACTCTCGCTCGTCGATCTCGTTGTCCCCGCCGCCACCATGCGCGTCGCGATCGCCCGCGACAGCGGCAGCACCGCCGTCTCCAACGCCATGCGACCGCCCGGCCGCACCACCACCGCGTCGGCCTGCACCTCGTAGACGCAGCCCGCGGCCTCCGTCACGAAATCCAACACCCGGCGAAGCGGCAGGTTCCGCACCGCCAGCATCACGGGCGGCGACGAATTCGCCGGATCGAGCAGCACAAGATTCACTCCGCGCCCGCCGCCATCAGTGTCGCGCTCCGCCGCGAGCGTCCCGAGCGTCGCCAGCGCCCCCGACAGGCTCGCCCCGGTGAAGCTCACCTCCGGCAGCACAATGGCGTCGAGCCGCCGCTCCATCGCCGCAACCGCAGCGTCACCAGGATTCTCCGCCGACTTCGCCTCGGCGACGACCGGCGCGCGCCGCCACGATTCCGCCACATGGTCGAGCAGCTCGTGCCGCGTCTGCAGCCGCTCGGCCTTCCCCTCGCGTCCAAGCCGCTCAATAAACGCCGCCGCCTCGGCGTTGCCGGGCTCCCGCTCCAGCACCTCGCGATAGCTGGCCGCCGCCGCCTCGTTCTCGCCGGCCAGCAGCTGGCACCGCGCACGGGCCAACACATCCCCAGCGGTTTCCTCGGCCTGCGCGACCGCCAACGCCGCAAGCGTCCCGACCGCCAACGCCATCCACATTCTATTCTTCATAGAGACCTCATCGTTTCGAAACCTGCAGCCAACGCACCGTCGCGGCACCCGTGTCCGCCGCGGTGCGACTCACCTCGACGCTCTCCGGAACCGCCCGGAATCGTCCCACGCCGAAACTCCATCCGCCGGCCTGTACCGTCGCGCCCTCGCCCAGCACCACCGGCTCCTCGCGCCCGGCGAGACGCAGCACGGCAAGCGACCGCTCCGGCCCGCCCCCAGTCGTGGTCAACACCACCGGCCCGCGTTCCTGCGGATCGCGCAACACCGCCCGCACGCCGCGTCCGCCGTCCGCCAGCCGCTCCTCGTCGAGCGCTTCGAGCGCCACACCGCTCTGCGACTCGCGCTCGCCATTACCCAGCAGGACGGTGCGCCGTGTCGCCGTTTCCTCCAGCAATGCCCGCCGCTCCGGCGCCGTACCCACGACGCCCGCCAGCCTCCATCGGTAAGGGACCCGCCGCACAGCGACGAGCGTCACGCCGAAGTCCTCCAAGCCCACCGCTGCCGCATCGCACGAGGGGAGCGCCCAGCGTTCCTGCGCAGCATCAAACTCCAGCGTCGCTGGCGCGAACAGCTCACCCCTCGCGACATCACCAGCCGGTTCGCGCCACACCGCAGGCACAGGCGTCGCCGCATCGCGCACCCTGCCTCCAGTCGCGCCCTCGACCGTCACCGACTCCAGCGTCACCGAAAACTCCCGCTGCGCGCCCCCGAGGCCTCGCGCCGTTTTCTCGCGCCCGCTCTTCGACTCGGGCACGGCGGCGGCGACATCCCGCACCACCAGTGCCGACTCCGCGGCCAGCCGGTTCAGGAACCGCCTCAGGCACGCGCCCGTGCCGACAAACCCCACGCGCACGACCCGCGTGCGCACCAGCCCGGGGACCTGCACCGATCGAACCAGCTCGAGCGCGCACCAGTCCCCTCCGGAGCGCATTGCGGCATCCGTCGCCGGATTCTCGCGCCACACACCGATCAATCGCTCCGGCCCGGCCTTGAACAACGCCTCGAGCACCCGCTCGACTTCGCGCATCTGCCCGAGCACCGCAGCCACCTCCGACTCCGCAGGCGCTTCGCCCGCATGGCTCGCGAAACCGAAGCGGGCATCCTTCGCCACCGCCGTCCCCGCGCGCTCCGCCGCAGCGCGACACCGCTCCGCAAATGCCACCAGCTCCGCATAGGCACCGAGCCGGTCCATGGCCTCCGGCGCAGCGTCCCCACCGGGCCACGCCACCCGCTCCTTCTGAAGCCGCGTACGGCCTCGCTCCAGCTCATCACGGGTCACCGCGATCATCTCGGGCCGCACGTGAGGTGCCAGCCGTTCCAGTCGGAGCCGCTCGCACTCGCGCTGCGCCGTGCGCCACCGCTGCCCCTGACGCACCAGATCCGCCGCCGCGCCGCCCGCCGCCAGAACCAACACCGCCATCGCGGCGAAGAACACCGGATACGCACGCAATCGCTTCATCGCAGCCGACGCCCTCATAGCCCGGCCTCCGGTTTGAGCAGCAGCACACAGCCGAAGCGCAGCAGTCCCGGCGCAGAGGAGTCGAAACGTTCCGCCTCGACCGCCGCGACCGCGTCGCTCCCGGCCCAGTCGTGCAACAACGCACGCACGCGATCCAACCCGCGCCGCCCGTCCAGCCCCGGGTCGAGCGCGCAACCCGTGAGCGCCACGCGCAGCCGGAGCACGCGCCCGCTCGACTCCGCCACCTGCGCATGCCCGAACAGCGTGCCGTTGCCCCCCGCGGCTCCAGCGCCGGACAGCGGCAGCAGTTGCAGCGTCTCGAACCATACCCCTTCCGCCCGAGCCAGCCTCGCCTGCGCATCGTCGAGAAACCGAGCCCAGCTCGCGCGTGAGCGTCCGAGACTCTCATACACCCCGAGTTCCCGCCGGCAGATGTCGAGCTGCCGCTGCACCTCCGCCGCCTCCCGTTGCGCCGCTCGCCACGGCTCCATCTCCCGCACGATCGCCTGCGCCTCGTCCTGGGCCCGCGACACCTCGCGACGCCCCCAGACCCCAAGCCCCACCAGTAGCGCGACGGCCACGCCGGTCGCCGCCAGCCACAGCACGCGGTTGCGGCGAAACGCGTTCTCGCGCCGCCGCGCCGGTGGCAGCAGATTCTGGGCACGCCGGCCGCACAGGGCCAAGGCCGTGCCCACCGCCACGCCGAGTCCATGCGCCGGCACCTCCGCGCCCGCTGCTCGCCGCTCGGAGCGCACACGCCGCAGGGCGTCGAACCGCTCGATGCGCAGCCCGTCCCGCCCAAGCGCACCGCCCAGCACCTCAGCCTCCGGCGCATCGTTGCCGGCCAGCAGCAGCGTCGCAGGAGCGCCATCGCCTCCCGTCGTCCCGGAGGGCTCCAGCAGCCGCCCCACCTCGACAGCCAGACGCCGCTCGCGCAGCCCAGGCTCGTCCGCACCGGCGCCACGCCCGACCGCAACCGGCTCCACCTCGGGCAACCCCACCAGCCGACAAACAGGCCGCCCCCCGCCGACCGTCGCCAACAACGCCGTCGCGCCATCGACCTCCACGACGACAACCGGCCCGGTCAGCTCCGGGTAGTTGTGCCGCACCGCAAGTCGCAATGCCGTGGCCCGCGGCACGATCGACTGGAGTCGCGCTCCGGCACGCTGCGCCGCGTCGGCCAAAGTTTCCGCGGCATCCAACCGCATCGCCACCAACTCCGCGCATCCGGGATCGGCTTCCGTCGCCGTCCAGTCCCACACGACCTCGGCCAACGGCCTCGGCACCGCACGCTCCGCCTCGAAGCGCACGATCTGCTCCCGTTTCCGTGGCACCACCCGCGGCACAGCCACCGTTTTCGTGAGCGTCAGATTCGCCGCCGGTGCCACCGCATACTTGCCGGCCCGCCGCAGCGACGCCGGCAGCTCGGCCCACGCCGACTCCCCGTCGCGGGGAATCTGGGCGCACTCCGCCAACATCAGCTCGCCATCGGCTCCGGGGACAAAGGCACCGACAACGCACCGACTGTTGCCGCAATCGATCGCGACAATTCGGGTTCGCATACTGGGTTCGGGTATGCGGGGGGCGCTGCGATGCCGCCAAATTTCCACTACCCCCGCAAGGCGAAACTCGCCCCGCCGCACATTTTCCTACCCGCCCACCTCCACCCACGCTTGGGGACGTCCCTACAACGCACAGAATCCTGTCCCGATCGGAACAGAATTTTGTGCGGTGCACGCCGTGTGCCCTGCGCCCCTGCCTTTCCGCACGTCCAGTACTCCGTGATCCGTCCCCGCCACAGCCCCAATCCCCCGCTTGCACCGCCACGCCGGCCGGCTCAACCTCGGCCCTCTTTTCCCGATGCAGACGCCGAATCCGCCCTCCGCCGACTATAACTTCAACGAGATCGAACCGCGCTGGCAGCGCGTGTGGGACGAGCTCAAGCCGCAGCACGCCCTTACCGGCGACGCGCGCCCGAAGTACTACGTCCTCGACATGTTCCCCTACCCGTCGGGCGCCGGCCTCCACCTCGGCCACTGCGAGAACTACGCGATCACCGACATCATGGCGCGCTACAAGCGCGCCAAGGGCTTCAACGTCCTCTACCCGATCGGCTGGGACGCCTTCGGCCTGCCCACCGAAAACTACGCCGTGAAGACCGGCCGCCACCCGGCCGAGGTCACCAAGGAAAACGTCGCCACCTTCCGCCGCCAGCTCAAGGCCTTCGGCGTCTCCTACGATTTCGACCGCGAGGTCGACACCACCGATCCGAAGTACTTCCGCTGGACGCAGTGGATCTGGCTCCAGCTCTTCAAGAAGGGCCTGGCCTACGTCGAGGAGAAGCCCGTGTGGTGGTGCCCCAACCTCGGCACCGTGCTCGCCAACGAAGAGGTGATCGACGGCCTGTCCGAAGTCGGCAAACACCCGGTCGAGCGCCGCCCGCTCCGCCAGTGGGTGCTGCGCATCACCGCCTACGCAGACCGACTGCTCGCCGATCTCAAGGACCTCGACTGGCCCGACTCCACCAAGCGCATGCAGGAGGCCTGGATCGGCCGCAGCGAGGGCAGCGAGGTCGAGTTCGACCTCCCGTCGCTCCCGGGCGAGCGGCTCAAGATCTTCACCACGCGCGTCGACACCCTCTTCGGCGCGACCTACATGGTCATCGCCCCCGAGCACGCGCTCGCCGCGAAGCTCACCACGCCGACGCAGAAGGCCGCCGTCGACGCCTACGTGAAGGCCACCGCCTCGAAGAGCGACCTCGAGCGCACCGAGCTGGCCAAGGACAAGACCGGCGTCTTCACCGGCTCCTACGCCCTCAACCCCGTCACCAACACGCAGATCCCGATCTGGATCGCCGACTACGTCCTCGCGAGCTACGGCACCGGCGCGATCATGGCCGTGCCGGCCCACGACGAGCGCGACTTCGCCTTCGCCAAGAAGTTCGACCTCCCCATCCCGCAGGTCATCGCCCCGGTCGACGGCTCCGCGGTGGAGTTGCCGTTCTGCGACAAGGGCGGCGCGGTGAAGCTGATCAACTCCGGCGAATGCACCGGTCTCACGCCCGCGCAGGCCAAGGAGAAACTCGACTCCCGTTTCGTCGCCGAAAAGCGCGGCAAGGCCACCGTGCAGTTCAAGCTCCGCGACTGGCTCTTCTCCCGCCAGCGCTACTGGGGCGAGCCCTTCCCGATCGTCTGGGTCAGCGAGGCTGACTACCGCTCCGCCGCCGCTAGCGCCGCCCAGCTCCCGCTCCCCGCTGAGCCGGTCACCTGCGTCATCGGCGGCGAAACGCGTTACGCGCTCCCGTTGCCCGAGTCCGCACTCCCGCTCCAGCTTCCGGTCGTGAAGAGCTACCAGCCCACCGGCACCGGCGAGAGCCCGCTCGCCGGCATCCCCGAGTGGATCGAGATCTGGTACCAGCCCACCACCGGCGCCTCCGTGCCCGCCACGCAGGCCAAGCCCGGCGTCGACTGGATTCGCGGTCGCCGCGAATCCAACACCATGCCGCAGTGGGCCGGCTCCTGCTGGTACTACCTGCGCTACACCGACCCGAAGTGCGCCACCGCGCTCTCCTCGCCCGAGGCGTTGAAGTACTGGGGCGTTCCCGACCTCTACGTCGGCGGCGCCGAGCACGCCGTGCTCCACCTCCTGTACGCGCGTTTCTGGCACAAGGTCCTCTTCGACATCGGCGCCGTGCCGACCAACGAGCCCTTCAAGCGCCTCTTCCACCAGGGCATCATCCTCGGCGAGGACGGAGAAAAGATGTCCAAGAGCCGCGGCAACGTCGCCAACCCCGACGACATCATCGCCTCCTACGGCACCGACACCCTCCGCCTCTACCTCATGTTCCTCGGGCCGCTCGAGGCCATGAAGCCGTGGAGCCCGAAGAACATCGAAGGCGTGCACCGCTTCCTCCGCGGCGTCTGGCGCGAAGTCGTCGGTGAAGACGGCCAGCTCAACGCGAAGATCGTCGCCGGCCCCGAGGCCGACGCCGAGACGGCGAAGCTCCTCCACGCCACGATCAAGAAGGTCACCGAGGACATCGAGGGCCTGCGCTACAACACCGCGATCCCGCAGATGATGATCCTGCGCAACCAGCTCCAGAAAGCGGCGACCGTTTCGCGCGACACGATCAAGACGTTCCTGCAGCTCCTCCAGCCCTTCGCCCCGCACCTCGCCCATGAACTCTGGTTCCGTCTGCACTCCGTGTCCGGCACTGTAGCCGGGGTCGGTGACCCCGGTTCCGTTTCCGTCCCCCCGCTGCACACCGCCCCGTGGCCCGTCGCCGACGAATCGAAGCTCGTCTCCGCCACCATGAAGGTGGTGGTGCAGGTGAACGGCAAACTCCGCGGCGAGCTCATCCTCCCGAAGAGCGCCGACCAAGCCGCCGCCGAGAAGGCCGCCCTCGAGCTCCCGAAGGTGCAGGAATTCACGACCGGCATGACGATCCGCAAAGTGATCTTCGTCCCCGGCCGCATCCTCAACCTCGTCGTCGGGTAATTCTTCCGAGGTAGGGACGTTTCTCCGAAACGTCCGTCGGCCTTCCTCTCCACGGCCCGGCCTCACCGCCGGGCCGTTTTCGTATCCTTTCGCCAAACCGCAGCACCACCTGGCTTGCTGAATACGGCTACGACAGCTATCAAATCACTCGAACGCTCAGTCGTCCTCAGACCAAGTAGCCATGGAGCCGTCCTATATGCTGTTGATCATCTGTGCCGTGCTCATCGGCATCGGACTCGTACTCTGGTCCCAGGTGGCCGGGCGGCGGCGCAAGTGGGGACTCGTCGTCTGGATTCCCTCGATCGCCATCCCGATCCTGCTCGGCGCAGCACTCTTCGGTGCGCTGCCTGGGCACATCAACGGTCCCGATGCCGGTTATGTCGCAATGGCGGCCGGCCCGGCGGCCATTGCCGCGCTGGTGATCACCGCCCCCTTCGCGCTGCTTGGGCTGACCGCGCTGTTCCTCTTCCCCCGGCGCCCTGCATGGAACCTCAGAGGCGCGGTGGGCGGAATCGCGGTCTGCGGCCTCGCGATTCTCGGTTGGCAGAGAGGTACCACCAGTACCGCCGAGGTGCTCGTGCTCGACCCGACGGGAAATCCCGTCGGCGGAGTCGAGGTCTCGCTCGGCCGCTTCGAGTACGGACTCAACCACCGCATGCCCGGTGTCCGGACCGACGCGAAGGGCCTCGCCCGGTTCCGCCTTCCCAACCGCGCCGAATGGTCGGCCCATGCCGTCACGTCCGACGGCGTCCGCTGCCTCGTTGCCATCGAGCAACCGACCGATGTGTGGCTGGAACACCCTGAGTATAGGCAGCGCCGCAATTACTGGACGCACCCTCGCTGGGGCCGGCTGATCAGCCGCGTCGACGACTATGTCGATCCCGCCGAGAGCCGGCGGCTGACGATCCGCCTGCGCAGCCGCACCGAACGCCTCTCGCCTTGGGTAATCGAGCGCCTGCGTGCCAAAGCCGATGCCTTCCGCCGCGGCTCGCCGTTCTTCGTCGAGTTTCCCGATATCCACCACTGGGCCGAGCTCTTGGTGATCATGCCAGAGATATTGGAAGTGTTCCGCGCCCACTACGCCGCGAAACCCGACGCCCGGAATTTGCCGTTCCTGCTCGATGGCTTCGCCGACGCACTCCACGGCGCCGGCGAAACGCTAGCCCGAATGCGCCAGCCCGCCCCCGACCGAGAAACCTTGGACACCTACGAAACGCTCTGTGCCTGGGCTGAGACAACGGCCGACTCGCCCGACAGCCTCGCCAAGGTCGACGCAAAACTCCGCGCTCTGGTCGACGATCTCGTCGCCACTTCGAAGTCCTGCTGGAAGAGCCACGGTCCCGCCGGCGTTGGCCACCTGTGGGATCTCAACCACCCGTACATTCCCGAACTACTTCGCTGGATGGAGCGTGAGATGCCGGAGAAGCACTTCTATGGGTTCTTATCCATCATCGGAAGCTGCCACGCCCCGCCTGAAGTCCTCACTCCGTTTCTCGACAGCCCGAATCGCTTCGTACAGGTCGCCGTGCTGCAGGCGCTCCAGGACCAGTTGCCGCTGGACGAATTCCGCACGCGCATCGACCAGCTCTCGCACCCCGGCGAACGCTCAAGTATCCAATACGAAATAGACTCGCTCCAGCAGCACGTCCGCTGGCGCGAAGACGATGTCGCCCGCAAAGCGAGGCGCTGACCATCCGCGCCCGCTCACTTCACCGGAATCGCCTGCAAGCAGGCTCCTACCTTCAAACCACCCCGCCCGCGATCAGCGGGCGCCGACCACCGGGCACCGAAGGCGATCAGCCGGAGGACACTTCCAAGGCTACGCCGTTGGCGAAGCCCATCAGTGGTTCAATCCTCCGAAATCTCCGACCGCAGCACCGGCGTCAGCTCACCTTTCGATCAAGGCCAGGAGCGCGTGCGTCAGTCGCCAACCAAGGAGGAAATCGATCGCGACGTACTCGTGCAGGACCACGGTCGTCCAGAAGGTGAACTGGAACCCGACCTTGGCCGTTTTGTGCCGGTAGCGACGCTGCGCGAGATACGCGCCCGGCCAGCCGCCGAGCATGGAGATCCAGTGCAGGTTCTTCTCCGAGACCCGCCATGTCTTCGCCCGCGACCGCCCCTTGTCGTCGGCATAGAGCAGGTAGGCGAGCAACGAGGGCAGGAGCGCAATCCCGAGCGTCGCATACCAGTACTCGAGCCCAAAGAAGCGGAACAGTGCCGTGATCGGGGCAATCAGCAGCACGCCGAGCACCACCAGATTCTCACCTCGTATCCGTCCACCGTCGTGGGCGAGCTCAGCCTGCCGCGCGCAGATCCGCCCCTGCCGATCCTCTCCCAACACGAACTCGACCGCGTCGCCGACCGCCGGCACGCGGTGGAACATCGCGAAGTCCCGGCGATGGATGAAGACCCGGTGTTCGTCGAAGCGCAAAAAACCGAACCCGCGGTCGACCCGCCATTCCTCGACGCGCGCGGTCAACCGGACCATGGGCGGCGGCGGTGCCACGGGGGTTGCGGAAGGGCGATCGACTGTCTTGAGCGTCAGCTTCTTCGCGCCATCGGCATTCATCGTACCTGTCCTAAAATGACGAACCGCCCCCGGCAATGTCGGATTCGTCAACACGTGATCGGCTGACACCAATCATTGTGCCCCCGCGGAGAGATCGGCCCGTTGTAACCCCAACCGCATCGCCCGCCGTTGGCGAAGCCCATCAGTGGTTCAAGTCTCCGATTTCATTCGCGCGCCAGCACATGCCGACACGCCGCTTCATCGTCAGCTCGCGAGCAAACTTGAGCGCGCCAAGCGCCGCCGGAACCGGGCCGCGCAGTACACCACCGCCAGCAACACAAAGCGCCCCAGCGGCCGGAATCCTCCGTGCCATCGGGGCGCTTCGCTAAACTCGCGCTACACGGCACAGAGCCGGTCAGGCGTCACTCCTCGACGAGGAGTTCCTCCGCATCGACGTACGGCTCCTTCCTGCGGCCGGCCAACGACAGGATCTTTCCGGCTACCAAGCCGGTCGCCAGCGCGAGCACGATCATGATGAGGATGCCCTTGAACTGGGCGCCCTTGCTGATCCCATCGACAGTGACCGTCGCCACGAGTCCGCCGAACAAGCCGGGCAGGCCGTGCAGGTACATCACGCCGCAGGTATCCACCGCCTTGATCGCCTTCTGGAGGCGGTTCTGGACAACGGCGAACCCGAGCGTCGAGAGCGCACCGGCCAGGAGGCCGATCACGATGGCGTGCGTCGCGGGGACCTTGTTGCAGGTCGAACCGATCGCCACGCCGCCGGCGAGAGCCGCATTGGCGATGTCGGCTACGGAGACCTTCCCGCGCAGCTTCAGCGAAACGAGGTACGTGGCCAGCGTCGAACCGCAGAGCGCGAAGATGACGTTGACGATGGTTGTCGGGACCTCGGCCGGGGCGACGAGCGCCGCGCAGAAGGACGGCCAGAAGACCCAGAGGACCATGCTGCCGAGAAGCGAGAAGCGGTCGCTGGTCTCATCGCACTCCACCGGGGTTTCGAACTCCTTCTTCGTCGTCATCGAGATCGCAGCACCGATGCCGAACAGCGCGCCGAACGCGTGGATGACGATCGAGCCGCCGGTGTCGACGAAGGCACCCTTCGCCACCAGGCCCAGTCCGCCCGACAACAGGACCCATTCGTTGAGCGCGTAGGACGGCACGAACAGGAGACCGAGCAGCAGGTACTGGTGCATCTTCAGGCGGCCGAGCAGCGCACCGGCGCAGATGAGAAGGCTGGCGGCACCGAACTCGGCGAGGATCAACCGGTCGATGTCCGACTCAGCGCTTCCCATGATCCCCAGCCGGTCTTTGAGGAAATACAGCGGGATCGAGATGCTCACCAGCAGGTAGGTAGCGGTGATCGCCGAGCGACCGTACTTCCGCACGAAGACCATGAGGAAGCCAAAGCCGACCAGCAGCATGGCCATGACATGTATGGCGCGGAAGTACTTCAGCACTTCAACGATCGATGATAGTTTCTCATCCATTGAGGGAATCCCTAGCGGGGGTTGTGGGGGTTATGGTCAGCATGCAAAAGATTCAGCATGCATAGGTTTCATGCTACCGGGACCGTCGCGGAATATGCAAGGGTCCGAGACGCGGCCTGAGCCACGATCATTCAGCGGGCGTCGAGCAGACGAGTGAAGCGCGCCCGCCAGCCGAGAGGACGAGGGACTAGGCAATTGAGCGAAGCCGGACTACTAGCCGGTTAGGCCCTCGGCTGCATCGTCACGCCTGAGGACGAACAAATGGACACAACAGACTGCCCGCCGAGAGACTCGGCCATGCGCTCGGTGATCCGCACACGCGCCCCACATCCGGCACACTTGCCCGCTCGCACCGTCTCGGCGCGCGACCGCCGACCCTCCCATATAGGAATTGCCTCGGCCTTACCGCCCCCATGATTCACGGCGCTCCCAACGACCGCACTGCGATGACCACCGAACTCTCCCACGCACCGCTCACCATTGCGGGCCGCACCTTCTCGTCCCGACTCTTCGTCGGCACCGGCAAGTTTTCGCGCCCCGAGCTCATGCGCGACGCCCTCGCCGCGAGCGGTTCCCAGCTCGTCACCGTGGCCCTCAAGCGCGCCGATCTCTCCGGCACCGGCGACTCTTTCGCCAACATCCTCGAGTTCCTCGAGCCCTCGCGCTACCTCATCCTCCCCAACACCGCCGGCGCCATGAATGCCGAGGAGGCCGTCCGCATCGCCCGCCTCTCCCGCGCCGCCGGCCTGCCCGCCTGGGTGAAGCTCGAGATCCATCCCGATCCCAACTACCTCCTCCCCGACCCGATCGAGACGCTCAAGGCCGCCGAGATCCTCGTGAAGGACGGCTTCACCGTCCTCCCCTACATCAACGCCGACCCCGTCCTCGCCCTGCGCCTGCAGGATGTCGGCTGCGCCACCGTCATGCCGCTCGGCTCGCCCATCGGCAGCCACCGCGGCCTCGATACACGTTCCCAGCTCGAGATCATCATCGAGCAGGCCCGCGTGCCCGTCGTCGTCGACGCCGGCATCGGCGCGCCCTCGCACGCCGCCGCCGCGCTCGAGCTCGGAGCCGACGCAGTCCTGGTCAACACCGCCATCGCCATCGCGCCCGACCCGGTCCGCATGGCCCGCGCCTTCGCGGCCGCCACCGCCGCCGGCCGCATGGCCTACGAGATCGGCCTCGGCCGCCAGCAGTCCCGAGCCGAGGCGTCGAGCCCGCTCACCACCTTCCTCGGCTGAGCCGCGCCATGGCCACGTTCTCGCAGGTCTTTCCCACTCTGCCGCTCGAGCGGCTCCAGTCCGCCGCGCTCGCCACGGACGCCGCGCAGATCGAGGCGATCATCCGCCGCGGCCGCGCGCTCTCGCTCGACGACTTTGCCGCCCTCCTCTCGCCCGCCGCCGAGGCCCGGCTGGAGACGCTCGCGCAACAGTCGCGCGCGCTCACGTTGAGCCACTTCGGGAAGGTCATCCGGATGTTCGCGCCGCTGTACGTCTCCAACGAGTGCATCAACGGTTGCAAGTACTGCGGTTTCTCCCGCCACAATGCCATCCCGCGCCGCACCATCCCCGTCGAGCAGGCGGAGCGCGAGGGCCGGATGCTCGCCGGCCAGGGTTTCCGCTCGCTGCTCCTCGTCGCCGGCGAACACCCGAAGGCCGTCTCCAACGGCTACATGACCGACTGCATCCGCAGCCTGCTCCCCCATTTTCCCAGCATCTCGCTGGAGATCGGCCCGCTCGAGACCGCCGACTACGTCCCCATGGCCGCCGCCGGCTGCGAAGGCCTGGTCGTCTATCAGGAGACCTATCACAAGCCGACCTACGTGGAGATGCATCCCGTCGGTCCGAAGAAGAACTACGAGTGGCGCATGGACACCGTCGAGCGCGGCTACGCCGCCGGCTTCCGCCGCCTGGGCATCAGCCCGCTCTACGGCCTCTACGACTGGCGCTACGAGGCGCTCGCCACCGCCGCCCACGCCCTCCACCTGCGCAAGCACTGCTGGAAGGCCTATGTCACCATCTCCTTCCCACGCCTGCGCCCGGCCGCCGGCGGCTTCCAGCCGCGCAGCACGGTGACGGACCGCCAGCTCGCGCAGCTCATCTGCGCCTACCGACTGCTCCTCCCGCAGGTCGGCCTCGTCCTCTCCACCCGCGAATCACCGCGCCTGCGCGACGGGCTCATGCAGATCGGCATCACCACGATGAGCGCCGGCTCCAGCACCGAGCCCGGCGGCTACAGCTCGTTCGACGAGAACTGGACTCCCGGCGAACAGCAGGGCGAACAGTTCCACATCGCCGACGACCGCCCGCCCGAGGCTATCGCCGAGATGATCCGCTCCCGCGGCTACGAGCCGGTGTGGAAGGATTTCGACCGCTCCCTCGTCGTCGCCAACTAGTCCGCCATGTCGCTCCAGATCACCTTCACCGCCAACGGCGCCAGCTACACCGTCACCGCCGGCCAGACGATCGGCGACTTCCTGCGCTCGCGCGGGTTCAAGCCCGGCCTGGTCGTCGTCGAACACAACGGCCTCGCCCTCACGCCCGGCCAGCCCGACCACATCCAGCTCGCCGCCGGCGACCGGCTAGAGATCGTCCGCATCGTCGCCGGGGGCTGAACACACCGCCGGCTGCTCCGGAGCCGGCCGCGTTCAACTCATCGTCTGGATGATCCGCACGATGGGAAGGAACAGCGCGATCACGATCGTCCCGACCGTCAGCGCCAGGAACACGATCAGCAGCGGCTCCAGCAGCGCCGTCAGTCCGCCCACCGCCGTGTCGACCTCCTCGTCGTAGGCGTCGGCCACGCGCCCGAGCATCTCCGCCAGCGCACCGGTCTCCTCGCCCACCGCGACCATGCTCGCTAGCATGTCCGGAAAACGCCGTTCCGCGGTGAGCGCCGCCGCCACCGCGGCGCCCGCCTGCACCCGCTCGCGCACCCGGTCCAGCGCCGCGGCAAACACCGCGCTGCCGGCCGTGTCGCGCGCCACCGCCAGCGCCTGCAGGATCGGCACGCCGTTGCCCAGCAGCGTGCCGAGCGTGCGCGCAAATCGCGCCACCGCCGTCTTCCGCCGCAGTTCGCCCACCGCCGGCAACCGCAGCGCGATCTCGTCACAGAGCCGCTGGCCGCGCCGCGTCGCCCGCACCGCCGCCTGGAACACGACCAACCCGCCCGCCCCCAGGGCCAGCCACAACGCATGCGCCCCGGCAAAATCGCTCGCCGCGAGCACCGCCTGCGTGAGTCCGGGCATCTCCGCGCCGCGCAACTGCTCCTGGAAGATCGTCCGGAACTTCGGCACGACGAAGAGCATCAACGCCGCGAGGATCAGCACCGTCACCGCCAGCACCGCCGTCGGGTAGTACAGCGCCGCCTTCACGCGCCGCCGGATACGATCTGCCTTCTCGAGAAACTTCGCCAACTGCAGCAGCGCCACATCGAGCCGCCCGCCCGCCTCGCCGGCGCGGACCATGCCCACATACACCTCGGGGAAAACGCGGCGGTGCCGCGCCATCGCCGGTGCCAGCCCCTCGCCCGCCACGATCGCCGACGACAGTTCGCCGATCACGTAGCGGAAGGCCGGACGTCGCTCCTGCCGCTCCAGCACCTGCAACGCCCGCAGCAGCGGCAGCCCCGCCTGCACCAGCGTCCCGAGCTGCCGCGTGAACTCCGCCAACCCGTGCGCGTTCACCGCGCATCCCAGCACCAGCGGACGCCGTTTCTTCCCGCCCGGAGGTGTGGCGCCGGCTGCATGTGCGGCCGTGATCCCGGTCGGGAACAGCCCGCGCAGCTTCATCTCCGTGGCGGCGCGCTCCGCGTCGGGAGCATCCAGGTTGCCGCAACGCTCCCGTCCGTCCTCGTCTACTGCCGTGAACTCGAATCTCGGCATCCGCGTTCTGAATGCCGCGGTCCCCGCCGCCTGTGAAGCGCAATCTCACCCACCGGATCTGGCCGGTCTGGTCGACTGGAGGCGGCAACGGATGAGCGAACAGAGATGAACCGCCTAAAGTGCGCCGGAGGCGCGGCGTTCGAACAGAAACTCGCCGGGCGTGGCGAGCCGCAGGCCGTAGACTTCGCAGCCGAGTTTTCCGTGGAAATCGGTGACGTCGAGGGTAAGCAACCAATCCGCCCGGGCCGCGAGGGCGGTGATGACGACCGGCCGGTCCTTGGCCTTTGGGAAGAGCAACGGCTTGTCGAGGGCGAGGCTGGCGCGGATCAGCCGCACGCGGGGCGCGATCTCGGTCTTCCAAGCCGTGGCCGCCGTGCGGCCGATCTTGGGCAGGTTGCGCTGCGTTTCCTCCGCGCAGTAGTCGGACGAAACCAGATCCCAGCCCTGCGCCACCGCCTCGGCGACGATGAAGCGCGAAGCGCCCTTCGCCGAGCCGGAGGCGGACAGCAGCACGCTGGTATCGAGGAATAGTCTCACTTTTTCTTGGCCTTTCCCGTCGCCTTGAACGCCTCCATGTCGGCCTCGTCCTGCGCGATCCACGCTTGAATCTGCGCCTTGGGCAGGTCGCGCACGGGCATGGCGACGGCCGGTTGCAGAAACAGGCCGCCATCGCGCTCCTCGACCAGGAGCAGCGGGTTGCGGAGCTTATCGAGGCCCAGCTTGCGACGGAGTTCCGGGGGCAGCGTCAGGCTGCCGCGCTTGGAGAGAGCCAGTGTGGTCATGCGGTAATGCTGCATTGCCGCATTGCGCTTCGCAAGCCTTCGGCGCCGAAAGACTCGCCCCGGGGCGCGTGGCGGCGTGGACCTCCTTCAGCTTCCGGATGGAGACGTGCGTGTAGATCGGCGTGGTCTGCAGGTACGCGTGGCCGGGCTGCTCATGCACCGGCCGGGCGGGAATGGTGCGTGCAGTTCAAGGTGGAGATTCTGCGACTGCGCGGGAAGTTCGGCTCGGGCGAACAGCGGCACGGGGATGCTGTTGGTTGCGCCTATCGGCTATGCCGCCTTGATGGCGTTCAACAATCCTCCCCCTGAAACAGCGGCCCCGCAGTCACTCTGGTGCGGTCAGCGTTCGGCAAGCGACCGGTTATCGAATGGAGCTCGGTTGTTCGCTCTAGGCCTTTGTCGGTCCTCGGCTCACTGGCACCTCAGCAATCGCAGGCTCACTATCTGCATTGAAGAATACGACCTTCAAGCCACCTGTGACCTCGGGACCTGCCGCAGAAACACCCCGGCCTAGCGATACGGTCAGCTCTTGAAGCTTCGCGTCTAGCTGGTCGGAAAACACCGAGTCTGATGCGTCGGAAGTGGCCAACTGCTGATAAAAGGTGAGCAGCCGTTCGAATGCTACTTGGCAAAGCGCTTTCTCAATGCGCCGAGGTGTCTTTGACGTAGCCGGGAAGACTATGATCCGACCGGAATCCGCCCAGATTTCAACCCGTACATAATCGGCCGCGACTTCTTGGTTCAGCGGCACAACTTCTCTGTGGAAAACCTCCCACATCTCCTTGGCGTCAGACTCCACGTCCACGCCTTCAGAGTCGGCACTGAAAACAGCAACCCGCGAGCTAGTTGTTCGGTTCCAATTCATGGGGCACGGTCATTTTAGTTTCGCTTGGCTTCGCTCAAGCGCTTTCCGAACTTGGTCAGCATACTCTTGGAGCGCTTTGGCAGCATCAGCGTTGGACATTTCAGGATTAGCTTTCAGAAGCGAATTCAGTTTTGTCATGATTGCCTCGTTATAAAGGGAATGCGATCCCAAGTGCTGGTTGGCTCCAAGCCGAATCCCGTTGTTCGCGCCATTCATATTGAACCCGCCAGCGGCTGCTCGCTTCACGAGTTCATGACTACGCATCTGCCAAGGGATAACATGGTGAGCTTGGCCTCCTTCTCCGGCAACGGCGTTGTTCAAGCTTCTCCGAGCTGAATTGTCCGAAACGCCCAGCTGACCGCTAAAATCCTTCGCTGCCGAGCGAGAGGCTGCGCCGGCTTCAGTCGACGGCGCAACTCGTGGCACTTCGGGAGCGAGGCGCGTATCAGCAGCCGCTCCTTCCACTCTCCTGACCGCCGAACCTTCCTCCGCGACCGACCTAACGACCTGCGACACTCGGCGCTCAGCGGCAACGGCCTCACCTGTGGCTTCGCCTGCCCGAACGACGCGACCGACGACTTTCAACTCTCCGCCCACCCGAGCTAATACCTCCGCTCCTCGTACGATGATTCCACCGGCAACCCTAACTCCCGCTTCCCATAGAATAACCTCGCCTGCCACCCGTGGCGCGGAGGTTAGAACAGCCTCACCATATTTCGCGGCCGCACCGGATGCCGTTGCAACTCGCTCAAGATTGCCGCCCCAAGTGCGCTCATACTTTTCCTCTGCTCGGATCGCATCACCTTCTGGATCTGCCGGCTCTTCAAACCCTGTTGGGTCCGTCGCAGTCAGCGGATTATTCCGCACATACGAGTAGCGATTGAAACTCTGAAGATCGCCCGGGAACTGTACTACGAGGTCGCCGCTGAGGAACCGTCCCAGGAGCGGGTCGTAGATGCGGCCGTTCATGTGAACCAGGCCTATGGCGTCGAGCCTCTCGTGACCGGTGAAACCACGGGAGGCGGCATCGCCGCCACCGCCGTCGGCGGTGGCGGTGGGCTTGCCGGATCAGGTGTCGGCGTTCGCGGCCGGACCGAGTTAGCTTTCACCCCTCGATGGATCGATTCTGCTCAACGCAGTGTTCGCTATTCGGAAACGTTGAACCATCCCCCACCCTCGGGCGTCACGGTCTATAGAGGCGACTGCTTCGCGCTATATGACGCGCACACCTCGAAGGCGCACCGGGCACCATCGCATCGATCCTTCAGCCACGATGCAGACGTGCGCCAAACACGTACAGCCGGCTTGTCGCTCGTCACTCCGCACACGTCTCTCGGCTACCACGCCGCACCTCAGCGCGCCGCCAGCACATGCTGGTTGGCCATCAGGATACCGCTGAGCATGGCACCGGTGATGCCGAGGTAGCCCTGGTCGGTGCCGATCAGCACGAGATTGGCGAAGGGCGTGCGGCCATCGCGGATCTTGCGCGGCGCGCCGTAGATCGCCCCGCCGAGGTGTCCGGTGTAGCGCTGCACGGTGAGCGGTGTGAACATGTCCGTGGCGACGACGGAGCGCTCGAGCGCGCCCGCCGCCACCGGCGCGAGGAAGCGCCGCGCGCTGGCGGTCATCTCGGAGAACCAGCGCTGTTTCTCGGCGCGGTACTGCACCTCCGGCATCGCCGCCCACGCGGCATGGCTGGCCAGGCTGGTGACGCGCAGGCAGCCCTCGGGCATCGTACGCCCGCCGAATTCGAAGTTGTTCGGCATGCAGATCACACCGCTGCGCAGGTCGACGGGCGCGGCGGGGTTGGCGAACTCGAAGCGATCGGAGTCGTTGAAGAACACGATCGTCTCGTCCCAGCCGAAATCGTGCGGCTGACGGTCGAGCATCTGGATCGTCTCCACAAAACCGAGCCGATCGTCCGGCGCCGGGGGGAACGGCGTGCCGCCGACCGCAGGATTGTCCTCCCAGAGCAGGCGTGTCTCGTCGGCCCCGGCGGAGCTGAGCACCCAGTCGGCCGTCGCGGTCTCGCCGTTGTCCAGCTCCAGCGCGGTCACGCGGCCGGCGCCGGTGCGCAGCCGCCGCACGCCGCATTTCATCCGACGCTCGCCGCCGTTCTCGCGCAGGCGCTCGGTCAGCAGGCGCATCACCACGCGGATGCCCTCGAACGGCCGGGCGAAGCCCTCGAGGTAGACGGCCTTGAACATGATCACGAACTGGAGGGCGTCCATGTCCCGCGGCGTCGCGCTGCCATAGTAGAACAGCGGACACAGCAGCATGTCCTCCAACACCGGGTCGGAGATGTGCCGGCGCAGCATCTCGCGGGCGGTGTAGCCCGGGGAGGCGGTCGCGGAGTCGTCGAAGGCGCGGATCTCGGCCACGAAGCGACGGAAGCCGTCGACCTGCGTGGGAAACGCGCGCGCAACCTCGGCCTCGAGTAGGCTGCCGTCGTTGCCGAAACGCAGTTCGCGCCCGGGGAAACGCACCGCCGAGCCGAGCTGCGGGCAGAGGTCGAGGGCGTCGCGCTCGATGCGCAGCTGGCGCAGCAGCTTGCCCAACGCGGTGCCGCGCACCTCGCGCGTCACGAAGTTGGTCATCGCGTGCAGCCCCACGTCGTACTTGCGGCCGCCGGCCCCGTAGAAGCTGTTCAGGCCGCCCACGACGCTGTGCCGCTCGAACAGGCACACCTTCTTGCCGAAATGCGCCAGACGCACCCCGGCAGCCAGGGCGGACAGGCCGGCTCCGATGATGGCGACGTCGTAGTGGGTGGCGGCGTTGGGCATGGTGCGGATCGGGAGAAAACGACGTTCGCGCCCGCCCCGCTCCCGATCAATGCCCAAGTGACGCCCGGTGGGCGCCCGGCGACGCCCTCCGGACAGGCCCCGGCAGCAATTCCCCGTTACAGCTCCCACGGCTTTGGCCGATAGTTCTCTCCAGACCGCTCGTTTGTTCACCCTATCTTCCTCGCCAGAGGAGGCATTCCGATGGCCAACGTACTCCTTCTCGACGCCAACGAAGTGGCGGGTCGCGCCATGCAAGGGATTCTCGCGCGCGCCCACCACCACTGCATCGCCGTCACGACCAGCGAAGACGCGTGGAGGGTGTTGCGCGACTTTGTGCGGATCGACGTGCTCTTCCTGGAGCTCGAACTCAAGGGCGAGAAAGGCACGGATTTCCTCCGTCGCCTGCGCGAGGACTGTTTCCTGAAGCAAGTCCCGGCGGTCGTCTACACGACGGTCGGCGACCACGAGACGGTCCGGAGGGTGCTGCAACTCAAGGTGCAGAACTACCTCATCAAGCCCTACAACGACGAACACATCTTCCGCGAGGTCACAAAGGCCTGCACCACCCCGTGGCGTTCGCTCCAGTTTGAGGAGGAGAAGTCCTTCTGCGCCCAGATGGGGTACACGCACGACAGCCTCGTCGCGATGCGCACCGAGCTCGCCGAGTCCCTCGAGAAGAGCCGCGATTTCTTCGAGAGCTGCGTGACATCGCGCAATCCGCCACAGGTGTTCGCTCGCATCGACGCGCTCGCCGAGAAAGCCGAGGCCAGTGGAGTCTGGGGCGTGGTCGAGTACATGGCGCTGCTGAAGGACAAGGCCACACAGAACGACTGGACCTATTTCAAGCACTGCGCCGAGAACCTCACCTACGCCCGCGAATCCATTTTCATCCACCTCGACCCCAAGCACGTCACCGTCGGCTCCATGACCGACGAGGAGAAGGAGGCCCAGCGCGAAGGGGAAGGCCGAGCGCTCTGGATGCAGGCCGATGTCGACAAAAACGGGCCCATGATCTCGGGCGAGGAGGTACTCCTCCAGGCCGAGGCGCTGCCCGCCTGTCCCGCCATCGACTCGGTGGCCGCCGTCTTCCAGATGACGGCCGAGCGCACCACCACCAACCTCACCCAGATCAACGACCTCGTCGCCAAGGATCCCGCGCTCGTCACCCAGGTTCTCATCGCCGCCAACCATCTCCAGCACGACGAGATGACCCTCATCGACGACCCGCGCACCGCCGTGGGCCTGCTCGGCAACCTCAAGCTCAGCGCACTCGGCAAGACCCTGCCGCTCATCCCCGCGCGCCATCTCCACGTCCCCCCCATCTCCTGGGTTCAGTTCTGGATGTTCCAGGTGGGTGTCGCCCGCCTCGCCGAGTTCACCGCCAAGTATCTCGAATTCGAATCGCTCGCCAGCCGCGCCTACACCGCCGGTTTGCTGCACGATGTGGGGAAACTGGTGCTTCTGAAGCTCTACCCCTTCGGGTTCCCCGCCATGGTCCACTACGCGAAGGAGCACAAACTGCCGCTCCACGCCGCCGAGAAGAAGTATGTCGGCTGCACCACGCGCGAACTCGGCGAGCGCTTCGCCCTCAAGCAAGGGCTGCCCCCGCTCTTCTGCCACGTCATCCGCTGGGCCGAGGAGCCCCAGCTCGCCGGCGACGATATCGAACTGGTCGGCGTCGTCTCCCTCGCCCGCGACCTCTGCCTCTACAACCACGTAGGCTTCTGCGGCGACACCGTGAAGGACACCGCTCCATCCCTCGAGGACACCCTCGCTTGGCAGGTCCTGCGCCCCCGCGTCTTCCCCAGCTTCAACCTCCAGAAGTTCGAGTCCGAAGCCCACGCGCTCTGCATGGAGCTGCGCCAAAGTCTCGCCGGCAAGCAGCAGGAAAACGGCTGAACCGGCGTCCGCACGCTCCGCCGCAGATCCCCGCAGCAGCCCGGCGTGAAACAAGCCGCGCGACCGGACTCCTCGTAGGGGTCGTGCCGTGCACGGCCCTCCGCGCCCGGGTGATCCCGCCCTCTGGCCGGCGTCGCCGCTCCGCCCCAGAGTATGCCTCAAACGTCGCCTACCGCCCCAGCGCCTTGTGGATCGCGGCGCCGAGCCGCTTCATTCCCTCCTCGATCCGCGCATCGTCGGAATTCGAGAAGTTCAGACGCAGGTGCCGGTCGTCCGGCTCGACGAAGAACGCCGATCCCGGCACGAACGCCACCTTCCGCGCGATCGCCACTTTGAAGAGCTCCATCACCGACACGCCCTCGGGCAGCTTCACCCACAGGAACATGCCGCCGTCCGGCTCGCTCGATTTCACATCAGCCGGGAAATACCGTTTGATCGCCGCGACCATCGCGTCGCGCTGCCGCCCATAGAGCGCGCGGACCTTCTCGATATGCGCATCCAGATCGTGGTCGACGAGGTGCTGGTGCACCACGCGCTGCGAGAAGTAGTTCGAGTGCAGATCCACGCCCTGCTTCGCCGTGACCATCAGGTCCATCAGCTGCCGCGGCGCGCAGATCCAGCCCAGCCGCATGCCAGGCGCCACGATCTTCGAGAACGACCCGAGCAGCACGCTCTGCGGGCAGTACTTCTTGAGCGGCGGCAGCGGCTCCCCGCGGAAACGCAGCTCACCGTACGGGTCGTCCTGCACGAGCACCACTGGCCGCTCCGCGCACAACCGGCCCACGGCCTCACGCTTCGCCGCCGAGTACGAAAGCCCCGACGGGTTCTGGAAATTCGGCACGGTGTAGAAGAGCTTCGGCTTCCGCTCATCCAGCGCCGTGCGCAGCTCGTCGATCGCCGGGCCGTCGTCCTCCAGCGTGACCGTGGAAAAACTCACCTCGTAGGCCGAGAACGCCTGGATCGCCCCGAGGTACGCCGGCTTCTCCAGCAGCACCGGGTCGCCGGCGTCGAGCAACACCTTGCCGAGCAGGTCGAGGCACTGCTGCGAGCCATTGGTGATCATGATCTCGTCGGGATCGACGCGCAGCTGCTGCTTCTCCCAGTAGCGCCGGGAAATGAACTCGCGCAGCGGCCGGTAGCCCTCCGTCGTCGAATACTGGAGCGCCGACGTGCCGGCGTCGCGCAGCACCTTCACCGCCGACTCCGAGATGTCACCGACGGGGAACGAGCTCGGGTTGGGCAGTCCGCCAGCGAACGAGATGATGTCCGGGCTGTCCGTCACCTTCAGGATCTCGCGGATGACGGAGCGCTGCATGCGCTGCGTGCGGCGTGACAACTGGGAGGTTAAGTCGGGACCGGAATGGCTCATGGCGTTGAAGGAAAACGGCACAACATCCCGCCCGCTCCAGCCCGCGTCGAGGCGAAATCCGGGTGATTGGCCCGTGCCGCGAAGGCGATTCTGCGTGTCGAGATCCGCCAAGGATTCCGCACGGCGCTACAGATCGCACAGTGCGAGAAACGCAGAGCACCCCGCGGCGATCACGAGACTGCAACCGAAAGCCCTACAGTAATCCCTCCATCCCAGGAACCATGCGGAGAGGCCGAGCATGCCGATGAGCAACACTCCAAACGCGCGGTAATAACGCCCGGCCGAGTGCTTCCGCATCGCAGCGGGTGGCCGTTCCGCCGCCCGTTGCGCCTCGATCGAGCGGACGATGGCCAGCGCCGCCATATAGTCCGACTCGGCCACGTCGACCTTCACGCCTCCCACCGCGTTCGAGAGAAGCATGTCCGCCTGGACCGTGTTCTCGTCGCGCAGCACCGCCTCGATGCCGTTTCCGCCGAGGTGGGCGGCCAGCAGGTGCGCCTCCGCCGGATTGGCGAACGTCGCGACGGTCCTCATCTCACTTGTGGTCCCACGGCAGCTCGATCTCGACGCGCTTGTGTTTCCACACCTCGTAGCGGGTGAAGAGCTTGCCGGGGTTCATGATCGCGTTCGGGTCGAGCGCCTGCTTCACCGCGATCATCGCGCGGATCGCCGGCCTGCTGTGCTCCAGCGCGAGGAACGGAGTCTTCGCCAGTCCGATACCATGCTCGCCGGAGATCGCCCCGCCGAGCCGCTTCACGCCGCGCATGAGCTGGCCGAGTGCGCGCACCGCGGCGGCGCGCTCCCGCTTGTCGGCGCGCCGGTACATGATGTTCACGTGCAGGTTGCCGTCGCCGAGATGGCCGAAGGTCGGCATCGCGAGCCGGTGGCGGGCTTTGAGCTTCTCGAGAAACTCGCCGAACGCCGCGTAGCTCTTCAGCGGCAGCACGATGTCCTCGTTCAACTTGCTGTCGCCCAGGGCGAACATCGCGGGCGAGCACTTGCGGCGCACCGCCCAAAGTTCCTCCGCCTCGTCGCGGCTGCGCGCCGCACGCGAGACGACGGCGCGCTCCTCAGCCCACGCGAGCACGATCTTCTTCTGCTCCGCGACCTCCGCCGCGCAGCCGGCCAGCTCAAGCAGCAGCACCGGTTTCTTCGGCGCCTCGGCAAACACCGGCTTGCCGCTCGCCGCTTCCGCGCAACCGACCGAAGCCCGGTCGAGAAATTCCATGATCGCCGGCTGTACGTGCGACGCGATCAACGCGCGCGCCGCCGCGAACGTCGCAGCCTCGTCCTTGAACGCCGCCAGCAACGTCCACCGCTCGGCCGGCGCCGGGATCAGCTTCAGCACAGCCTCGGTCACAATGCCCAGACAGCCCTCGCTGCCGATCCACAGATCGCGGAGGTTGAAGCCGGCCGCCCACTTCTTGAATTCGCCCGCCCACTTCACGCGCTCGCCCGTCGGCAAGTAGCCGGTGAGGCTGAGCACGTAGTCGCGCGTCACGCCGTACTTGCCGCCGTGCATGCCGCCGGCGTTGCAGGCGATGTTGCCGCCGATCGTGCTGTACTCCTTCGACGACGGGTCCGGCGGATAGAACCAGCCGGCCGCAGCCGCCGCGCGCTGCACGTCGCCCACCTTGGCGCCGGCCTGCACAACCGCCAGCCCGGCCTCCGCATCGATGCGGATCTTCGAAAGCTTCGAAAGGTCGAGCACCCAGCCACCAAAACGTGGCGACGCCGAGCCGGTGAGCGACGTGCCGCCGCCGCGCACCGTCACCGGCACGCAGTGCTCGTTGGCCAGCGCCAGCACCACGCCCACGTCGGCCTCCTTGCGCACGCGGATCACCGCGTCACAGTCGAAGGCGATCTTGCTGCCGTCGAACGAGCCGGCGAAAAGGCTCTTCTCGTCGGTGAGCACCACTCGTGAGCCGAGTCGTTTCAGCAGTTGTTCGGTTGGTTTCGCGTGCGACATTGCCGCGAAAGCTAGGTGAGCGCAGCCGCCGCGCAATCCTACTGTGGACCGCAACGCTCCGGAATCCCGCACGCACGCGCCGCGACCGAACCCGCGCTCACTTTCCGAACGCGAGTCCGGCGCCGAGCGTCACCAGCATCTTCTTCCAGTTCGGCTCGGCCACAGTGCCGGTCACGGTGAACGGCTGGCGCAACTTCAGATAGCCAAGTTCGTCCTTGGAGCCGTCGAGCAGGCTGGCCTGCTCGAGCAGCGAGCCGAAGTTGCCCTTGCCGGCCAAACGGACCTCCAGCTCCAGCGGATACTCGTCGATCGTCCGCCCGGCGACATGCCGTGCCTTGCCGCTGCCGCTGAGTCGCTTCTCGGCCGAGCGCACGTCGAAGGTGCGGAACACGAGATTCATGTCCTCGCCGCGCAGCAGCGACACGTCGATCTGCTCGAAGCGGAACTCGCGCAACTCCTCGATGAGCTGCGCCCCGGCGGCCACCGCCGGCTTCTGCTGTTTCTCCTTGGAAAGAAGCCCGAGCACGAGACCGCCGAGCTGGCTTGCCGCCTCCACACGCTTGTCCTTGATGCGCAGCACGCCGGCACCGCCCTTCAGCACGAAATCACCGCGCACGCCGGCGATGAGGTCGTCGAGAGTCGCGCCGCGCCCCTCCATTTTGGCGGCGATGTCGAGCACGGTCTCCATCACAGGATCCTCACCGGGATTCGCCGCGCGAAGCCATGCACCGAGGTCGAAACCGGGGAACGTGAAGCTGCCCTGCAACGCGTAAGGTTTCTCCCTCGCCGCGTCGAACGTCATGCCGAACGTCGCCGCCAGCGCGACGTTCTTCGTCGAGGCGGCCAGCCGCTCGAGCTGAAGCTTCGTCGCATCGCAAGCGAGCACCGCTTTCACGCCGGTGAGCTCCTCGGATTCGAGCACGAGCCGCTTGATGTCCACTTGGAGCCGCCCGTCGACTCCGGCCCAGAACGCCTGCGTGTCCTTCACCGTGTTACGCGGAACCGCCGGCTCCGTTGTCTTCAGCTTTCCGAGGTTCGTCTTCCCCGCGGCCGGCTCCTCGGCCGTGCCGGGCAGCAACGCGGCCAATCCCACCAGATCGCGCAGGTAGATCGTGTCGCCGGCGAGGGTCGCCGCCACCTTCTTCGCCGCACCAAAAGGCGCCCATTCGCCATCGAGCCGCAACTGCGAGCGCCGCCCGCCGCAATCAAGCGTGAGCGGTATGGAGGCCCGGCCGTTTCCGGCCGCGTCCTGCCTAGCCTCAAGTTTCGCGGAGAGAGCGCCGAGCGCGGAATCGGCCGCAGCCGAGCGCAACGTCAGTGCGAGCGAGTCGATCGCCCACGCCTCGCCGTCGACGGAGGCACGCACTTCGAGTTCGCCACCGAGTTGGTCGGCCACGATCCGTTTGCCGCTGCCGTAGCGCACGCCGGCGAGGACGAACGGCTGCGTTGTCGCGACCGACCACGCGGAGCCCTCGCCCTTCAGCCGGAGTTCGCCGGAGCTCACCGCGCCGCCGAGCGTTGCGTCGTCAAGCCAGGGCTGCGCCCAGACTAGCGGTAGATTCGAAACCGCGAGGCGCACCAGATCCTTGCCGGGCTGGTCGTACGCCACCGAGTGCGTATCGAGACGGTAGCCCACGGGCTGCAACGCCTCGATCGCAAGCACCTGCCCGCGCGAGTCGTCCACCGTGGCCGTCAGCCGTGCCAGGCGCAGCACCTCGCCCCGGCGCTCGACGGCGAAATTCAGTTTCCCGGCCAGCGCACCCAGTCCCGAGAACTCACGGCGCAGCCGTTGCAGCTTCGAGGCCTCGATCGTCGCCTGTCCGTCGGCCGAAAAATCGCCCGAGGCCACGGCCAGTTTGAAAGTTCCCTGCGCCTCGGAGGTGAAGTCCGGAAGCTGGGCCAGATCCGCGACGCCCTCCAGCTGGGCCTGGCGCAGTTTCAGGCTCCACTCGCCCTCGACCGCCGCGGCCCCCGGCTTGTATCCGAGTGTCGCCTTCGCGATCGGCGCATCGTCGTCCTTCGCGCTCGAAAGCGTCACGGTCGCCTCGACCCGCTCCGCACCGTCGGCGGCGCGGGATGCCACAAGTTTCGTCACCAGCCCGTGCTCGGGCGAGCCGGGCCTGGGATTGGGCATCGCCAGCGAACCCTCGAGTCCGATGCGCGCGATCGCCCCGCTCGCGTCCGCCGTGAGCGCAAGTCGCCCGACCCAGTCGAGCCTGGCCGCTGCGGCGGCTTCGGCAGTATCGGAATACTCGAGGTGGATGTAGGTCGAGCACTCCTTGCCCGGCTGGAGCAGCCGCCCCTGGACGGAAACCCGGGCGGTCTGGAATTCCGACAGCTTCAGGAACGCTCCGATCTGAACCGCACCGACTGTGGTCTTCATCGGCAGCTGCAACGGGGCCAACAGCCCGGCAAAACCCTGTGCGGCCGCCACCGGGACATTCCCGGCCGCTGACGCCCCGGCACCGGCAGCGCCGGAGGGCAGCACAACCTCGGCATTGGTGGCCTGGAATTCGTCCACAATCAGCTCGCGCCGCGTCAGCAGCGCCCAGCCATCGTAGCTGGCACGCACCAACGGCAGCCGCAGCGTCGTTCCCTCGTAGTCGGCCTCGATGCCTCGCAGCTCGGCACCGGATAGACCGGCCGAGACACGATCGACCTTCAGGGCGAGTCCTGGGACTCCGGCGACCGCACGCCGCAGCAGCCAGCCCTGCGTGACGGGCAACCGCAACACCGCGAGCACAGCGACAGGCGTCAGGAGCAACACACCGAGACCAACATACCAAGTGCGACGTTTCATGGGAAAACAGGATGATTCTGCGCCTCGCGTTGTGCCCCGCGCCGAGGGAAAGGCAAACCGACGCGCACAATCCTCAATCGTCGGACTTGCCCCGACGCGACTTCGAGTTGCGCAGCTGCACGAGCAGACCGCACAACCCCAGCCCGAGCATCAGAACCGGGAACCACCACCGGGTGGCCAGCAGAGAAGGTGTCATCTCCGGATTGAGGAAACACACCTGCCAGTCGATCCCCTCGACAAAGTACGCCGTCGCCAACACCACCCGGAACGCGCCGCCGAAGGACGTGGCGGCACAGATGAGGAGCCGCTGCAGCACCAGCGCCAGCAACCCGCACACCACACCGGCCACAGCACCGATCAGCTGCGTAGCCGCCGGCCCGGTGAAGGGAACCAGCGACAAGACCACAACAAAACCCAACGAAAACCCCGCCAGAAACACGCCCACAAGATAGAGCGAAAACGACAGCACAAGACCGACCAGCGCCCCCGCGGCCAGCGCCACCCAGCAAGCCACATCACCCAAGCCCGCCTGGGCCGCAATCATCGTCGCCATCAGCCCGAGCACTAGCGCACCGAGAAGCGCGACCGCCACGCGGAAGATCCGATAGCCGAAGAAGCAATCCAGCAGGCCCCACCCAAGGAGCACCGCCGCGCCGATCGCGTACGAGGGATCTGCCACTCCAGCCATCACGTCCATCCCGTCACCTTGGAGAGTCCGCGTCCCAATAACACGCACTAAATTTCTGGATACCGTTTGCCCGCAGCCACCAGCCGTTCCCGGGGACGCGGCGCCTCATCGCACGGTGGCGCTGGCCGCGAGGCCAGCGATCTGCCCGCACTCGCCGAGTCACCGCATCGCGCTCGATGCGCCAGCCGCCGGTCTGCCACCCAGCCCCGGATGCCAGATCCTGCACTTTCGGTTTTCCTTCGCCCCCCACCGCCCCAAGCTCCGTCGCCGATGATCGGTGTCTTCGATTCCGGCTTCGGCGGACTGACCGTGCTCGCGGCCCTGCGCAGGCAGTTGCCCCAGTACGACTATCTCTTCCTCGCCGACAACGCCCGCGCCCCCTACGGCGCGCGCAGTTTCGACGTCATCCACGAGTTCACCCTCGAAGCCGTCGAGTGGCTCTTCAACGAGGGCTGCACCCTCGTCGTCCTCGCCTGCAACACCGCCTCCGCCCGCGCCCTACGCACGATCCAGCAGCGCCACCTGCCCGCGCACCGGCCCGACCGCCGCGTGCTCGGCGTCGTCCGCCCGTCGGTCGAGGCGCTCGCCGGCCTGCCCCCGGGCGCGCTCCCGGGCATCACCCGGCCTTCGCTCGCCGAGGGTACCGTCGCCGTACTCGCCACCGAGGGCACCGTGGCCTCCGACTCCTTCGGCATCGAACTGCGCAAACTCGCGCCGCGGCTGCAGCTGATCCAGCACGCCTGTCCGCTCTGGGTGCCGCTCGTCGAGGCCGGGGAAACGGAAGGCGCGGGCGCCGACTGGTTCCTGCACCGCTATCTCGACCCCGTGCTCGCCGCGCCCCAGCCGCCGCAACGCATCCTTCTCGGCTGCACCCACTATCCGATCCTGCTTCCCGGTATCCGCCGCATCGTTCCGGCACCGATCGAGGTGCTCACGCAGGGCGAGATCGTCGCCACGCGCCTGGCCGACTGGCTCGCCCGGCACCCCGAGCACGAAACACGACTCTCGAGCGGCAGCGCGTGCCGCATCCACACCACCGACGACCCGGCGTGGTTCGCCGGACTCAGCGCCCGTTTCCTCGGTGCCCAAATGGATGTCGGCCGCGCACGGCTCCGCCCGGTGTGTTGATCCCCATCGGGACTCGCGGCCGAGCACAGCGCCCATCCAGCGAAGGGCCTGCGTCCTGATAATTGTTCAGTGCAACAGGTCAGGCCACTGCCGGCTGCGGCGGGGGCGGCGGTTCGCTTGAGGAGCTCCCCGCGTCGGGAGCCGGTACATCCGGCGTGAGACTCGCGAAGCGCTCGATGAGCTCGCGCATCTCGCTCGGCAAGATGAGGTCCTTGGTCAGCTCATGGGTCTTCTCCTCGACCTCCCCTTTCTTGTCAGTCGTGAGGGTGACGTTCTCCACCTTGAGGGTGAAGAACTCCTCGCACTTGGGCGAGTGCTTCAAAATCAGACGGGCGAACTGTGTGGCGCCGGCCTCGCGCGGCCGGGCCTGGATCACCGGAGCGAGATCGCCGGCAGCCAGCGCCGCCTGCTGGGCGGCGTCGGTGAAGGCGGCCAAGGTGTCGAACTTGCTCGAATCGTCGAGCCAACTGCGGCTCTTCTCGCAATAGGGGATGGTGCGGGCCGAATCCGTGCCAAAGTAGAGAATCGGGGCCACAATCCCCACCGCCTCGACGACCCACACGCCGGCCAGCATCACGCCAGTCACGTTGCCCGTGCTGTGGCGGCCGATCGACCACGAACCGTGCTCGTAGAGGAACTGCATCGCGATCCAGATGCCGCGCGGGCGGCAGACCAGCGGCGCCTGCTCGAACAGCGCGTTCACATGGCCGTTCCACTGGAAGTAGATGGCGAGCACGCCGACCAGCGCCGCGAGCACGAAGGCGACGACAACGTTGCGGACGTGGCATTTCGCCAGGAGAAGGTCGCTCGCGGCGCCCAGGACCGCGCCGTAGCCGAGCACGATGAATATGTTCAGGTAGACAAAAGGTATCCACTTGATGAGGTAGCCGTAGGCAAAGCCGAGCGGCCAGCCCAGCAGGACGGCGGCAAGAGGCAGGACGATCAGCGCGCTCGGCGCGAACTTCCCCGAGTGGCGGTAAGGACGAAGTGTACCCGTTTCCATGGTGCCATCTCGCCCCCAGCTCCAGCAACCGGCAACGGCTTTCCCGCCAGCGGTCGCCCGCTCGTTTGAACGGGCCCACGCCCCGCTCTTTCAGACTTCCGGAAAATTAGTGCTGATTAGCGCCGCGCAGCCGTTTCACTCGCCCCGCGATGTTCGAATCTCTCACCGAAAAACTGGGCAACGCCCTGCGCAACCTCCGCGGCGTCGGCAAGCTCTCCGAGGAAAACATGGCCGAGGCGCTCAAGGAAGTGCGCACCGCCCTGCTCTCCGCCGACGTCCACTTCAAGGTTGCTCGCGAGTTCGTCGAACGCGTCCAGGCTCAGTGCGTCGGTCAGGATGTCCTGAAAACCGTCACCCCGGGCCAGCAGGTCGTGAAGATCATCCACGACGAACTGGTGACGCTCCTCGGCGAAGGTTCGACCGCCCTCTCCGGCCAGCGCCCGCTCAAGATCCTCATGGTCGGCCTCCACGGCTCCGGCAAGACCACGACCACCGCCAAGCTCGGCCGCCTCCTCAAGAAACAGGCCTACCGCCCCGCCGTCGTCGCCTGCGACGTCTACCGCCCCGCCGCCATCGACCAGCTCGAGATGCTGGCGACGAGCAACGAGCTCGGCTTCTTCTGCGACCGCGCCTCGAAGGACGTCCCCGCCCTCGGCTCCGCCGCCCTCGCCACCGCCCTCGCCGCCGGCCACGACGCCATCATCTTCGACACCGCCGGCCGCCTCCAGATCGACCACGACCTGATCGAGGAGGTTAAACAGCTCCGCGCCCGTATCCAGCCAGACGAAGTGCTGCTCGTCGCCGACGGCGCGCTGGGCCAGGAGGCCGTCAACGTCGCCCGCACTTTCCACGAGGCGCTGCAGCTCACCGGCCTCGTCCTCACCAAGCTCGACGGCGACGCCCGCGGCGGCGCCGCGCTCTCCATGAAGAGCATCACCGGCGTGCCGATCAAATTCGTCGGCGTCGGCGAGAAGAGCGAGGACTTCGAGGTTTTCCACCCCGACCGCATGGCCTCGCGCATCCTCGGCATGGGCGACGTCGTTTCGCTCGTCGAGAAGGCGCAGGAGGTCATGGACCAGAAGCAGGCCGAACAGATGGCGGAGAAACTCCGCAAGGCCGACTTCACCCTCGAGGACTTCCTCGCCCAGATGCAGCAGGTCAAGAAGCTCGGCTCGATGGACAAGGTCATCAGCATGCTCCCCGGCATGAGCGGCGTGAAGCTCGACGACGGCGCCGAGAAGCAGATGGGCCGCACCGAGGCGATCATCCTCTCGATGACCAAACAGGAGCGCCGCAAGCCCGAGATCATCAACGGCAGCCGCCGCCTGCGCATCGCCAACGGCTCCGGCGCCAAGGTCGTCGAGGTCAACCAGCTCCTGAAACAGTTCCAGCAGATGCAGAAGGTCATGCGCATGATGCGCGGCGCGAAGGGTGCGAAGATGATGCGCCAGATGGAAGCCATGCGCGGCCAGGGCGGTTTCCCCGGCATCTGATCGGCGGCACTCTGCTCGTCGATTGGCTTGTAAACTGTAGGCAGCAGCGACGCCATGGCCGCTCGGCGTAGGGGCGGTGTCTTGCACCGCCCTTTCCGGCTCGGCGCCTTGCATGGCGACGTCTTTCCACCGCACGCGTCGCCGATTCCACCATAGGGCCCTATCCGGCCCACCCGCGTTTCTCCTTTCACGCGCCTTGCTCTCCGCCGAGCGCCGCCACACTGTCGCGCATGGAAAAGCGCAAATTCACCGAACTGGGCCTCGAGCCCGAGCTCCTCAAGGCCATCGACAAAATGGGCTTCGAAGAGGCTTCCCCGATCCAGACCGCGGTGATTCCGCTCATCCTGCAGGGCCGCGACCTCGTCGGTCAGTCCTCCACCGGCTCCGGCAAGACCTGCGCCTTCGCCATCCCCTCCGTGCAGTTGGCCGACCCGGCGATCAAGAAGACGCAGGTTCTCATCCTCTGCCCCACGCGCGAGCTCGCCCTCCAGAACGCTGAGGAGGTCGCCAAGCTCACCCTTTTCAAACGCGGTATCCGCGAACTCCCCGTCTTCGGCGGCCAAGCCTACGACCGCCAGCTCCGCGGACTCGCCGCTGGCGTGCAGATCGTCATCGGCACCCCGGGCCGCGTGCTCGACCACCTCGAGCGCGGCACCCTCAAGCTCGACGCCCTCAAGCTCCTCATCCTCGATGAGGCCGACCGCATGCTCGACATGGGCTTCCGCGACGACATCGAGCGAGTCGTCCAGGCCGCCCCCGAGAAGCGCCAGCTCCTCTTCTTCTCCGCCACGATGCCGCCGCCGATCCGGGCCATGATCAAGCGGTACAGCACCGACCCGGAGATGGTGAAGATCGAGTCCCTCGCCCAGAACGCCCCGCAGGTCGAGCAGGTCTATTTCGAGGTCGAGCGCCGCTCCAAGCTCGAGGCCCTCACCCGCCTGATCGACGTCCACGACTTCCGCTACGGCATCGTCTTCTGCTCCACAAAGGTGATGGTCGACGAACTCGACGAGGCGCTCCACACCCGCGGCTACGCCGTCGATCGTCTCCACGGCGACATGGCGCAGACCCAGCGCGACCGCGTGATGGCCAAGTTCCGCGAACGCAAATTCGAGTTCCTCATCGCCACCGATGTCGCCGCCCGCGGCCTCGACGTCGACGACCTCGAGGTCGTCTTCAACTTCGATCTCCCCAACGACGCCGAGGACTACACCCACCGCATCGGCCGCACCGGCCGCGCCGGCAAGTCCGGCCGCGCCTTCACCTTCGTGTGCGGCCGGGAGATCTACAAGATGCAGTTCATGATTCGCATGGCGAAGCTCAAGATTCGCCGCGAGCGCATCCCCTCCATCGACCAGGTCGAGGAGGCCCGCGAGAACGTCTTCTTCGAGAAGATCCGCGCCACCCTCGAGGGAGGAAAGTTCGAGAAGCAGGACCGCATGATCGACCGCCTCATCGAGCAAGGCTTCGCCCCCACCGACATATCCTCCGCCCTCATCCACCTCCTGCACGACGGCGAACCCGGCAAGCCCGCTGCGCCCGCCGCCACGCTCGACACCCCGCCCCGCTATCAGGCCCCAGATTCCCACGACGAGCCCCGCACGCCCTTCCAGCCTCATCGCGAGAAACCCGCACGCGACTTCGCCCCGTCCTCCGCCGCCCCCTCCGGCCGCTGGAAGCGCCGCACCGGCAACGAGGAAGGCTTCACCACCATCGCCATCAACGTCGGCCTCATGCAGGGCGTCACCCCGTCCGACATCGTGGGCAAGATCGCCGGCGTCACCCGCCTCACGGCCAAGGCCGTCGGCGCCATCGACCTGCTCGACCAGGAGAGCTATGTCGACATCTCCAACGAGAACCTCGATCTCGTCGTGAACAAGCTGCCCGGCGTGATGATGCGCGGCGTCCGCATCCAGGTCCGTCGCGCCGACGCGCCCGCCAGCTGACGCGACTTGCTCGTCCCCTTGTGCCGCCGTTCCAGAGAGCGGCGGCCTTTTTGTGTTCCAACCGCGCAGCTCGCTGCCGGTAGCACCCAGAAACAGCTTCCGCCCTCCCCAGCGGCGCTCTAGCTTCGCGCTTCGCACCCCATGGGCTTCGCGCACACGGAACTCACGATCCTCGACTTCGACAACACCTGCACGGCGCAGGCGCTGCTCCTCGCGCGTTTTCCCCACCGGATCGTCGACCTCGCCGCACTGCCCCAGTCCAACCTCTACTGCGCCGAAGCCACCTTCCGCCGCATCGAGGCGCTCCTGCCGCCCGACGCCCACCGCGGCATCACACTTCTCGGCAACGGCAACCACCACTACGCCGCCCTCGCCCTGATCGCGCGACACACCGAGCCGTTCACGCTCGTCCTCTTGGACCACCACACCGACTCCGCCGCAGGCGACGCCGCGGACCCGCTAACCTGCGGTTCGTGGGTCCGCCATGCACTCCACAACGTGGCGACGCTCGCGCACGTCGTCCTGGTCGGGCCGCCCGAAACCTCGCTCGCCGAGATCCCTGCCGAGCTCCGTCCGCGCATCACCCATTTCCCCGACGCCGCCACGATTGAGCCAGCCTCGCTTCTCGGCGCCATTCCGACCGGCGCCGTCCACCTCAGCATCGACAAGGACGCGCTCGCGCCCACCGACGCCCGCACCAACTGGGATCAGGGCGATCTCACGCTCGACCAGCTTCTGCCTCTGGTCTCCGCGCTTCGTCGCGGGAAAAATCTCCGTGGCGCCGACCTCTGCGGCGAATGGCCGACCTCGCCGCTCGATCAGTTCCAGCCCGAAGCCCGCGCCGCGCTCGCTCTCAACGAGCAGGCCAACCTCCGCCTCGTGGAGGCACTCCTCGCCACGGATTAGCGCGATTCCGGAATACTGTAGCTTGGGGCGTTGATCCGGCCCTCAGACAGTCTCCGGCCCCATGCTGTACAGCTCGCGCGGCGCATCTCCTCGCTACTCGCTACTTTCACGCGGCGTCTTCCGCACCATCCGCGCCATCGACTCGCTGGGATTGCGCCGCGTCACCTCGTCGAGCGGCACCCACGCCACATCGTGCGATTCGTCGCTCACAACCAGCGGCTCGGTCGGATCGGCCTCGATCAGGAATCGCAGGTCGAAATGCCAGTGTTCCGGCACATCGCCGCGCGCAGGGATCCTGTGCGCATCCACATCGAAGGGTGCCATTCCCAGCGCCTGCAGCCGCGTCAGCCCCGACTCCTCTCGCGCCTCGCGCAGCGCCACCCCGAGCAGATCCGTCTCGCCGTCGGCGTGGCCGCCGAGCTGGAGCCAGCGATCCAGTTTCCGGTGATAAGTGAGCACCACGCGTTCCCGCGCCGGATCGACGACCCACGCCGAGCCGGTCAGATGCCCTTCAAGGCAGCCGCGCTCGAAACAATCCTCGTGCGACTCGACGAAGGCGACGATCTGCACCGCCATCGCCGCCTCGTTCGCGTCGAGTGGCTGCGCCAGATGCGCGCAAAGCAGCCGCAGCACGCTGCCGCGTTTCATCGCGTAATGAACCATTTCGTCTCGGCCGCCACCGGCGCGCCTTCGACAAGGTCCATCACCTCGTCGACCGTCCGCGCCACGCGGAAAAGCTCGAGGTTGCTCGGCTTGTTGAAGCGCTCGCCGATCATCCGGTCGAAGAAGCGGAAGAGGTCGTCGTAGAACCCATCCTGGTTGAGGAAGACACAGGGTTTGCGCAGCACGTCGAGCTGCCGCAGCGCGAGGATCTCCATCATCTCCTCAAGCGTGCCCCAGCCGCCCGGCAGCGCCACGAACGCGTCGGCGCGCAGCTCCATGAGCCGCTTGCGCTCGCGCATCGTCTCGACTGTCAGCAGCTCGTCGGCCTCGTCGAAAGCGATCTCCTTCGCCTTCATGAACTCCGGGATCACACCGACCACGCGTCCGCCGGACTTCTTCACGGTGCGTGCCACCGTACCCATCAATCCGGTCTTGCCGCCGCCGTAGACCAGTCCCCAGCCGCGGGCGACCATCGCCCGGCCAAGCGCTTCGGCAGCGGTGGCGTACTTTTTTTCCAGCCGGTCGCTGGAGGAGCAGTAGACGCAGAGAGTTTTCGGCATGTGGCGAGTGTGGGCGCTCAACAGGGGTACCTTGCGATAATAAACATCATCGGTACCGGACCCGCTCTCGCCTGACGTACTCCATACGCAAAGCCGGCGCATCTCTAGGAGATGCGCCGGCCGACTTGCTCAGACTGTTAGCTAACAGAATACTGCGGCGCGCTCGGTCTCAGAGCGCGACATCGCCGCGTTCGTCGGTGCGGATGCGGATGACCTCGTCGAGCGGCACGACAAAGATCTTTCCGTCGCCGATCTTTCCAGTGCTCGCGGTCTTCACGATGGCGTCGACCGCCTTGCCGACCACGGAGTCGGCCAGGGCGACCTCGAGCTTCACCTTGGGAAGGAAGTCCACGGTGTATTCACTACCGCGGTAGACTTCGGTGTGGCCTTTCTGGCGGCCGAAACCCTTGACCTCGGTAACGGTCATACCTTCGACCCCGATCTCGGTCAGGGCGTCCTTAACCTCCTCGAGCTTGAAGGGCTTGATGATGGCGATGAGCAATTTCATCGGGATGCTTTCTAGTAAGTGTTGTTGGTAGATTGCCGGGACCCGCACGCGAGTCCCGGCGGTTGGATCACTTGTGCGCGGCTTGGAAGTCCGGGTAGGCTTCGTTGCCGTGCTCGCCGATGTCGAGACCCTCGGTCTCCTCCTCCGGAGTCACGCGGATGCCGCCGAAGACGGCCTTGACGATGTACCAGAAGACCATCGAGAGAGCGAAGACGAAGGCGCCCACGCTCACGATGCCCTTGAGTTGGACCATCGTTTGCGCCATGCGGCCCCAGTTCTCCGCGGCAATCACGGCACCGGTCGCATCGACCGGAGGCAGTGCCGCGATCGAGGAGGCGATGTTGTAGTCGTAGAAGAGACCGAGCGCGAGCGTGCCGAACACGCCGTTGGTCAGGTGGACGGCCAGAGCGCCGACCGGGTCGTCGAGCTTGAGCTTGTCGAAGAAGATGACCGCGAAGACCACGAGCACACCGGCGATACCGCCGATGATTGCGGACGAGGCGACGCTCACAAACGCACACCCAGCGGTAATCGCGACCAGACCGGCCAAGCAGCCGTTGAGGATCATCGAGAGGTCCGGCTTCTTCAGCAGCGCCCAGGCGGTGAGCAGCGAGGTGATGGAGGCCACGGCAGCGGCGGTATTGGTGGTGACGAGGACATGCGAGATGGCCTTGCCGTCGCCGACCGACATCGTGGAGCCGGGGTTGAACCCGAACCAGCCCAACCAAAGGATGAGTACGCCGAGAGCGGCGGAAGTCATGCTGTGGCCGGGGATCGGGTGCACCTTGCCGTCCTTGCCGAACTTGCCCAGGCGAGGCCCGAGCACGATCACGCCGGCCAGAGCGGCCCAGCCGCCCACCGAGTGCACCACCGTCGAACCGGCGAAGTCGCGGAAGTTCGCCAGAGCCAACCAGCCGCCGCCCCAGATCCAGTGTCCGGTGACAGGATAGACGAATGCGACCAGCAGGAAGCTGAAGACGAGGAACGCCACGAACTTGATGCGCTCCGCAACCGCGCCGGAGACGATCGTCGCGGCCGTGCCGGCGAACACGAGCTGGAAGAAGAACTTCGCCCAGAGCGGAACCGGCGTCCAGTTGATGGCACTATAGACACCCTCGTAGGTCTCCTTCGAGAAGGGGTTCATCGCCGCGTAGGCGGTGCCGAGCGCCGGGGAATTGTCCGCGCCGGAGAGGAACCACAGGCCCGACATGCCGACGAAGCCGTTGCCGTCGCCGAACATCAGACCCCAGCCGAGGATCCAGTAGGAGATCGTCGAGGCGGCGAACACGATGAAGTTCTTCGCGAGGATGTTCGTGCAGTTCTTCGCGCGGCACAGGCCGCTTTCGACCAGTGCAAAACCCGCGTTCATCCAGAACACGAGCATCGCTGTGATGAGCACCCAGGCCGTGTCCAAGCCCATGCGCAGGGCACTGAACGAGGAGGGATCGATCGACGGAGCCGCGGCTTGCACCGCATCTTCCGCATGGGCCGCGCCTGCGGCCAGCAAGGGGAGCACGAGGGCCACTTTGGCCAATGTGCTAAGCCCCGGGTGACGCCAGTTCTTCATAATAGGTGTAGATGATGTGGAGTTGATAGATGAGAGGCGTACCGCCGTGGCACGCGCCTGTGACCGCGCTGCGTTTAGCATCACACATGCCACCGCGCCGGCCGACGTGCATAGCGGTCGAAAGATTCCTCCTTCCAGAAATCCGCCTCATGTCCTGCGCATAATCGAGCAGCGCGTCTCGCATATCTTGTTTCTGGCTACACTTCGCGGCATGAAAACGTTTCAACGCGGCGGACGGGCACGGGCACACCCCCTGCTGAAACAACGCGAACCTCCCGCCTAGCGGAGAACCTCCTCAGTCAAACCACTACATATAGAACATGAATATACCGACATCGTTGAAACTCGCCGGCGCCGCCGCGGCAGCCCTGGCAGCCCACTCCCTGACCGCCGAGATCGCCCTCTCGGAGCAATTTGCGATCAGCGGCTATGTCGCCGGCTCGGCTTCCTACTCGAAGCTCGAGCACACCGACAGCGACAGCAACGCCGACCTCGACGCGATGAAGCTCACCGCCGTGGCCAAATTCGCGCCGGTCACCGTCACCACCAGCCTGTTCGCCTTCGGCACCGGCTCGGGCGACGGCTACAACAACTCGCCCATCTTCCTCGACGCCTTCGGCACCTACGACTTCGGCAACGGCACCACAGTCACCGCCGGCAAGTACCTGAGCTGGCTGGGCTACGAGGCGTTCGACATCCCGAACATGCTGCAGATCACCTACGCCAACCCGACCGCGGGCTACATCCCGGCCTATCATACCGGTGTGAAGGTCGAGAAGGGCACCGATGACTTCGCGATCGGCGTGGGCGTCTCCGACTCCCTCTACGGTCCCGCCTACTACAAGGGCGACGGCGACCTCGACAACGGCGTAGGCCTCGAGGCCTACTTCACCTACAAGGCCGTCAAGAACCTCACCTGGTTCGCCGGTCTCGGCTACGACACCGGAGACAGCATCGACGCGAAGCGCTTCGTCGCCGACACCTGGCTGCAATATGTCTACGACAAGTTCACGTTCGCCGGCGAGGTCTGCTACGGCAGCACCGACTACAAGAACGCCGGTTCCAAGGACGGGTACTTCGTCCTGGGCCTGGTGAAATACCAAGTCGACGAGAAGTGGTCCGCGACCTTCCGCCTCAGCGCCGGCGAGGGCGAGGCCAACGACGACTTCGTCAAGGCCACCTTCTCCCCCACCTATTCGGTGACCAAGAACCTCGATATCGCCGCCGAGTATTGCTATACCGACTACGACATCGCCGACTCGAACTACTTGGGCGTCCAAGCCCGGTTCAAGTTCTGAGGCCGCCCGCAGCCGCCACCGGCTTCCGGCCCATCCCGCGCGCAGCCCTTGATTGGGGCTGCGCGCGCCCCTCCCCATCCGATCGTTCCGCTCAACACCCACCCATATCATGCGCACATCCCTGAAGACACTGCTCGCCGGCTCCGCCCTCGCCCTCGCCGGCATCGCCACTTCCCTCTCCGCCGCCGAGAAGACCGTCAAGGTCGGCGTGCTCCACTCCCTTTCCGGCACGATGGCGATCAGCGAGACCTCGCTGCGCGACGTGCTCCTCTTCACCTTCGACGAGATCAACGCCGCCGGCGGCATCAAGGTCGGCGCCGACACCTACAAGATCGAGCCCGTCGTCGTCGACGGAGCCTCGAACTGGCCGCTCTTCGCCGAGAAGGCCAAGCAGCTCCTCGAACAGGACAAGGTCGCCGTCACCTTCGGCTGCTGGACCTCCGTCTCCCGCAAGTCCGTCCTCCCCGTCTTCGAGAAGAACAACGGCCTGCTCTTCTACCCCGTCCAGTACGAGGGCGAGGAGGAGTCGCAGAACGTCGCCTACACCGCCGAGGCCGTGAACCAGCAGGCCACGCCCGCTGTCGACTACTACCTCGCGGAGGGGAAGAAGAAGTTCTACCTGCTCGGCTCCGACTACGTCTACCCGCAGACGACCAACCTCGTCCTCCTCGAGTACCTCCTCTCCAAGGGCGTCCCACTCGAGAACATCGGCGGAGGCTTCCGTAAGGACGAGTCCGGCAAGATCATCTCTGCCGGCAAGTACACGCCCTTCGGCCACACCGACTACCAGCAGATCGTCGCCGAGATCAAACAGTTCGCCGCCTCCGGCGACGCCTGCGTGATCTCCACCCTCAACGGCGACACCAACGTCCCCTTCTTCAAGGAATATGCCGCCTCCGGCCTCACCGCCGAGACCTGCCCGGTCGTCTCCTTCTCGATCTCCGAGGACGAGTTCCGCGGCCTCCCCGCCGACAAGCTCGTCGGCCAGCTCGGCTGCTGGACATATTTCCAGTCCCTGAATACTCCGGCGAACAAGAAGTTCGTCGCCGACTTCAGGGCCTGGCTCGGGAAGAGCACCGTGCCCGGCATCGTCAAGGACGGCCGCGTCACCTGCTCCCCGATGGTCCTCTCCTACGACGGCGTCTACCTCTGGAAGGCCGCCGTCGAGAAGGCCGGCACGTTCGATGTCGACGCCGTCCGCACCGCTTGGAAGTCCGGAATCTCCTTCGCCGGCCCCGGCGGCACCGTCACGACCCAGCCCAACATGCACCTGACCAAGAACGTCTACATCGGCGAGACCAAGGCCGACGGTCAGTTCAAGATCCTCAAGTCCTTCGAAAACGTCTACGGCGAGCCCTGGCTCAAGGGTAAGTTCAAGTAAGCCGCAACCAACACTCCCCCACACCGTCCGGAGGGCGGCGCCGCGAACCGGCGCCGCCCTTTTCGTCTACGCAGCGCGCCGACGATGGAGTTGTGCGTTCATCTGTTGCCGCGCCCCTGGCGTCACATCGCCCACCATTTCCAGATCGTCCTAATCGTCTCCACTAAACCCCCAGCTACACAGATGTAGCGTTTTCGCCCAGCATTGGAAATTTCGCTCAGAGACCGATGCGCGATGGATCTTCGACCACGGCCTGCGTGGCAAAGTGGGCGCGATTTACCACCTCATCGGTTTCTTTCATCCGACGACACGGAGTTGGCCCAATCCCTGCGTTGGCAATGGCTCAACCCGTGAGAAACTCCGCCCGCATCGCCTTCCGGCTCTGCCTGCTCGCCGCCACCGCCGCACTTCTTCCCATCTTCGGCCGCGCCGCAGATTCCGCGCGCGCCACCGTCGTCCAAGCCATCCTCGCCGATTCGCCCACGCAGCAGCGCGAGCTCATCGCCTCCCTCGCCGGCCAGCCCGACGACGCCATCCCCGCCCTCCTCGAAGCCTGGCGTAAGGATTCGCTCTTCCTCTACGCCGCGCCCGCCGGCTCCTCCGTGCCCGTCCAGCTCGTCGGCGCCAAGGACGCCGCCGATGCCCAAGCCGCCCTCCGTGTCGCCGATGGCCAACCACTCCTCGATCCCTCCGGCACGCCGCTCCGCCTCGTCGGCGCCGATCTGACCGCCGTCGAACACACCTCCGCTCTCCGCCGCTCGATGAAGGCCGTGCTCGACCTGCGCGACCTCGCCTCCCCCGACCTCGAAAAACGCATCCGCGCCGTCCAGGTCGTCGGCTTCGCACAGGACGCCGAGAAGCTCCCCATCCTCCAAGCACGCCTCAAGCGCGAGACCGAGCCGCGCGCCCGCGCCACGTTGCGAGAAGCCATCGCCCTCATCGGCCTCAACGCCCCGACCGACGACGCCAAACTCGCCGCCCTCACCGAGCTCAAGATCCTCCACACCCTTGCCAGCACCGACCTCGTCAAGACCGCCATCAAAGACGCCGAGGCCGCCAACAAACCCGCGCTTGTCGACGCCGCCCGAGCCGCCGCCCGAGCGATCGAGTCGCACCGCTCAACGGTCAACTTTCTGGGTACGCTGTTCCGCGGCGCCTCGTTGGGATCCATCCTGCTCATCGTCGCCCTCGGCCTCGCGATCACCTTCGGCCTGATGGGCGTCATCAACATGGCGCACGGCGAGATGATCGCCGTCGGCGCGTACACCACCTACGTCGTCCAGAACCTCTTCGGCGCCGGACTCGCGCTCTCGCCCTTCGGTTTCTCCTTCTCGCTCCCCGGCTTCAACGCCACCGGCTGGGGCTACCAGGCGTACTTCCTCGTCGCACTGCCGTTGAGCTTCCTCGCCGCCGCTCTGGTCGGCATCGCGCTCGAGCGCGGTGTGATCCGCTTCCTCTACCGCCGCCCACTCGAAAGCCTGCTCGCCACCTGGGGCGTCTCGCTCGTGCTCCAGCAGCTCTTCCGCCTCATCTTCGGCGCCAACAACGTCCAGGTATCCAGCCCGGCTTTTCTCAGCGGCAACTGGACGCTCAACGACATCATCCTCGGCTGGAACCGCGTCTTCGTCATCGGCTTCGCCGGCCTCATCGTCGTCGGCGTCTGGCTCGTGCTCACTCGCACCTCGCTCGGCCTGCTCATCCGCGCCGTCATGCAGAACCGTTCCATGGCCTCCTGCATGGGCGTGCGCACCAGCCGCGTGAACATGCTCACGTTCGGCCTGGGCAGCGGGCTCGCCGGACTTGCCGGCGCCTTCCTCAGCCAGATCGGCAACGTCGGCCCCTCGCTCGGCCAGAACTACATCGTCGACTGCTTCATGACCGTCGTCGTGGGCGGCGTGGGCAACATCGCCGGCACCGTTCTCAGCGCCACCGGTATCGGTTTCGCCGATCAGTCGCTCCAGCAGATCCTCGGCAACCCCGTCCTCGGCAAGATCCTCGTTCTCGGAGCCATCATCCTCTTCCTCCAATGGCGCCCCGCCGGCCTCTTCGTCACCCGCAGCCGCAGCCTCGACTGAGCGTGTCCCCCTCCGTTCCGAAATCCGCGTCCATCCGTGTGCATCTGCGGTTCCACCACTCCTCGTCCGCTCTCTTCCCTCTGACTCTCGCATTCTCCTCGTCCGAAACAGCGTGCCTCAATTCCTGAGTCCCTGCGTTCCAGATTCTCCGTCCTTCCGTTCCCGCCTCCACCGCCGTCCCTGAGTTCTGATTCCCACATTCGCACTCTTCCGAATCCGCCTCCGTTCCTGAGTCCCTGAGTTCCAGCTTCTCCTCCTCTCGCCTTTCCCCTTTCGCCTCTCGCCTCGGTCCCATGTCCCGCCTCGCCGCCTTCTTCGCCGCTCGTCGCAATCCCCGCGCCATCTCGCGCGGTGAGCTGCTCGTCGTCGGCCTCCTCGCGATCCTCGTCGTGCTCGTCCTCCCCTTCGCCAACCAACAGGGCTGGATTTCCGACTTCGCGATCAACCTCTGGGGCAAGTATCTCTGCTACGCGCTCCTCGCCATCTCCGTCGACCTCCTCTGGGGCTACACCGGCCTGCTCTCCCTCGGCCAGGCCCTCTTCTTCAGCCTCGGCGGCTACATGATCGGCATGCACCTCATGCGCATGATCGGCGACCTCGGCCAATACCGGAAACCGATCCCCGACTTCCTCGTGTTCCTCGGCTGGACCGAACTCCCCTCGTTCTGGAAGCCGTTCTCCAGCTTCCCGTTTGCCCTCGTGATGGTCCTACTCCTCCCGGGCCTTCTGGCATGGATCTTCGGCTACCTCGCCTTCCGCTCCCGCATCAAGGGCGTCTACTTCTCCATTCTCACCCAGGCCCTCACCTACGGCGCCGCGCTCATGTTCTTCCGCAACGACCTGCTCATGGGAGGCAATAACGGCTTCACCGACTTCAAGTTCATCCTCGGCTTCGACATCCGGAATCCCGTCACGCAGCGCGGTCTCTTCGTCGTCACCGCCATCACTCTCCTCGCCGTCTACCTGCTCTGCCGCTGGCTCAACGGCACGAAGTTCGGCCTCGTCCAGCAGGCGGTGCGCGACGGCGAGAACCGCGCGCTCTTCTCCGGCTACGCCACCGCCCACTTCAAGCTCTTCGTCTTCATCGTCAGCGCCCTCATCGCCGCGGTTGGCGGCGCGCTCTACGTCCCGCAGGTCGGCATCATCAACCCCAGCGAGATGACGCCCGACAAATCCCTCGAGGCCGTCGTCTGGGTCGCCGTCGGCGGGCGCGGCACGCTCCTCGGGCCGGTCATCGGCGCCATTGGCGTCAACGCCCTCAAGAGCTGGGCCACCCGCGCGATCCCCGATCTCTGGATTCTGCTCATGGGAGGGCTTTTCATCCTCGTCGTCCTCTTTCTCCCCGGCGGCATCGTCAGCATCCCCAGCATCGTCCGCCGCTGGTTCAAGAAGAAGTCCCCGGCTCCCGCTGCGCCCTCCGCTGCATCGGCCGCCACTCCCGCCACTGTCACCTCTAAATAGACACGCAGCAACGTCCGCCTCCGTCCCTCCCTTCCCGACTCCGAATCCTCTTCTGCCGCCATCCGCGGCTCCTCCCTGCTCTTCCGTTCCAGTTTTCCTGATTTCCACATTCCACCTCTTCCGAATCCGCCTCCGTACCTGATTCCCTGAGTTCCAGATTCTCTTCCTCTCCGTTCCTCCGATCCCGCTCCCCGCGCCTGCGCCCATTCCGCATTCCGAAATCCGCATTCCCCGCCGATGCCCTCCGCCCTCCTCACCGTCGAAGACGTCAACAAGACCTACGATGGCTTCCGCGCCATCTCCGACCTCCATTTCTATCTCTTCGAGGGCGAACTGCGCACCGTCATCGGACCCAACGGCGCGGGCAAGTCCACCTTCTTCGACCTCATCTCTGGCCGCGCTAAGCCCGACACCGGCAAGATCGAGTTCGGCTCCGACCCCCTCACCACGATCGACCTCACCGCACGCAACGAGTACCAGATAAATCGCCTCGGCATCGGCCGGAAATTCCAGACTCCCAGCGTCTACACCGAGCACACGGTCTGGGATAACCTCGTACTCTCGCTCAAGGGTCCACGCGGGGTCTTCTCGTCGCTATTCCATCGCCTCGATTCCACCGATCGCGACCGCCTCGACGAGATCCTCAAGCTCATCCGCCTCGACACGAAGCGCGACTGGCTCGCCGGCCTCCTCGCCCACGGCGAGAAGCAGTGGCTCGAGATCGGCATGCTCCTCGCCCAGCAACCCAAGCTCCTCCTCGTCGACGAACCCGCCGCCGGCATGACCGACGAGGAGACGCACCGCACCGGCGAGCTCCTCCTCTCCCTCGCCGGCAAACACAGCCTGATCGTGATCGAACACGACATGACCTTCGTCCGCCAGATCGCCCACAACGGCAAGGTCACCGTCCTCCACCAAGGCACCGTCCTCTGCGAAGGAAAGTTCGACGACGTCCAAGCCAACCCGAAGGTCCGCGAAGTCTACCTCGGCCGGGGCAAGCCGACCAAGAACTGACCCGGCAGATGGCGCCACCGATGCACACCGATCTTCACAGATCCAGTCCTCCCGTCCTCCGGGATCTGTGTTCATCTGTGGCCACCTCGACTGCCCGTTCCCACTTTCCTGATTTCCGCATTCCTCCTCAGTGACCCGCATCGTTTCCTGATCTCCTGAGTTCCAGATTCTCAATCTCCGCTCCGCATCCTTCCGCCGTTCCCGCTTTCCCGATCTCCACATTCACTCTTTCGCCACCGTGCCCTCCGCCCTCCTCCAGCTTTCCTCCGTCGAGACCGACATCGGCGGTTCGCGCATCCTCCGCGGCGTCGACCTCGAGGTGAACCCCGGCGAAGTCGTCGCCCTCATGGGCCGCAACGGTGTCGGGAAAACAACCACACTGCGCTCCATCACCGGCGTGCTTCCGATCCGCACCGGTTCCATCACCTTCGCCGGCCAGCCCATCCAACGGCTTACCTCCGATGCCCGCGCCCGCCTCGGCATCGGCTACGTTCCCCAAGGCCGCGACATCTTCCCGCACCTCTCCGTCGAGGAGAACCTCCACATCGGCCTCGTCATCCACGGCGTGAAGGGCCCCGCCGCCAAGCGCGCGCTCGACCGCGTCTTCGCCCTCTTCCCCGTCCTCAAGGAGATGCTCTCCCGCAAAGGCGGCGTGCTCTCCGGCGGCCAGCAGCAGCAGCTCGCCATCGGCCGCGCACTCCTCACCGGCCCGCGCCTGCTCATACTCGACGAGCCGACCGAGGGCATCCAGCCCTCGATCATCGATCACATCGGCGACACGTTGAAGAAGCTCAAGGAGGAGGAGCTCCGCCACGATCTCCTCGGCGAGATCAAGAACGCCGTGAAGTCCCTCCACTCCGAAGCCCAACTCGCGATTCTCCTCGTCGAGCAGTACGTCGATTTCTGCCGCGAAGTCGCCGACCGCTTCTACGCCATGGACCGCGGCGCCGTGGTCGCCGCCGGCCCGATCTCCGCCCTCACCGACGAAGTCGTGAAGGAGCACCTCCAAGTCTGACCAACAGTAGCGAGTAGCAAGCATCCGAGCCGCACCAACTCCAGTCATCGCCCTCCGTTTTCCGTCCTACTCACTACCCACTCCTCGCTACTCACTACTTTCTCCTCTCCTTCTGCCATGCATCTGACCCCTCGCGAGCGCGAGAAACTCCTCATCGTCGTCGCCGCCGACCTCGCCCGCCGCCGCCAGGCCCGCGGCCTCAAACTCAACTACCCCGAGGCAATCGCCATCATCTCCTACGAGATCATGGAGGGCGCCCGCGATGGCCGCTCCGTCTCCGATCTCATGAGCCACGGGACCACGCTCCTCACTCGCGACCAAGTCATGGAAGGCGTCCCCGAGATGATCCACGAGGTCCAGGTCGAGGCCACGTTCCCCGACGGCACCAAACTCGTCACAGTCCACAACCCGATCCGGTGACCGCACAAGTGCCAAGCAGCCTCGCTCCGGTCTACTCGCTACTCACTACCCGCTCCTCGCTACTCTTCCCATGATCCCCGGCGAAATCATCCCCGCCTCCGAGCCCGCGACTCTGCCCGCCAACTTCGGCCTGCCCACCATCACGCTCGAGGTCGTGAACACCGGTGACCGCCCAATCCAGGTCGGCTCGCACTACCACTTCTACGAGACCAACACCGCGCTCACCTTCGACCGCGCCGCTGCCCGCGGTTTCCGCCTCAACATCCCTGCCGGCACCGCCGTGCGTTTCGAGGCCGGCGACACCAAGCGGGTCGAGCTCGTCGCCCTCGCTGGAGCTCGCGAAGTCTTCGGCCTCAACGCGCTCGTCTCCGGCTCCCTCGACTCCCCACCGCGTCCGAAAGGTAGGACCGTTTCTCCGAAACGGCCGAAGCCCTCCGCCAAGAAGAAGCGCTAGCGCCTACCTCTTCCGCTTCCTCCCTTCCTGATTCCCTGAGTTCCAGATTCTCCGTCTTCCGTCCTTCCGGTCCTCTTCCGTTCCCGTTTTCAAGCTTTCCACATTCACCGCTCCGGCTCCGGCCATTCCGCAATCCGAGATCCGCAATCTTCCCCGGCTCCGCCTCCGCCCAATCGCAAATCGGCAATCCTAAATCGAAAATGAGCCTAAGCCTTTCCCGCCGCCAATACGCCGAGATGTTCGGCCCCACCACCGGCGACCGTGTCCGCCTCGCCGACACCGGGCTCTTCGTCCAGGTCGAACGCGACCTCGTCGCCGAGGCCGCCGGTTACGGCAACGAGATCAAGTTCGGCGGCGGCAAGGTCCTGCGCGACGGCATGGGCCAGTCGCCCACCGCCTCCGACGCCGAGTCGCTCGACCTCGTCATCACCAACGCGCTCATCCTCGATCCGCTCCTCGGCGTCATCAAGGCCGACATCGGCATCAAGCACGGCCGCATCGTCGGCATCGGCCACGCGGGCAACCCCGGTATCCAGTCCGGCATCGGCTCGATCTTCGCCGATCCCGCCACGAAGAAGAAGAACCCGATGATCGTCGGCGCCTGCACCGAGGCGCTCGCGGCCGAGGGCTGCATCGTCACCGCCGGCGGCATCGACTCGCACATCCATTTCATCTGCCCGCAGCAGATCGACGAGGCCATCAGCTCCGGCATCACCACCATGCTCGGCGGCGGCACCGGTCCGGCCCACGGCACACTCGCCACCACCTGCACGCCGGGCGCCTGGAACATGCACCGCATGCTCGAGGCGGCCGAGGCGTTTCCGATGAACCTCGGCTTCCTCGGCAAGGGCAACTGCGCCACCAAGAAACCACTCCGCGAGCAGATCCTCGCCGGCGCCATCGGCCTCAAGCTCCACGAGGACTGGGGCACCACTCCAGCCGCGATCGACACCTGCCTCGGCGTGGCCGACGAGCTCGACGTCCAAGTCGCCATCCACACCGACACGCTCAACGAGTCCGGCTTTGTCGACGACACGATCCGCGCCTTCAAGGGCCGCACCATCCACACCTTCCATTCCGAGGGCGCCGGCGGCGGCCACGCGCCCGACATCATCCGCGTTTGCGGCGAGCCCAACGTCCTCCCGTCCTCGACGAACCCCACGCGCCCCTTCACGGTCAACACCATCGACGAGCATCTCGACATGCTCATGGTCTGCCACCACCTCGACTCGAAGATCCCCGAGGACGTCGCCTTTGCCGAGTCCCGCATCCGCCCCGAGACCATCGCCGCCGAGGATCGTCTCCACGACTTGGGCGCGATCTCGATGATGTCCTCCGACTCTCAGGCCATGGGCCGCATCGGCGAGGTCATCTGCCGCACGTGGCAGACCGCGCACAAGATGAAGGCCCAGTTCGGCGCGCTCGCCGGCCCCTCGCACGCCGACGCCGACAACTTCCGTGCGCTCCGTTACCTCGCGAAGTACACGATCAACCCCGCGATCGCGCACGGCATCAGCCACGTCGTCGGCTCCGTCGCCGTCGGCAAGCTCGCCGATCTGGTGATCTACAAGCCCGCGCTCTTCGGCGTGAAGCCCGAGATGATCCTCAAGGGCGGCTTCATCGCGTGGGCGAACATGGGCGATCCCAACGCCTCGATCCCCACGCCGCAGCCGATGTTCTACCGCCCGCAGTTCGGTGCCTTCGGCCGCGCCCGTACGAGCACCAGCCTCACCTTTGTCAGCGAAGCCTCGCTCCAGCAGAAGCACGGTATCCGTGATCTGGGCCTCCAGCGCGAACTCGTCGCCGTGAAGCGCTGCCGCAAGATCGGCAAACGCGACATGGTCCTCAACGACGCCCTCCCAAAGATCGAGGTCGATCCCGAGACCTACACCGTGAAAGCCGACGGCGTCCACCTCACCTGCGACCCCGCCAAGGTGCTACCGCTGGCCCAGCGGTACTTCCTCTTCTGAAGCGCGCCTGCGTGGTGGACGGCGTTGCCCCCAACGCCATCGCGTGCCCGAGCCGGGAGGTCAGCCGTTCGCAACCCAATAGCATCTGTCCGCCTGCGATGTAGGAGCCTGCTTGCAGGCGATTCAGCGCTCCGCGCTCGCCCTTTCCGGACGTCCACCGAGTCCACGGCGTCCAGATCGTCCACAAAGCCCCCCGCCGCGCCCTACTACCCGCGCCGTAGCTGTCGCACCCGGTACAGCCGCTCCGTGAACCCGCCTTCCTTCTCGAAGGCCTCCGCCTGCGCCTTGATCTGCCGGTCGAGCAGTCCGCACGCCACCGCGATCAGCACCAGCGCCGCATTCGCGGCGATCTCCGGATAGGTGGACCGTCTGGACTTGCTGGGCTCTGTGGACCCAGCACCCGCTCGATCTTCCGCGCTGCTTTCCGGTCCACTCCGTCCACCCAGTCCAGACAGTCTACCTCGTCCACCGTCCACTTCCGCGCCAGCCGCAGCCTCGAGCTCGTGCTGCTCCCGCACCCACTCCGCTACCTCGTCCGCCGTGCGGCACCGCCTCGCGATCAGCTCTTCTCGCCTCCGGTCGCCGCGCTCCCACAGCGCCAGTCCGCGTTGCCGCAGGAAGTCCTCGTAGTCGAGCCGCAGTTCCTCGAGCGAGGCACGCGCCACATTCGTGAGCTTCAGCTCGGTCTTCTTCGAGGTGCCGCTGGCCTTGCTGCCCTCGGCGATGTTCTGCACCCCGCTCCGCGCCGCCTGCACCATCTGGTCGTTCGTGCGGCTTTTGCGGTCGATGTACCGCCCGCAGAACCGCACCGTGAGATCGTACACCAGCTGGGCGACCTGAAAGCTCTTCAGTTTCCGGTACCCGCCGTGAGCCTGGATCAGCCGCTCCTGTTCCATGGCGACACTCAACTCCACAGTCTCCATTTGTCCACTAGCTCCTCCGTGCACGCGTTCCACCAAGTCCACGCCGTCCACCCAGTCCACCTCGTCCATTCCGCTCCCGCCATAATCCCCGGCTCCACCACTCCTCCTCCCATGTCGCTTCGCAAACTCCGCGCACTACCCGAGCGCCTCGACTCCGCCCGCCTCTTCCTGCGGCCCTACCGCACCGACGACGCGCCGTGGTACTTCGCGATGGCGCAGCGCAACCGCGATCACCTCGCGCGCTACGAGTCCGCCAACGACATCTTCGCCATCCACTGCGAGGCCGATGCCGCCGCCGTCCTCGGCGCCTTCGCGCAGAACTGGTACGTGCGCTCGGCGTTCCCGCTCGGCGTCTTCCTGCGCGACTCGGAGGAGTTCGTCGGCCAGATCTACCTCGGCGTGACCAACGACGCCCTACCGGCCCTCAACCTCGGTTTCTTCGCCGACTGCGCTCACGTCAACCAAGGCTACCTCACCGAAGCCGCGCAACGTGCTGTGGCCTTCGCCTTCGACGATCTCGGCGCCCACCGCGTCGGCATCTGGTGCGACGATACCAACACCGCCAGCCGCCGCGTCGCCGAGCGCTGCGGTTTCCACCTCGAAGGCCACGTGCGCGAGGACAAGCGCCTCCCCGACGACACGATCACCGGCTCGCTCTGCTTCGGACTGCTCCGGAGTGAGTATGTCCACGCGTGTGGCGCGTAGCCCCGGGCCCGGTCAAGCGGGCCGCGCCATGGGGCACGCGTCCACTTTGTCCACCCAGTCCAGCGCATCCACGCGGCCCAATCCCCGCTCACGCCACCGGCTTTCCTTCACGCTCGGCCATCAGCCACGCGACCATCTGCAACGTGCGCTCGGCATCCGGCATTCGGCTACGGCCCTTCACGAAGGCGTGCACCGCCTGCCGGTCGAGCCCGAGCAACCGCGCCAGCTGCGCCTGCGCTCCGTGCTTTTCAAGGTGCGGCTCCAGCTCCGCCAACAGCGCGTTCCACAGCGGCGTGTCCTTGCCGGGCCGCAGCGTCTTGCCGCCGCCACTGCGGCGTTTTTCGAGGCGGAAGGCCTTGCTGCTCTGCTTGGCGATCTCCTTCGCCGCATCGAGAAGGATCTCGTCAAAACGGAACGGGGTATCGAGCGGTGGACGTAGGGACATGGTGGTGTTTCTTCATGTCAACTATTGGTTGACATGCTCCAACGCAAATCTCGGCTCAGGCTTGCCGGCAAAAGTAGGGAGGGGCACAGTCGTGTCGTGGTCCGCTCACTCCGCTCTCTGCCCCTTTGGCTGCGCTGGTCCGTCGCCCTACTGTTCTTCGCCGGCGCGACCATCCTCGTTCCGCGTTGGTGGTGCGGCCTCGATGGCGCACGCTGCTATGCCGGCGACCGCGAAACCGTCGCCGCCCTCGCCCGCAATGTAGCCGGCACACTGACCAAGGGAGTGAGCAGCGCCGACTTCACCTCGGACAGCGCGCTCTTCCGCGGCGAGTGGTTGTTCGGAACCTACCAGATGGCAGCGCTCGGTCTGCTCCAGACCTGCCGCGAGCATCCGGAGCTCCGCGCCGAGCTGCGCCCCGGCATCGAAAACGCCATCGCCGGTCTCCTTTCGCCCTCCGTCCGCGCCTTCGACGCCCAATCATGGGGCGAGGACGCGCTCGCCTCCCTCGACGGCCCACACGGCCACGCGGCCTACCTGGGCTACCTTAACCTTGTGCTGACGCTCGACCGCGCGACCTTCGCCGACTCGCGTCACACAGCGCTCAACGACCGCATCTCCGCCGCCCTCGCCCGCCGCTTCGGTGTCGCGCCGCACCAGATCATCGAGACCTACCCCGACGAAGCCTACCCGGTGGACAACGCTTCCGGACTTGCCTCGCTCCTCCTGCACCAGCGCCTCACCGGCACCGATCATTCCGCCGCGCTCGCCGGCACGCTCGAATGCTTCCGCACCCGCTGGCGAGACCCGCGGACCGGCCTGCTGCTGCAGGCGATCGATCATCGTACGGGCCAACCGACCGACCGCGGCCGCGCCAGCGGTACGGCACTCGCCGCGTACTTTCTCGCGATGGCCGAACCGGACCTCGCACGCCCGTACTTCCAGTCGCTGCGCACCCACCTCGCCGGTTCGATCATCGGCTTCGGTTATGTCGACGAGTATGCCGTCGGCGAAAGCGGCGGCGGCGACATCGATTCCGGCCCGCTGATCTTCGGCATGAGCCCGTCGGGCACCGGCTTCACCATCGCCTCGGCCCGCGCCTTCGGTGATCGCGCGCTCTACGTCAGCCTCGCACGCACCGCGTACCTCATGGGCGCCCCGGTCTCGCGGGGCGGCGAACGTTTCTTCATCACCGGCGGCCCGCTGGGCAACGCCATCCTGCTCGCGATGTTCACCGCGCAGCCCGTCGCCCAATGAAACGCCGCCCGCCCACGCTCCGTCGCCTCCTGATCGAAGCTGCCGTGCTGGTCGCGGTGCACTTTGTCCTGCTCCAGATTCTCGCGCGCGTGAACCTCCTCGAGCACCTGCTCGCCCCCGGCGCTGATTCGCGCTTCGCACTCGGCGTCACCGTAGCGTTCCTGCTGTTGCGCGTCTTCCTCTTCGTCTTCGCCCCAGGCTGGCTGCTCGTACGCCTCTGGCTCTGGGCCACACGACCGGCGGCAGACGAGGCACGTTAGCTCACAGTTTCCGCAGATCCGACTGCAGGCCTGGCAATGCGGACGCGAGGGTGGCACGAAGCGCGGCGAACGTGTCTCTCAACGCGAGCCCTCCGCTGGCGACGAGACGCACGATCCACACTCCAGGCGCGAGCGCCGTCACGCCACAGCGGCAGCCGTCGCGATGCAGAGCGCGGATCGGTTCCCACACGGGCGCATCGGCAGCGAGCGCGGGCGCGGCGATCACCGCGGTGCCGAACCACGCCTCGCTCATCCCGTGGAAACCCGCGAGCCGCGCGAGCTCCGCGCCGCTGGCGTCGAGTTGCTCGCGCAGCAGCAACCTGCCGTCTTGCACAACTTCGAGTCCGATGCGCAGCCGCCGCCACGCCCAGCACTCGCCCCGGCCCACCCGACCTGGGGCGAGCAGGTCGGTGAAGAACGCCGACGCGCCGGCCGCGAGCTCGAGCCGGGTTTGCTGCGCATAATCGGTCCCACGATGCGGATAGAGCGCCTCGGGCGCGTATTCGAGCCACGCACCAGCGCCGACGGCGAAACGCTGCCGGCAGCACGCAGCGCCACTCTGCATCATGAAGGCGCGCGCGGCGGCAGGCGTCGTCACGGCGAGCGAGGCACCCGGCTCAGCTGTGATGTCGAGCTCCAGCTCGTCGCCGGCGAGGATGCCGGCGGTCGAGTTGACGAGCTGCACGTGAAGCGCACGGCCGTCCCAATACGGTTTGCTCAGGTGGAACGGCGCGCAAAACGACTGGCGCGCGAGATAGGTCTCGCCGTTCGCGCGAGCCGCCGCGGCGAGGTGCAGATAGCCGCGTAGCGCGGGGGCGTTCTCAGTCGCGGCCATGGTTCGATCGAACAGTTGGAACCAGCCCACGGCCAATAGGTAGGGCGGTTTCTCCGAAACCGCCGCTCCGGTGTTGCTGATGACCGGGGAACACGCCCCAGCCGTGGCGGACGGCCCGGAGAGCCGTCCCTACCTCGGGCACTCGGTTGCGTGGTGCGTCGTAGCGATATGCGGTGTTCAACGGAGTGTATGCTCTTCGTTTCCTTCGTTACCTTCTGTCGTGTCCGATTTCCGGTTCCGAACCGCTCACGCGGTCTTCGGCTTCGTCGCGAAGAGCACCTCGCGCTCGATCCATGCGATCACGGAGTCGAGCCCCTGCTCGCTCTTGAGGTCGCAGAAGACGAACGGCCGCGCGCCGCGCTGCGCCTTGGCGTCGCGCTCCATCACCGCGAGGTCGGCGCCGACATGCGGAGCGAGGGAGATTTTGTTGATGATAAGCAGATCGCTGAAACGGATCGCCGGGCCGCCCTTGCGCGGGATCTTGTCGCCCTCGGCGACGTCGATCACGTAGATGAACGAGTCGACCAGCTCGGGCGAGAACGTGGCCGAGAGGTTGTCGCCGCCGCTCTCGACGAGCACCAGCTGCAGGTCGGGAAACGCCGCCTCGAGGCCGCGCACGGCCTGCTCGTTCATCGTGGTGTCGTCACGGATCGCGGTGTGCGGGCAGCCGCCCGTCTCCACGCCCACGATGCGCTCGGGCGCGAGCGCGCTGTGGCGCTTGAGGAACTGCGCGTCCTCGAGCGTGTAGATGTCGTTCGTGACGACGGCCATCGAGTAGCGCCCGCGCAGCTTCTGGCAGAGACGCAGGCAGAGCATGGTTTTGCCGGAGCCCACGGGGCCGCCGACGCCGATTCGAGGAGGACGTGACATTGCGATTTCGGATTTTCGATTGCGGATTGCGGAATGGAGCCGGATTTCGGACGACAGAAGGTAACGAAGAGAACGAAGGCGGAGAGGGCTGGGTGGTGCTGAACCAAGTCGGTGGTGCGTATCAGGGCCGAGCTGATTGGCGCACTTGGGAGTCGGAGGTTTCTCTTTCAGGTCCGGTCTTTGTTTCCTTCGTTACCTTCTGTCGTCCGTTGGCTTTCAGTTCAGGAAATGAAGAGCCGGAAGTCGGCGGTCTCGTGGCGTGACGATGCGATGTCCCACCACGGGTTGAAGGTGCCCAGCTCCTCTAGCATGAGGCCGGGCGCGGCGGCGATCTCGGCCTCACCGGCGGCGAGCGCCTCGGCGAGCAGCGTGTGACTGGCATTCTGGCCGAGGCGCAGAAGCTTCACCGCGGCAGCCACGAGCGCGGACACTGCGCCGTAGAACACGGCCGCAAGCACGGCCTCCCGCGGCGCACCGAGCGCGCGACCTTCCAGCGCGGCGGCGACGCACGACGGGCGTGGCCAACCGCCGGCGGCGGCACGGCGGCTGAACTCTTCCGCGAGTCCGCCGGTGCCATGCACGGTCACCGCGAAATCGAGACGCTGCGCGCCGATCGCCGCCGAGGCCGCGCGCAACTCGCGCGTGCCGCGCAGCGCGGCGCCGAGTTCGCAAAGCGCTCGCAACGTTTCCCAGTCGGGCGACGCGCCGGCGGCGTCCCAGGCGCGAGCGGCGACGGGCAGCTCGGTGCGGCCGAGCTGCGGCACGGTCTGTCCGAGGAGAAACTCCCGCAGCGTGGCGCGGTCACGCACGGTGCCGGCCTGCACGAGCCCTTCGAGGCCGAACGAGTGCGCGTACGTGCCCGTCGGATAAAACGAGTCGGTCGTCTGCAGCAGACGCGCGATCCATGCGACGGAGACGCTGGCGATGGATTCGCTCATGTGCGCGGGGAAACCGGTTTGAAGATGAACGGATGCGCCGCCGCGCCGGCGGCGTGGTTGTGCGGCTCGGCGCCGGCGGCAAACCGGTGCGGACGGAAGACCTCCGCTACCGCGCGGTAGGCGATTCCCATACGTTCAAGCGACTGGCGCAGTGCAATGTCGTCGGGAGCCAGCAGACACGTCGGTTGCGCCTCGATCGGGAAGTGCAGATTGCCCACCGCCCAGCCGGTGACCGCCGCAGCGTCGTGCGCGGTCGGCAACGGGATTTCCAGAACCGGCTCGGGAAGCTGGCGGATCACGTAGCGCGCAGTGCTGGTGGCGAAGACCGTCTCACCATGCCCCAGCGGGGAACCCAGCTCGAAGCCGAACTCAGTGCCGTCGGCCGCGGTGGCACGCCACAAGCGCTTTGCAAGCTGGCGCCGATCGACGGCGATGGCGATCTCGGGCAATCCGGGATCGGCGGTGATGGCAGCGTGGACAAGATGCATGGCGAAAAGAGACGCGGGCCTGCCATCCCGCTGGGCAGAAATAGTCGTTCAGGCTGAGCAAGCCGCGAGAGATGTCTTGAGCAGACAACGGGCCAAATCACCCAGCGGAATCGATTCCATGCATGTCGCGGCATCTACCGGCGCCAGTCGGCGCCACCGCGAGATGGTGGGCGATACAGGACTCGAACCTGTGACCCCCTGCGTGTGATGCAGGTGCTCTAACCAACTGAGCTAATCGCCCATACGGGAGTGCAGGAAAACGCATATTCCACGGGCGAAATCCACAAAAATCTTCGGCGCACTCCGATTCGCTTCACACCGGCACGTTCAGACCGTCGCACGCCCCGGAGGTATCCCAGCGAACCCTATCGGCCTGCAACCGCCACCTCGCCCGGCGAGCCGGCCAAACGGCCCGCGCAAGGCGGGGGGATTCGCCTCATTCGAGGCCGCGCGCGTTGCGCATCCCGGCATGGGGGCCAACGTGCCGCAACCAGCCACCGCCATGATGATCAGCAATGCCACCTCGTCTTTGCGCACGCCTGCCCCGTTCCTCAGGGACAACGCGGAGCTCGCCGCAACCCAACGCACCCGCAACAACGCCGCCGACCAGCTCAACGCGGCGACAGTCGGAACTGAGCAGACCGAACGCAGCGAAAACGACCGGGACCGCGACGACGCAACGACACGGCAGGGCCTCGGCAACACCGTCGGTTCCAACCTCAACGTAAAGGCCTGAACCGCGCGTTCGCCGCTCCTGCACAGACGCGGCACTTACGGGCGCGCCGGCACGGTTTTGCGCCGCTTCGGATAGAGCGCCCGGCATATTTCGCACACGGTGCCATCGCAACCGCGGGCGGTGCAGTGCTCGCGCCCGTAGTAGATGAAGCGCAGGTGCAGTGCATTCCACTCGTCCCGGGGAAACAGCGACTTCAGGTCGCGTTCCGTCCGCTCCACGCTGCTCCCGTCGCTCAAGCCCCATCGCTGCGCGAGCCGGTGGATGTGCGTGTCGACAGGGAATGCAGGTTCGCCGAACGCCTGCGCCATCACCACCGACGCCGTCTTGTGCCCTACCCCGGGCAACGCCTCCAGTGCCGACCAATCGCGGGGCACCGCACCACCGTGCTGAGCGACGAGGATCTGACTCAGTCCACGAATCGCCTTGGCCTTCTGCGGGGCCAATCCGCATGGGCGCACGATCGCCTCGATCTCCGCAACCGGTACCTGCGCCATCGCGACGGCATCGGCCGCCCGCGCGAATAGCGACGGAGTCACCAGGTTCACGCGCTTGTCCGTGCACTGCGCCGACAACAGCACGGCGACGAGCAGCGTGTACGGGTCGGCATGCGAGAGCGGGATCGGTGGCGCCGGATAGAGCTCGGCTAGGCGGCGGGCGGCGTACTCGGCGCGCTGTTGTCGGGTCATCGCACCAGAAAACCACCCATGTTCCGGGCCGCAAGCCCCACACTTCGCCGGAGGGCTTCGCCTCATTCGGCCCTGCCACCATTGCGGTTCTTCACGTACGCCGCATGCTGCATACAACCCCACACCGCCATGACGATCACCCATCCCGCACCCGAGCTTCGCAGGACACAGAGCAACCAGCGCACCGATGAGATCAAGGCGCGGCAGTCGCGTGCCGAGCTCGCCCATGCCCGGAGCAATGAACGCAGCGCCGCTGCCCGCAGCGATCGCGCAATCCAGAGCAGGCAGTCAGTCGAGATCGTCCAGGAGCGCCAGTCCCAGTACCTCAGCGACTCGAAGATCGGTGCGTCGCTGGATGTGAAGGTCTAGCAGCGTCCGGGGCAGGCCGGGCGCCATCGGCTACGAGCCACCCGCGCGCTGCGCCGCTTCCCATTCCTCCGCAAAGCGCTGCGCCAGCCGTGCGAGAGCGGCCTGCACGATCTCCGCCTTCGCGGTCACGCCCCCGGTCTGCTCGGACCACGTCACAGCGGGCACCGTCACAAGGGTGCGGTGCGTCCGTACCGGTTTCAGCGGCTCGCGCAGTTGCAGGTCGAGGATGAAGAAGTAGCTCGTCTTGCCGGACTGGGTCACGTTGGCCGCGATCTCCAACACCGGTGCCGATGGTGTACGCTCGAGCACAGGAGGCGGGATCACCTTCACACCGGCAGGCTCGATGGTCTCACGCACTACTGTGATCAAGGCCGTCTCCGTCAGGCCGAGTTTGGCTCCGTCGGATGAGAGGCCGCGTACCGACACCCCGACAGCCGGCAGGTTTTGCAGGACGCTCAAGTCGGCATCCTGCGCAGCGACCCCGGCCAAACCCCACAGGAACCAGAGGAGCATCGGGCGCATGTATCGCATGATGTAGAAATCCGGTGACGCGAGCTCAGCTAACCTCCGGCACCAGCCAGTCGAGCCGCCAGCCGGCACCAGCGTCCAGCGCCAGCACACCGGCCAGATGCTCGAGGAGCGGTCGCACGGCGCGGTCGAACTGCCAGGGCGGGTTGACTATCGCCAGACCGCAGCCGCCCATGCCGACTTCGGATATCCCTCCCTGCACGCTCAGCTCGGCCGTGAAGGCGGGCGCCAGGCGATTCTCCCGCAATGCGAGAAACAGCGGGGCGGTCGATGCGCGTTCGGTGACAGGATACCAGATGGCGAACACCGCGGCCGGACTGCGGCGCAGCCCCTCCTCGACCGCGGAGGCGACCTGTTTCATCTCGTCGGCCGCCTCGAACGGCGGATCGATCAGGACCAGCGCGCGCCGCTCCAGCGGCGGCAGCATCGCGCGCGGAGCGCCATAGCCATCGATCCGGTGCACGCGGCACTTGCGCGCGCCGACGCACTCGCGTTCAAGCGCATCCGCCTCCTCGGGTTGAAGCTCGCAAAAGGCGCAACGGTCCTCGGAGCGCATCAGCTGAAGCGCGAGCGCCGGCGATCCTGGATAGTAGCGAAGCGACTCGTCTCCGGAGCCGCAGGCGCGGTTGTACTCCCGCACCGCCGCCACGTAGTCGGCGACCGGGGCGGGCAGATCAGGCGCGGCGAGGAGCCGGCCGATGCCGTCGGGCCACTCGGGCAGGCGGCCTCCCAGGTCGGCCCGCGCCAGATCGTAGCGACCGCGACCGGCGTGGGTGTCGAGGAACAGGAACGGCTTGGGCTTGCGCTGCATGGCGAGGATGAGCTCGCGCAGCAGCACATGCTTGAGGACGTCGGCAAAGTTGCCCGCGTGAAACGCGTGCCGGTAGTTCATTGCAATGCGCACCCCGGAGGCACGGGGACCTTCACCACGACTTTGCGCACCAGCACCGGGGAGGATTCGGCAAGGCGCAGGCAGGGCATGTGGCCATCGGAGGGGAAAAGGATCGCCAGATCCCCGGGGACAAGCCGCAGTCGCGAGGCGAAGTCGGTATCGGAGTACTTCACAAGGTCCTTGTCCGGCACGTAGTCGACGCTCACGCGCAGGCGATCGACACCGGTCACATCGACCCGCTCCTCTCCCTCGACCAGCGCCTGCACATCGATGTAGCGGCGATGCGACTCGAAGAAACAGTCGCCGCGTGTGCGAGTACGATAGACCGAGTGCATGGCGAACACGCCGTTGCGCAGCTCGATCCGCCGGGTGTCTCCCTCGGCCATGGAGAGCAGATCGGTGTGCTCGGCAGTGCCTTTTGTGAAGCAATGCCGCAGGTGCTCGAACGACTCAGCGAAGAGCGGAAGCTCGCGGAACAATTCGGAAAGGTCGCCGTAGGAGCCGAAGACTGCCATGGTTCAAGAGACGTTCCGGCGCAGCCGCACAGGCTCAAGCAAATTTCGGGAGCATTCGCGGTCGGCAGGGCACTTCCGCAATCTTTCGCTCGCCCGCAACCGACCGCCCGGCTGAGAGTTCGGGCCACATGAACGTCGAGATCGGATTCTGGAAACGCACCGAGGACGGCCGCAAGTTTCAGGTGCGCCTGCGCATCTTCGGCGGCAACATCATCTGGGAATGCCAGCCCGCGCGGTTCGAGGCGTGGGAGCCCTACCTCACGCCCGACGACGACGACTGGAACAAGGTCATCGCCGAGGCCAACAAGCGCGAGCCGCGCCGCGTCATCCACGACAAGATGCTCGCGCTGATCCGCCGCCGAGGCCGCCCGGAAGGCTCGGTCGGTACCTGAGTCGGCCACTCACAGCGTCGAACCGACGCACCGCACACCGCAGCGCCCCGCCCCAGCAGCGACCCGCGCCTAGCCGTTTCCAGGCAACAAAAAAGCCCTCCGCGCAGGGAGGGCGTATCGGGATGGTGGACAATACAGGACTCGAACCTGTGACCCCTTCCATGTCAAGGAAGTGCTCTAACCAACTGAGCTAATTGTCCGGCCAAAACTGAGTTGGCGAGAACATGAATCCGGCCCGACCTCCGCAAGCATTTTTTCGCCGAATTTTCGGAGGGCGGGTTCAGGTGCCCATTTCGCCCTGGAGCCGGGCGAAGACCATCTTGCCTCCGGCCGAGGGAAGCACGCTGGCCACCTCGACAGTGACCCGTTTGCCCAGCGAGGCGCGGGCATCGGAAACGACAACCATCGATCCGTCCTCAAGATAACCGACGGCCTGCCCCTCCTCACGACCGGGCTTCAGGAGCTCGACCTCGATCGTCTCGCCGAGCGTGAGCTCGGGGCGCACAGCCTTGGCCAGCGCATGGAGATTGAGCCACTGCACGCCGTGGAACTCCGCCATGCGTGCGAGGTTGTAGTCGGTGGTGAGCAGCTTGCCCTTCATCGACTGCGCGAGGAAGACGAGCTTGGACTCCAGCTCCTGGCGGTTGGCGACCTCGCTCTCGTGGATGCGCAAATCGAGGTTCTTGATCGCGCGAAGGGCGTTGAGAGTATCAAGTCCACGGCGACCGCGCGCCTTGCGGGTCGGGTCGGGCGAGTCGGCGATGCGCTGGAGATCGTTGAGTATGAAACGCGGGATGATCAGCGCGGCGCTGACGAAATGGGTGTCGCAGATCTTGGCGATGCGACCGTCGATCAGCGCGCTGGAGTCGACGATGAACAGCGGCACGTCCACCTCGTGGGGCACGAAGCGCACATAGGGGATGACGAAGTTGAACTCGTCCTTGCCGCGCAGCGCGATAACGGCGCCCAGATACATGCAGACGATGAACAGCACGAGCCGACTGGTGAACAACACCGCAGGGTTGCCCCACACGAACAGCGGCGAGGAACTGATCAGCCACGAGATGAGCCCTCCGATCGCGAGGCCGAACGTCATTGCGGTGAGACCGCGCAACGAGAAGCCGCGCAGCTGGATATCGACCAGCACAACCAGCGCCCCGCCCAGCAGGCCGATCAACAGCGCCAACCACGACCAGCCATTCCACTCGGGCACTGCAAGTGACGCGATGACACTGCCCACCGCACAAAGGAGGACAAAGAAGATGCGGATGACGTTGAGGGTACGATTGGGGCCCATGTGCGAGAGGTAGGGATCAGCGAAGAAGCCAGAGGAGCAAAAACGGCAGAGTAATCCCTACCGCAATGCAAACATGGAGGATCCGTACCGTTCGCCGGGCTTTGGATTCGTCGTTCGGGGCAGACTCCATGGCGGAGAGTAGGAGGACTCGCAGGCAGTTGGCAACCACGCGGGCGCACGACACGAGGGGCTCAGCGCCCCGGCGGTGGCTCATCCTCCAATACACAAAGGCCGCCCCGGTGTGCGGAGCGGCCTTCGGAAAACCTGTTAGGTTCGTGCCTGGTCAGACCTCAGAGTTCGCCTTGAGCCAGCCAATGATCTCGTCGACCTGGCCGAAGCAGAGCGACGTATAGGTATCGGCCGCGCCATAATAGAGGGCTATGCGGCCCGTCGGAGCGTCGGTGAGAACCGAGACCGGGAACAGGACATTAGGCACGAAGCCCGTGGTCTCGTACGGCAGCTCGGGGGTGAGCAGGTAGTCGCGACCGCGATAGAGAACTTTCTCCGGGTTGTTGATGTCGAGCAGCGCGGCGCCGATGGAGTAGACGAAGCCGTTGCAGGTGCCGGAAACGCCGTGGTAGAAGAGCAGCCAGCCTTCCTTGGTCTCGATCGGGATCGGGCCGGCGCCGATTTTGGTGCCCTGCCACCAGCCGGAACCGCCGCGGCGCATGACCATGCGGTGCTTGCCCCAATAGGTTAGGTCCTTCGAGTGGCTGAGCAGGATGTCGCCGAAGGGCGTGTGCGCGCTGTCGGAGGGGCGGCTGAGGAGAACGTACTCGCCATTGATCTTCCGCGGGAAGAGCACGCCGTTGCGGTTGAACGGCATCAACGGGTTCTCCATGCGGATGAAGGTCTTGAAGTCCTTCGTACGGCCGAGGCCGATGGAGGCGCCGGGAAAATCGTCGCACCAGGTGATGTAGTACCAGCCGTCGATGAGCACGACGCGCGGGTCGTAGGCGTAGCTCGGAGTGGCGGGTTTCCCGGACTCGTCGACCCACTGGATCTTCTGGTCGTCGATGTCGAAAGTGAGTCCATCCTTGGAGCGCCCTGCGTGGAGAGCAGCGCGGCCGTTGCGCTCATCGGCGCGGAATACTCCGGCGAAACCGCCCTCGAAAGGGACGGGGGCGCTGTTGTAGATGCGCGCGGTATTCGGCGTTGGATTCCAACCGATCAGCGGATTGCGGCTCGAGCGCCAAAGGGCGTGGACGTTGCCCTTTGGCTTATCTTCCCAGGGAATGTTTGGCAGCGCGCTGCCAAGGATGGTGTTGCTCATGTGGTTCTCTGATTATCGGGGGGACGACTTCGGAGAGGGCGAAACGTAGGAAGCGCCACACCCGGCGCCAGACCGAATCGGGCCGCCGAGCCCCTCAATGCATCGAATGAGCATTCTCCGGCAAAGCCCCCCCCGCCTCGCCTCCACGAACTGCCGCTCAACGCATCAGCTTGCGGTACTTGATGCGATGCGGGCGGTCGGCATCCGCACCCTTGCGACGGCGGTAGTCCTCCAGATAGCCGGAGTAGTTGCCCGGCCACCAGTGGACCGTGCTCTCGCCCTCGAACGCCATGATGTGCGTCGCCACGCGATCGAGGAACCAGCGGTCGTGCGAGACGACAACCGCGCAGCCGGCGAAATTCTCCAGACCTTCCTCCAACGCTCGGATCGAGTTCACGTCGAGGTCGTTGGTCGGCTCGTCGAGGAGGATGAGGTTCGCGCCGCTCTTGAGCAGGCGAGCGAGGTGCACGCGGTTGCGTTCGCCACCGGAAAGCACGCCGACCTTCTTCTGCTGGTCGGCGCCGGTGAAGCCGAACTGCGCGCAGTACGCGCGAGCATTCACGGCCCGGCCACCGAGCTGCATGATCTCCTCCCCTTCGCTGATCGCCTCGTAGATCGTCTTCCCGTCGGGCAACGAGTCGCGCGACTGGTCGACGTACGCGACCTTCACCGTGTCGCCGATGCGCAGCTCGCCGGCATCCGCTTTTTCGACACCCATCATCATCCGGCAGAGCGTCGTCTTGCCGGCGCCGTTGGGGCCGATCACTCCGACGATGCCGCCAGGCGGGAGCGAGAACGTCAGGTCGTCGAAGAGCACGTTCTCGCCAAACGCCTTCACGACCTTCTTTGCGTCGACGACGAGCGAGCCCAGCCGCGGGCCGGGCGGGATCACCAGCTCGAACTCGCGCTCCTGCTCGGCGGAGTTCTGCTTGAGCATCGCTTCGTAGGCGTTGATGCGCGACTGCGGCTTGGCTTGGCGTGCGCGGGCGCTCATGCGGATCCACTCCAACTCGCGGGCCATCGCCTTCTGCCGGCGGTCCTCGGTGCGCTGCTCGACGGCGAGCCGGCGCTGCTTCTGCTCAAGCCAAGAGGAGTAGTTGCCCTTCCACGGGATGCCGTGGCCGTGGTCGAGCTCGAGGATCCAACCGGCGACGTTGTCGAGGAAGTAGCGGTCGTGGGTCACGGCGATCACCGTGCCCTTGTAGCGCTGGAGGTGCTGTTCCAGCCAGCCAACGCTCTCGGCGTCGAGGTGGTTGGTCGGCTCGTCGAGGAGGAGGATATCCGGTTCCTGGAGGAGCAGGCGCGTGAGCGCCACACGTCGGCGCTCGCCGCCGGAGAGCTTGTCCACGACTTGATCGGCGGGCGGGCAGCGCAGGGCGTCCATCGCCATGTCAACGTGCGAGGCCACGTCCCACGCGCCGGCGGCGTCGATCTTCTCCTGCAGGTCGCCCTGCCTCTGGAGGATGGCGTCCTTCGCAGCATCGTCGGGCGCGGCATCAATCTCCTCCCAGGTGGCGTCGTAGGCGGCGACGAGGTCGGTGAGATGTTTCACGCCTTCCTCGACACACTGGCGCACGGTGGCACCGGCGGTGAGCTGGGGTTCCTGTTCGAGCAGACCGACCGAGTAGCCGGGCTCAAAAACGACGTGGCCGTCGAACTCCTTGTCGCGCCCCGAGAGGATGCGCATGAGCGAGGACTTGCCCGAGCCGTTGAGGCCGAGCACGCCGATCTTCGCGCCGTAGTAGAACGACAGGCTGATGTCGCGCAGGACCTCCTTGCGCTCGTGACGCTTGGAAACCCCCAGCATGGAGAAGATGATCTTGGGCTCGTCGGGTAACGGCATGGGGCGTAATCGGTGCCAAGCCCGGCCCGCGGCGTCAATGCGCCGCCGCACCGCAGTTGCCACCGTCCCGCAATCCGGCACCACTGGGACCGTGCAACGCCCTCACTCCATCACCGCCCTGCCCTGCCGGTCGCGGAAGCAGCACCAAGGCATCCGCCGGCTCGCGGTCGCCCTGGGTGGCGCACTCGTTCTGGCCGGCTGCGCCCATGCGCCCCTCAACGCCCCGAAACCGGCCGTCGCGGTCGCGCCAAACTACTCCTTTCTCGCCCAGCATTCGAAGTCCCCGGAAGAGCGCATCGTCGTCGCCCTGTTTCTCTCCGGCGGCGGCACCCGCGCTGCCGCGCTCTCCTACGGTGTGATGAGCGAACTGTCGCGCACCGCCCTGCCCGACGGCACCCGCCTGCTCGACAAAGTCTCGACGATCAGCGCCGTCTCGGGCGGCAGCTTTCCCGCCGCCTATTACTGCCTCTTTGGCGATCGGCTCTTCGCCGATTTCGAACGCGAGTTTCTCAAACGAGATGTCCAAGGCGCGCTCCTCGCCCGTTCCCTCTCGCCTGTGGGCACCGTCCGCCTCGCCTCCAGCTACTTCGCCCGCAGCGATCTCGCCGCCGAGTACTACGACCGGATCCTCTTCCACGGGGCCACCTATGGCGACCTCGCCCGATCCCCTGCCCGTCGCCCGTTCCTCGTCATCAACGCGACGGACATGGACTCCTTCGCCCCGTTCCCATTCACGCAGGACACCTTCGATCTCATCGGCTCCGACCTCGCCGCCATCCCCCTGTCCCGCGCCGTGGCCGCCTCCTCCGCCGTGCCCGTCGTGCTCACTCCGATCACCCTCAGAAACTACGGGGGCAAACTCCCCCCCGAGATCGCGGCCCCGGCCACCGACGAGCCTCTCGCCCCGCGCCAGGAACTGCTCGTCCTGCTCAGCCACCGCTACCTCGACCCCGCCCGTTACCCCTACATCCACCTCCTCGACGGCGGACTGGCCGACAACCTCGGCCTGAGCAACCTGCTCGTCGCGCTCGAGCTCGCCGGTGGCTGGGATGCCCTCCTGCACAACGCCGCCACCGGGGCCATCCCCCGCCAGATCGCCATCGTCGTCGTCAATGCCGCCACCGAGCCCGATGCCGAATGGAACCGTAAGCTGGAGACGCCGGGGCTGGGCAGTGTCGCCTCGGCCCTCAGCCGCAACGCCATCAACGCCGCCAGCCAGTCCCTGCTTGCGCGCGTCCGCCAAAGCCTCGCCGACTGGCAAGCGCACGCCGGGCCCGGGCATCCCGATGTCCATCTGATTGCGATCGGTTTCGACCAGCTGGACTCGGCCGAGGAACGGGCATTCTTCAACCAAGTCCCCACGCGCTTCACCCTGCCCGCCGCCACGGTCGACCGGCTGATCGAGGTCGGCGCGCGGTTGCTGCGCGAATCTCCGGAGTTCCGAGCCCTGCTGGCCGGCACCCAAGCCGCACCTCGGTAGCGCGGCTACTCCACCACCACCCGGAAACCGATGGCGCGCGAACGGTCCAGCCGGCTGTGCTTCTCCAACGGCACCTTGGCCAACACCGCCGCCGCGTCGGAATAGGAGCCGCCGGCAACGGTCGCCGTCTCCGCGTCGGCGCTCGCCGGCGCCAGCCACTCGGCCACGTTGCCCAGAAGATCGGAACACCCGGCGGCGCCACGCGCCACGGGATGGGCCGCCTGCCCGCTGTTCTCCTGCGACCAGACCTGCCCGGCCGGCGCACCCGGCGGCACGACACCAAGCGCCGCACGGAACTCGCCCTCGGTCGGCAGGCGGGCCGCACGTCCGATGAGCCAAGACAGTCGCCGGCAGAACTCAGCCGCATCGTACGAGTTGACGGACTCGACAGGCATGTCGTCGCCGGTCTGCCGGCTTGGATTGGCCCGCATGACCGTCGAGTAAAGCCACTGCGGCACCTCCGTACCCAGGATTTGGAACGAGCGCCCCGGCACCGGGCGCAGCCCTTCGGCCAGCTCGGCCTGCACCGGCGCGATCCGCTCGCGGTTGACCAGCAGATAGTTGAACTTGAGCCGCAGCTCGGGATCCAGCCGGCGGCTACGCGGCAGACGCGCCGCCACATCGTCGTTGAGGGCGGAACCCTCCTTGAGGAGCTCCGCCAGGCCGTCGAGCTTGCGCGCCTGCAACGCGGCGTTGAGCGCCCGATCGATCTCGAGCACCCGTCGCATCGGTTCCGTGCTCAGCTCGGTCTGCCGCGCGATCTCGAGAGTATCGAGCCGCTCGGTGGAAATGTGGCGGCTGTTCGGATACTCAACGTTGATACGCAGTTGCACACTCGCAGCACGCTCGAAGAGCGCGACCGCCTCCGCGCTGTGCCCGCCGGCCTGAGCCTCGGCCGCCTCGCCGGAAAGCGCCAGCACATCGGCAGCAAGCCCCGCGGTCTCCAACGACGCGACCTCCTGTTCCAGCGTCGAGACACTGGCCATGCTCGCGTACTGCGTACGCGCGAAATCGCGGTTGATGCGCCGTTGCAGATCGACGGCCCGGGTGTAGGCGGCGAGAGCCTCGGAGGTCTTGTTCTCGTCGCGCAACTTGCCCGCACGCGCGATAAGCTCGGCCAAGTCCGCGGCGAGCGGCTCGGCGCCGAGTCGCTCGATCTCCTGGAGCAGAAGCGTCTCGCGCGAAAGATCGCGGCCCAGCGAGGCGTCGCGCCGCTGGTTGAGCTGCCGCTGCAGATCGAGCGCGGAGCGCAGCCGCGTCAGCGCCTCGTCGCGCCGTCCGGCGGCTATCGCCTCCCGGGCGACCGCCTCCTCGGCCTGCGTGCTCGAGACAGCATACCGCTGCCAGGCGCTCTGATAGACCGCCTCGAGTGCGGCCAAGCGCTCCTCCTGTTCGGCACCTGCAGAGTCGGTGGCCTGCATCCATTCGCGCTGGTTCTCGATCGCACGGTGCAGCAGCTCCAAGTCCTCCCGGTTGGGGGTGCGACTGTCGCAGATGCGGGCGAACTGCCGTTCGAGCTCCAAGCTCTCCTCACGCAGCCGCACCATCGCCGGGTCTTTCGGATCGACCCGCTCCACCACACGCTGCTGGTGGGAAAAGCTCCACGCAAACACGCCCCCCACGACCAGGACCACACCCGCGCCCAGGCACAGCCAGGGCAGCCCGGGAATCTTCCTCCGCTCTGGAGGACGCGCCGCCGGCTCCGGTCGTTTGTATTCGGAAAGCATGCGACGGGCAGCAAAGCCGGCACCGGCGAGAAAAGCAACGCACCGCTGCACAACTTGCCGGGGCTTCCTCCGGCGAATGGCTGGACTTTGCCCCGCCGCCCCCTTTTCTGAAACGACTGTGGTAGACCAGCTCACCATTCTCGCGCCCGGCCTGCTGGGCGCCTCCGTCGCGATGGCCGCCCGCCGGTTCGGCGCGGCCCGGCGCATCGTCGTCTGGGCACGCCGTCCCGAGGTGCGCGTGCAGCTCGAAGCCCTGCCGTGGTGCGACACCGTCTGCGCCACGCCCGAGGAGGCCGCCCGCGGCGCCTCTCTGGTCGTCATCTGTGCCCCCGTCGAGCACATCCCCACGCTAGCCGCCGCCATCCGCCCCCACCTCCCCGCCGGCGCCGTCGTCACCGATGTCGGCAGCGTAAAGGGGGAGCTGTGCCGCCGCACGTCGGCCGACTACCCGCCGGTCGACGGCGCCCCGGTCTTCATCGGTTCACACCCCATGGCCGGCTCGGAGAAAACGGGCCATGAGGCCGGCTCCGCCGAGCTTTTCCAAGGCCGCGTCTGCTTTGTCACACCGCTGGCCGACACCCCGCCGTCCGCCACCGAAGGGCTCGTGCGCTTCTGGCACACACTCGGCTGCGAGGTCGTGAGCATGCATCCCGACCGCCACGACGAGATCGTCGCCCACGTTTCCCACCTGCCGCACCTCGCCGCCGCCTGCCTGTGCGCCCTCCTCGCCGGCAAGAACCCCGACTGGCGCAACCTCGCCGGCCCGGGCCTGCGCGACACCACCCGCGTGGCCTCCGGCGATCCGAAGCTCTGGCGCGGCATCCTAGATGCCAACCGCGACGAGGTCCTGCGCGCCCTCCGCGCCTACCAGGACGAGCTTCAGGCGCTCCACGCCGCACTGGCCAACCGCAACGACCTCGAGCTCGTCGCCATCCTCGAGCGCAGCAAGGCCTGGCGCGACAAGCTCCGCGTGATGCCATGACCGCGCCTCTCCCCACCCTGCTGCCGATCCCGCCCTTCACCCGGCCGGCCGACGGCGCCGTCACCCTGCCCGGCTCGAAAAGCCTGACCAACCGCGCGCTCCTGCTTGCCGCTCTCGGCGACAGCGCCGTCGAACTCCACGGCGCGCTCTTCAGCGAGGACACCGAGATCATGTCGGCCGCGCTGCGCGAACTCGGCATCCCCGTCGAGGCCAACGCCGCCGCCCACACCTTCCGCATCACCGGCTGCGCCGGCCGCCTGCCCGATTCCGAGGCCTCGCTCCACGTGGGCAACGCCGGCACCGCCGCGCGCTTCCTCACCGCCCTCTGCGCCGCTGCCGGCCGCGGCATGTATCATTTCGACGGCGTCGAAGCCATGCGCCGTCGTCCCATGGGCGGCCTGATCGACGCGCTCACCCGGCTCGGCGCGAAGTTCGAGTTCCTCGGCCAGCCCGGCTGTTTCCCCTTCGAGCTGCACTCCTCCGGCCTGCGCGGCGGCACCGTCGAGATCGACGCCCGCGAGAGCAGCCAGATGCTCTCCGCGCTGCTCATGGTCGCGCCGCTCTGCGCCGAGCCGCTGCGCATCAGGCTCGTCGGCGGCGTCCGCTGGCCCTTCGTTGCGATGACGCTGCGCCAGATGGCGCAGTTCGGCCAGCCCACCGCCGCCCTCGCAGCACAGCCCGCCGCCGAGTTCGACGTACCCTGGGGCCGCACCTACGCCGCACCAGCCGTCCACCAGATCGAGCCCGACGCCACCGCCGCCTCCTACTTCCTCGCGCTCCCGCTCGCCACCGGCGGCTCCGTGCGCGTGGCCGGCCTGCCCGAAGCCGGCGCCAGCCTCCAAGGCGACCTCGCCTTCGCCGAGGTTCTCGCCCGTGTCGGCCTCCAACTCCGGCGCGATAGCGAGGCGCTCGTGAGTTCGCTGCCCGCCGGCGCGAAGCCGCGAGGCGTCGACGCCAACTTCAACACCTTCTCCGACACCTTCCTCACGCTCGCCGCCCTCGCGCCGCTGCTCGACGGGCCCACGACCATCCGCGGCCTCGCGCATACCCGCAAACAGGAGACCGACCGCGTCGCCGGCATGGCCGCCGAGCTGCGCCGCCTCGGCCAGGAGGTCGTCGAGACCGAGGACACGCTGGTCATCACGCCGCGGCCGCTGCACCCCGCCGAGATCGAGACCTATCGCGACCACCGCTTCGCCATGAGTTTCGGCGTCCTCGGCTGCCGTGACCTGCGCGGCGACGGCCAACCGTGGCTCGCCGTGCGCGACCCGGGCTGCTGCGCCAAAACCTTCCCAAACTTCTTCGACGTGCTCGCCGGCCTGCGCGCGCACTCGCATCCCGCGCCATGAGCCAAGCCCCCACCTTCATCATCGTCGCGATCGACGGCGGCGCCGCCTCCGGCAAGTCCTCGACATCCCGCGCCCTCAGCGAGCGCTTCAACCTCCTGCACGTCGACACCGGCTCCCACTACCGGTTCGTCACGCACCAACTGCTCGAGCGCGGCGTGTCTCCGGAGAACGAAGCCGCCGTGGCCGCCGCGCTGGCGGCACTCCCGCTCGGCCAACGCGTCGTCGGCCGCAGCTCGGCCATCGAGATCGCAGGAGCGATCCCCGGCGAGGAGATCCGCGGCCAGCGCGTGAACGAGAACGTCTCCAAGTTCGCCGCCGTGCCCGCCGTGCGCCGTTTCCTGCTCGAGTACCAGCGCAGCCAGGCACAGGTCGCCCGCGCCGGCGGTTTCCGCGGGCTGATCATGGAGGGCCGCGACATCGGCTCGGTCATCTTCCCCGAGGCCGACTTCCGCTTCTTCCTCCACGCCGATCCGGTCGAGCGCGCCCGCCGCCGCGCTGCCGAGGGCCAGACCGACTCGATCCTCGAGCGCGACCGGCTCGACGCCGCGCGCAAGACCGCGCCGTTCACCTGCCCGGCCGGCGCCACGCCGATCGACTCCACACACATGACACTGCCGCAGGTCGTCGATCATCTCGCTGCACTCATCGCCCCGAGCCTCGGCGCGCCGCAGCCATGAAACGGAATCTTCTCTTCTGGCTCTGCCGGCAGCTCATCTGCGTCGGTTCAGACACGTTCTTCCGCGGCGAGGTCGTGGGAGTGGACAACGTCCCGCGCACCGGGCCAATCCTGATCGCATCCAACCATTGCAGCCATCTCGACCCGCCACTGCTCGGCTGCCAGATCCCGCACCAGATCCGCTTTTTCGCCCGCAAGACCCTCTGGAAACCGGGCATCCCCAACTGGTGGATGAACCACATCGAGTGCATCCCCGTCGACCGCGACGGCGCCGATGTCGGCGCGCTGAAGAAAACCATCGCCGCACTCGAGGGCGGCGACGTCGTCATCCTGTTTCCCGAGGGGACCCGCTCGATGGACGGCCATCTCCAGCCGGCCAAATCCGGCGTGGGCATGATCGCCTGCAAGACCCAGGTCCCCGTCGTCCCCGCACGCATCTTCGGCTCGTTCGAGGCGTTCGGCCGCAATGCGAAGATCCCGACCCCGCACCCGGTCTCCTACGTCATCGGTCGCCCCCTCCTGCCGGCCGACTACGACGATCCTTCCGCCGGCAAACAACGCTACCAGCTCGCCTCCGAGCGCATCATGGCGTCCATCGCCGCGCTTGAGCTGCCAGCACGACATCTGATCTGATTCTCCATCCTCCCATGCCTCTGCCTCTTCCCAGCTCCATCCTCGTCGTCGGCTCCGGCGGCCGCGAACACACCATCGTCACCGCCTGCCTCGCCAGCCCCTCGCGCCCGCGCGTCATCGCCGCGCCCGGCAACGGCGGCATCGTCCGCGACGTGAAGTGTTTCCCCGTGCCCGTCGAGGACGTGCCCGGCATGGTCGCCCTCGCCAAGAAGGAGCGCGTGGAGTTCGTCATCGTCGGCCCCGAGGTCCCGCTGAGCCTGGGACTCGTCGACGCGCTCATCGTCGCCGGCATCCCCGCCTACGGCCCGAAGGCCGACGGCGCCCGCCTCGAGGCCAGCAAGATCTTCACCAAGGAGTTGCTGCTCAAATACGGCATCCCCACCGCGCCCGCCAAGTTCTTCACCGAGGTCGCCCCCGCCGTCGCCTACCTGAAGACCCGCAAGGCCCCCTACGTCATCAAGGCCGACGGTCTCGCCGCCGGCAAAGGCGTGGTCGTCACCTCCGATTTCGCCGAGGCCGAAGCCGCCGTGAAGATGATGCTCGAAGGCGGCGCGTTCGGAGCCAGCGGCAAGCGTATCCTCGTCGAGGATTGCCTGCATGGCGAAGAAACCTCCATCCACCTCGTCGTCTCCGGCCGCGAGTACGTCGTCCTCCCCACCAGCCAGGACCACAAGCGCGTGGGCGACGGCGACACCGGCCCCAACACCGGCGGCATGGGCGCCTACTCCCCCGCCGAGGTCGTCTCCGACTCGATGCTCGCCCTCATCGACAAGACGATCTGCCGCCCCAGCGTCGACGCCATCGCCGCCGAGGGCATCGAGTACCGCGGAACTCTCTACATCGGCATCATGCTGACCCAGACCGGCCCGCAGGTGATCGAGTTCAACGCCCGTTTCGGCGATCCGGAAACGCAGGTTCTCCTGCCCCGCCTCGCCACCGACACCGTCGCCCTCCTCTGGGCCGCGGCCAACAAACGGCTCCACGAGATCAAGCTGGAGATCAAGCCCGACTACGCCCTCTGCGTCGTCCTCGCCGCCAAGGGCTACCCCGAGAAGTATCCGAAGGGTGATGCGATCAAGCTCCCGCGCACCGTCGGCGCCGGAGAGTTCGTCTTCCACGCCGGCACCGCCGTCTCCACCAACCGCGAGATCGTCACCAACGGCGGCCGTGTCCTCGGCGTCACCGCGCTCGCGCCCACGCTGCGCCAGGCCGCCACGCAGGCCTACGCGCTCTGCGACCGGATCGAGTTCGCATCCAAATACTGCCGCCGCGACATCGGCGCCAAGCAGCTCAACCGCAAGTGAGCGTCCGCGGATGAGCGAGCCGGCAAGCCAGCGTCGCAGTACGTTTCTCTCGGCAACTCCGAGGCCGTCCCTCCTGGCCGGCCTCGCCAGCCTGCTGTTCGTCTCGCTCATGCTGGCCGTCGCCGCACGGGCGGATGACAGCGCCGCCCGCCCGCCGGCTTCCGTCGCCCCGAAGGAAGCCGTCCTCGCGCCAGCCAAGGACACCGCTCCGGCCGATCCTGCCGACCTCGGCCGCGGCCTGCGTTTTCTCCAACTCGCCGCCGGCACCTCCGACACCGCCTTCGCCGCCGCGCTCGCCGCCCCGGCGCTCGTCCTCGACCTGCGGCTAGCCCCGGCCGAGCCCGCCGCCGAATCCCGGCTTCGCGAGCTGCTCGCCCACACCGCCGCCGCACGCCCGCTCTTCATCCTATTCGGTCGCGGGACGCCCGATACTCTGCGTGCCGTCATTCCAGCTGCCGCGCCCGGTCTCCTCACGATGGCCGCGAAGGACAGCGGCATCGCCGCCGGCGTGACGATCGCCGTCGATCCCGCGCGCGACCGCGCCGCCGCCGAGTCTCTCGCCGCCGGCAAACCGCCGCGGGAGCTCGTCGAGGAGCGGATCGAAAAGGCCCGTTACGACGAAGCCCGTCTCGCCCGCGACCACGCCAACGGGCGCCGCGAACGCGAGGAGCCCGATCCGGTTCCCGCAGCCGATCCCGCCGCCAAGCCGGAGAAAAGCGCCGCGCCGGCCGAGCCGCCGTTGCAGGACCTGCTTCTCCAGCGCGCCGTCTTCATTCACCGCGGCCTGCTTGCCCTCGGCCGCATTCCCGAGCACACCTGAGCCATGCCAGACCCCGGCCTCGTCATCGTCGTCTGCACAGCCAACATCTGCCGCAGCCCCATGGGCGAGAAGCTCCTCCGGCACGCCCTCGCCGCCGAGCCCGAGCCGTTGCGCTCGCTGAAGGTCGTATCCGCCGGCATCGCCGCCGCTCGTGGCCAGCCTGCGACGGACAACTCCGTCGCCGCCCTCAAGAAGGTCGGCATCGATCTCTCCGGCCACGCCAGCCAACCGCTTACCCAGGAACTGCTCGACCGCGCACTCGCCGTCTTCTGCATGACCGAGTCGCACCGCTCGATGATCGAGCTCCATTTCGACCGCGTTCCGAAGAACCTCCACCTCTTCCGCGAATTCATCGGCCGCGACGGCAACGCCGAGATCCCCGATCCCTTCGGCGGCAACTACCGGGAATACGAGGCCTGCCGCGACAGCATGGTCGAGGCGATCCCCTCGCTCGTGCAACATCTCCGGCAGGCCACGGCGAAGGCCTGACCAGCCCTTTGCATCGCCCGGCGAGCCCGCCGCCGGCAACACGCCGGCAAGCCGCGAACCGCCTCCGGCTCAGCCGAAGAACGGATTGAAGCGAAGCTCGTTGGCGATGGTGGTCAGCGGACCATGCCCCGGGGCGAGCAACGTATGCGGCGGCAGCGCCTCGGCGACGCGGCGGGCCTCGCGCCGCAGCGTATGGCAGCAGTAGAAAGCGCCGCCCAGCGAGCCCGCGAAGATCAGGTCGCCGGAGAACAACACCCCGGGCGCATCCACAGGGCCGGCGGCCACATAGTAGGCATTGTGCTCAGCGGTATGCCCAGGAGTGCCGAACACGCGAATACCGAAGCTCGCGATGCACCGCATCTCGCCCTCGCCCACCGGCTCCACGACCCCCGCCCCCTCGAGCGCAGAAGGCGCGAGCACGGGCAGCCCCGGCCTGCGTTGCAGGAGCCCCGGCAGCCCGCCCGCGTGGTCGCGATCCCAGTGCGTGAGCAGGACGGCCTCGGGCAGGGCCAGACCGGCGGGCCAGACCGACAACAGCCGCTCGGGACAGTCGGCAGTGTCGACCAGGAGCGTCGCCCGAGTGTCCGGATTCTCGACGACATAGGCGTTCACCCGCCCGATGCCGTAGGGCAGCGAGAGCGTGTGGAGGGTGAAGGGCAGTTCCGGCAGTTCGGGCAGCGGGTACTTGCCGTCGCCCAACGCGCACACGCCCACCTCGTTGAGTCCGAGCGCCACGGCGAGCTTCTGCACATCGGCGCAGGTGAAATCGTAGCGGTAGTCCTCGGCATCCTTGATACGGCCGGCATCGATACCGGTGACGGCAGCCAGCTGCGCCTCGGTCAGCCCCGCGCTGCGGAGGGCCTTGTCGAGGATGTCGCCCAGTTCGTCTTCGAGCGGTGGCGCAAGCGGCATGGCGGCGACAGTAGCGCGGCGACCGCGGCCCGCAAAATGGATTTTCAAACCGGCGCCGACTCTCCACCGTCGTCGCCATGGCCGACACGCAAACCGAGGTTCTCGACATCTTCACGCGCACCCGCGCCCTGCTGCGCGGGCATTTCGTCCTCCGCTCCGGACTGCACAGCGGGCACTTCTTCCAGTGCGCGCAGGTGTGCCAGTACATGCCGGAAGTCGAGCGGCTGGCCGAGCTGCTCGTCGCCAAGCTCCAGGCTGCCGGCGTGAGCTACACGACCGTGCTCGCCCCCGCGATGGGCGGACTGGTGATCGGCCAGGAGGTCGCCCGCCGCTCGAAGATGCGCTTCATCTTCGCCGAAAAGGAAAACGACCGGCTCGTGCTGCGCCGCGGCTTCAAGATCGCCGCCGGCGAGCGCGTGCTCGTGGTCGAGGACGTCGTCACCCGCGGTGGCCGCGTGCAGGAATGCCTGGATATCGTCCAGTCTCGCGGCGGCACGGTCGCCGGAGTCGCCATGCTGGTCGACCGCAGCGAGGGGAAGACCAAGTTCTCCGTCCCCTCCTACCCGCTGCTTCAGCTGAGTTTCCCGACGTTCCCCGCCGACAATCTTCCGCCGGAGCTCGCCGCACTGCCGGCCGAGAAGCCGGGCAGCTGAGCTCCCGGGCAGACAGCGTACAAGGCGCCGCACCGCACGGCGCCTTTTCTATTTTCCAAGCTCCAGCGAGAGGAACTGGCGCGTGCCGCCGTAGCGCACGACGATCGTGTTGCGCCCGCGGCGCAGGGCCTCCTTGGCCGCATGGGCATCGGCCACGAGCACCTTGTTGATCTTCTCGATCACGGTCCCGACTGGGAGATTGGGCGCGTACTGCGAGTGGCGGTCGACCGATGTCACAACAACACCGACGGCATCCTTCTCGAGGGCGAACTCCCGCCGGACCCTGTCGTTGATCGGCTCGACAAGCACGCCGTCCAGCAGCTCGACCGCCGTGCGGCGCACAGCCGGCCGGTTGTCGTCGAGCTGGCCGAGCATCGCCTCGACCGAGAGCGACTTGCCCTCGCGAATCAGCCCCAGGGAGGCCTTCGACGATGGGGGAATCTGGGCAACGAGGAGCCGCAGCTCATCGCTGTTGAGCACGGGCTTGCCGTTGATCGTGGTGATCACGTCGCCAGCGAGCAGGCCCGCGCGGGCCGCCGGGCTGTCGGGGGTCACCTCGGCGACAAGCGCGCCGCGGCTCTCCTTGAGATCGAAGCTGGCGGCCAAGCCGGCATCCAAATCCTGGGTATTCACGCCCAGGTAGCCGCGCACCACCGCACCGTGCTCGACCAGGCTCTTCATGACGAAGGCGGCGAGGTTGACCGGGATGGAAAAGCCGATGCCGATGTTGCCGCGCGAGGTGGTCATGATCGCGGTGTTCACACCCACGAGACGGCCACGGGAGTCGACGAGTGCGCCGCCGGAGTTGCCGACGTTGATGGCGGCATCGGTCTGGATGAAATCTTCGTAGCCGGGATCGCCGTCGCCGCGGGCGAGCAGATCGAGCCCGCGCCGGCCGGTGGCGGAGACGATGCCCATCGTGGCCGTCTGGCCGACATCGAGCGGGTTACCCAGGGCGAAAACCACGTCGCCCACACGGACCTTGTCGCTGTCGCCCAGCACTGCGAACGGCAGGCCGGAGCCCTCGATCTTGATCACGGCGACATCCGTCTTCGGATCCGCACCCACGAGACGGGCGGAAAACTCGCGGTCGTCGGGGAGCTTCACCAGCAACGCATCGGCCCCCTCGATCACATGATTGTTGGTGAGAATGAAGCCCTCGTGGGAAACGATCACCCCGGAGCCGAGCCCGCGCTCCGGCTGCGCCTGCAGCTCGCTCTCGGGCAGGCGGGAACCCCGCAACGAGATCCCCGGAGGAACCCGCGTCCGGGCGTACTTCGTCGAATACACGGAGACGACCGCCGGGCGGGCCGAGGCCAGAGCCTCGGCGTAGCTCGCCACAGCCGACGCCCCGGGCACGGCAGGTCCGGAGTCGACGACCAGCGTGGGAGCGGCCGGGCGGGACCGCACGATCAGCAGCCCGATCAGAAGACCGCATGCCCCGCCCGCAGCAACGCCGATGGCAAGGGAGCGCGGTTTCATCATGTGGGGCGGCGCGGGATGCGGACTAGAAGCCCTTCACCTTGAACAGTCCGGTGACGGAGCGATTGCTGTGGATACGCATGATCGCCTCGCCCAGCAGGCCGGCGATGCTCAGCTGCGCGATCGGCAGCCCGCGGGCATCGAGCGGCACGGAATTGGTGGTGATAAGCTCGTCGATCGGGCCGTCCTTGAGACGCGTGTAGGCCATCTCGTTGAGGATGCAATGGCTGACGGCCGCACGCACGCTGCGTGCGCCGTGCTCGCGAAGCATCCTCGCGGCGGAGGTCAACGTGCCCGCGGTCTCGGTGATGTCGTCGACGAGCAGGACATCGGCGTCCTTCACATCGCCCACGACGCTGATGGCTTCAACATCGGTGGCATTGGTGCGCTTCTTGGCGACCATGCCCAGCCCGGCACCGAGGACGCCGGCGTACGCCGCGGCCATCTTCATGCCGCCCACATCGGGCGAGACGACGACGAGGCGGTCGGTCTTGAGATGCTTGGCGAGGTACTCGAAGAACACCGGGGATGCGTAGAGATGATCGACGGGGATGTCGAAGAAGCCCTGGATCTGCTGGCTGTGCAGGTCCATCGTGAGCACGCGGTTGGCACCCGCGGCGACGAGCAGGTTGGCGACAAGCTTGGCCGTGATCGGGACGCGGGGCTGGTCCTTGCGGTCCTGGCGCGCGTAGCCGTAGAAGGGCATCACGGCGGTGATGCGCGCGGCCGAGGCGCGGCGGGCGGCGTCGATCATGATCAGCAACTCGACCAAGTGGTGGTTGGTCGGCGGGCACGTGGGCTGGATGATGAACACATCCTTGCCTCGGACGTTCTCGTTGATCTTCACGAACGACTCGCCGTCGGGGAAGGTCGTGACGGTGGCGTCGCCGAGGGGAAACTCGATGGCGCGGCAGATCTCTTCCGCGAGCGGGCGGTTGGCGTTGCCGGAGAAAACTTTGATGTTGGCTTCCATCTTTGTCGGGGGGGAGCGTGAGAGTGAGGGGAAAGGGGGGCGGGCGGAAGGTTATTCTGCCGGAGCAGCGGACAACTGGGCTTCGAGACGGTCGACGCGCTTGAACAGTTCCGGAATCCTGCCGCGCAACACCTGAAATTTCTGATCGAGCAGGAGCGGCAGCGCATAGGTGCCATTGACCACGCTCTTGGGCGGCAGGCTGCGGCTGAGGCCAGATTGCGCACCGACCTGGGTAAAGCTGCCGATCTCGATATGGCCGGCCACGCCCACCTGCCCGCCCAGTACGACGTAGTCGCCGAGCGTCGTGCTGCCGGCGATGCCCACCTGCGCCACGATCAGGCAGTGGCGACCGATGGTGCAGTTGTGGGCAATCTGGACCAGGTTGTCGACCTTGGTGCCTTCGCCCACCGTCGTGCGGCTGAAGCGGGCGCGATCGATCGTGGTGTTGGCTCCGATCTCGACATCGTCGCCAAGAACAACCGCGCCGATCTGGGGAATTTTCTCGTGCCGTCCCTTCAGTGTCTCGTAGCCGAAGCCGTCCGAGCCGATCACCGCGCCAGGCTGGAGCCGTACGCGAGCACCGAGCACGCAATCCTGCGCCACCACCGTCTGCGCACCCAGCCAGCAGTCCGGGCCGACGGTCGCACGAGCGCCCACAAAAACGGAGCCCTGCAGCACCGAGCCTGCGCCAATACGCGCGCCGGACTCGATCACGCAAAGTGGCCCGACATGCACGGAATCGGCGACCTCGGCATCCGCGGCAACCACAGCGGACGGATGGACGCCTGGGAGTGGCTTCGGCCAGAGCTGGCTCTCGATGCGCGCGCAAATACGCGTGAGGCCCAGGGACGGTTTCTCAAGCAACAGCCAGACTTGGCCGGCGGGAGGAGCCCCTTCGAAATCGGCCGGCAGCAGCAACAGGGATGCGCGACTGCGGGCGACATCACCCTTGTATTTTGGATTCCCGAGAAAGGACAGGTCGCCGGCGCCGGCGGAATCAAGCGGAGCGATGCCCACAATGGTGGCATCCGTATGTCCGAGCACGCGGACTGGCTGTACGATCTCGATTATCTGAGCAGCGGAGAAGGCCGGCGACATGGGGGGGGAGCGTGGGAGTCAGTGCTGACGACTGGAAACAAAAAAACCCTGCCCGCGAGCGGACAGGGTTAAGCTGAGGGGACAAGGCTTACTTCGCCGGAGTGGCGGCCGGGCTGTCGGCTTTGGCCGCAGGTGCCGGCGGGGCGTCCTTGTTGATCTCGGCGACCACCTCGGCGGTGATGTCGTAGGCCGGATCGGCATAGATCACGACGGGGGCGGTTCCCTTGTTGAGGACCAACGTCGCGCCCTTCTTCTGGCCCATCTCGCTCACGAGCTTCGAGATCTCTTCGAAAGTCTGCTGCTGGAAAGCAGTCATCTGCTTCTGGAGTCCGTTCTGGGTCCGCATGAGGAACTCCTGGCGCTCCGCATCCTTGCTACGGATCTGGGCAACCTTGGCCTCAAACTCTTCAATCGCCTTCTTTTTGGCATCCGGCGTGGCGATCTGGCTCTTGCCCTGATCCTGCAGGTCCTTCGCCTCGGCGACGAGGGCCTCGATCTCCTTCTTCATCCCATCCTCGGCCTCGCGGGCGCGCTTGGCCTGCTCCTCCATCTTGGCCGTCTGGGCGACGGTCTTGTAGTACTTCGTGTAGACCTCATCCATGTCGAAGGTGACGACCTTCAACGCTGGTTCGGCGCAAAGGCCGATAGTGGCGCCGGCGAGGGCGATTGCGAGGGATGCGGAGCGAAATAGTCGATTCATTGGGACGTATGCTTGGGTTAGGGTAAGTGGATCAGAAGCGGGTGCCGTAGGAGAAGTTGAACTGGCCGCCGTCGTCGTTCTTCTTGTCGGTGGTGAGCGGGATGCCGTAGTCGAGGCTCATCGGCGAGCCCATGACCATCATGCGGATACCGAAGCCGAAGTTGTCGTTGTAGCTCGAGGGGTTGAAGTCGTAGGCACCACGATTGACGAAGCCGGCGTCGTAGAAGACGGCGAACCGCACCGGGCTGACGATGTCCACCGAGTACTCCAAGCTCAGGAAGCCGTAGGACTTGCCACCGATCGGCTCTTCCGTGCCGGGAACCTTCGGTCCGACCATTCGGTACTCGAAGCCACGAAGGGTGCTCGGGCCACCCAAGGTGTAGTTGTAGTAGAAGAGGTCGTCGTCGCTGGTGTCGCCGTACTTCTCGATCATGCCGGCTCGCAGGAGAATGGCCAGAACCTGCTCCTGGGCCTTGAACAGCGGCACAAATTGGGCGCCGCGGGCCTCGATACGATAGAAGTCGCGCGAACCGCCGAGGAACCCGCCGGCCAGATCGGTCGTCAGCTCGAGTCGGTTGCCCCGGGTCGTGTTGATCATCTTGTCGCGCGTGTCGCGGATGATGCTGAAGGTGACCTTGGAGACATCGTGCGATTCGAGCAGCGAGGCCAGATAGCTCGAGGTCGTCGAGACGTCGCTATACTTGATGTTGTCGTACCCGTAGGAAAGCTGCCCGTCGAAGAGCTCGAAGAGGCGCTTGCGGGTGTAGATCGTCCCGCCGGTCGTGATCACGTTGTAGTACGACGAGGTGTAGTCGGACTCGGCGCGGTGAAGCTCGAAACCGACGGCCAGCTGCTTCTCGAGGAACCAGGGCTCCTCGAAGTTGAGGACGATCTCGTTGGATTGGGAGCCGATCTGGAAGCGGATGCGGAACTTCTGTCCGTCGCCCTGGAAGAAGGAGCGGCGGTTGAGGATGTCGAAGTTGCCCTGGCTCAACTCGGCGTAGAAGACGGCCTTCTCAAGGGAGCTGTAGCCCGCGCCGAAGGTCAGATTGCCGGTACGATCCTCGGAGACCTTGACCTTCAGGTTGCGGCGACCGGGGACATCCGTCGGCTCCGGCGTGAGGTTCACCGTCTCGAAGAAACGGGTGTTCTCCAGGCGCAGCTTGCTGATGTTCATGCGCACGGAGTCGAAGACCTGGCCGGGGTAGAGAACGAGCTCGCGGAGGATGACGATGCTCTTGGTCTTCTCGTTGCCCTCGATCTGGATCGACTCGAGCGTGACCTTCTCGCCCTCGGTGATGTCGAAATCAATGTCGATGGCGCCGGTGGTGAGGTTGGGCTTGCGCAGCAGACGCACGCGGGTGTCGAGATAGCCGCTCTTGCCGTAGAACTCCTCGACCGCCTCGACATCCTTGTCGAGTTTGGAGGGGGCGAACCAGTTGCCCGGACGCTCGTTGAGCGCCAGCGAGAGGAAGCGGGAGGGGAAGATCTTGTTGCCGACGAATCCCACGCGGCCGAGCTTGTAGCGCCGGCCTTCGTTGATGGGGATGATGATGACCATGCGACCGGGCCGCGGATACTCGAACTGGACCTTAGCGCGATCAATCTCGACATCGAGATAGCCCTTCTCGCGGTAGAAGTCGCGGAGCTTGCCGAGGTCCTCCTCGAACTTGTCGTCCTGGAGACGACCGTTGCCGGTCAGCCAAGAGAACATCCAGTGGCGACGCGTGTTCTCAAGCTCCTTGCGCAGGCGGCGGGCCTTGACGCTGTCGTTACCGGTGAAGCGCACGTCGGCGATGTTGGTCCGCACACCTTCGCGGATGCGGAAGATGACACGGCCGAAGCCGGTCGTGCGGTCGCGCTCGATCGAGTAGTTCACCTCGGCCTGCGAATACCCCTTCTTCTGGTAGTACTCGAAAATCTTCTCGGTGTCGGCCTTGATCTGGCGCTCGTCCAGGGACGAGTTCGGCTTGGTCTCCACCTTCTTGATGAGGCGGTTGCGGGAGAATGCCCGGTTGCCGTCCAGCTCCACGGAGAGGACACGAAACTTCGGCGTCACCTCGAAGACGAGGTTCACCTTGTCGTAGGAGACATCCTCCTTCTTGACCTCGATCAGCTCGAACAGACCCGTGCGATAGAGGTGGCGCACGTCGCGATCGATGACCGCCTCGTCGAACACCATGCCGTCGCGCACCTGGATGTTGGCGCGCACGACCTGCTCGCTCACGTTGCGCACCCCCAGGAACCGCACATCGACTTTCGCGATGTTCTTGGCGGGCTCTTCCGCCATCTGGGCCCGCGCGGCCGGCAGCCCGGCAAACACGAACAACGCAATCAAGAGGGCAAACCAACCCCATGCCGGGGTGCTACGCGATATGGTTTTCAAAGCGGGTAATGTCCTTGAGGAAGGTTAATTTGATTTCTCCTACCGGTCCGTTTCGCTGCTTGGCAACGATCAAATCCGCGGAGTCGGCTGCTGTCTGAAACTTTTCGTCCGCATCTTTCGGTCGTGCCAGCATTAGAACGACG
>Ga0209098_1000029_pt1 | contig 149612 bp, 150 predicted proteins | sample AD_JPNHW1_MetaG_FD_184429 | JGI IMG/M metagenome (GOLD analysis project Ga0209098, IMG submission 184429) | Active sludge microbial communities of municipal wastewater-treating anaerobic digesters from Japan - AD_JPNHW1_MetaG (SPAdes) (version 2) | ecosystem: Engineered > Bioreactor >... | reverse complement strand
TATTACCCGACATTTTCCGTTGATTTCCGGGATGCCGGCAGCCTGTATTACCGGACCCCGGTAAAAGTGGATAACACCCCACTCATGATGAGCGTGGTAAGCAAACCGGACGCTTTTACCGAAAGTAAAAAGGAAGCAATCATTGTCCAGATAGCAAACCCCCGGCAGAACACTGTGAAAAATGTCGTCCTTGAAGTTACCGGTAATGGAACCACAATAACCCCGGCGACACAGTACATTGGCAGCCTTGCCGCTAATTCCGCCATAAATACATCAATTTCTGTTACTCCGGATATTGAGACCGACCTTTCCATGACGGTGAAGTACGATAACGGTGACAACCATCACAGCATTTCCCTGACCATGCCGATACAATTCGGGACCGACAAGAAACAGGCCAGTCCTGAAATAAGCAATATCCTGGTCAAAAATGAGGGGGGCATCTATCACGTAACCGGTGACGTAACAAATGCCGGCCTCACCACCGCAAACGGCGTCACGGTCGCGGCTCTACCTCCGGCAGTCCCGGAAGATCCCTACAAAACATACGTGATTGGTGCCTTGAAGCCGGATGATTTTGGCAGTTTTGAAGTGACTTTCACCGCGTCAAACACGACAACACAGGTTCCAATCCTTGTTGCGTACAAGGATTCGGACGGAAATATCATTGCGTCAAAGTATACTGTCAATATCGGTTCGGCGTTAGATGATCGGGCAAGGGATCAGGGCAACCCGCTCCTCATCCCTGAGATCATTCTCGTCCTCATCATTGGTGCCGGCGGCTGGTACTACTACACCAGAAAGATCAAAAAGCAGTGAGGAGCCGGGCGATGGTACCGGTAATCCAGTTTAAGGACGTAATGAAAGTCTACCCGCTCAAAGCCGGGGATGTGACCGCACTCGATCACATCTCCTTTGAAGTGGAACACGGGGAGTTCATCTCGATTATGGGACCGTCGGGTTCGGGCAAGTCCACGCTTTTAAACCTGATGGGCTGCCTCGACACACCGACAGGTGGGGATATTTTTATTTCCGGGATCGGCGTCCGCGACATGAGCGACATCGAGCTTACGAACCTGCGGCGTGACCGGATCGGGTTCATCTTCCAGTACTTCAACCTCTTTCCGCTCTTAAACATCATCGAGAATGTCAGTTTCCCGCAGATGCTCAAATCGCAGAAACAGGTGGACGAACAAAAAGCAGTCGAGGTACTCCGTGCCGTGCAGCTTGACGAGAAACTCTATACCCATACCCCGCTTGAACTATCAGGAGGCCAGCAGCAGCGGGTAGCTGTCGCCCGGGCGCTCATCAACGATCCTGACATCCTGCTCTGCGATGAACCGACGGGAAACCTCGATTCAAAGACCGGGGCAAGTATCATGGAGCTCATGACCGACCTGCACAAAAAAGGTTCGACAATCATTATCGTCACCCATGACCCCAACGTCGCGGAATACACGGATCGCACGATCCGGATCGTTGACGGGAGGATTGCAGAATGAGTTCGATCTTCTGGGAGATCTCAAAAAGGAATATCCGGATCCATTTGCTCCGGTCGACCCTCGCGATGCTTGGGATCATTATCGGTGTCGTGGCTATTGCGTCGATGGGAATTCTTGGGAACAGCATGGTACAGGTCGTCTCTGCAAGTCTCTCCTCGGTCGGGGACAGCGTGATCGTCACCCCGTATGCCGGTGGAGGCGGAGGGTTTGGCGGGCCTGGTGGCGGAGCCTCCTCGGCGAACATGTATCTCACCAACCAGAACTACCAGCAGATCAAGCGTGCGGTCGCGCCGAACGTGGCGATTCCCGTCATGTCGACATCGGCGCACATGAAAGTGGGGGTGGGCAGCGACGATATCGTGGCGATGGTGTACGGCCTCCCACCGGACGATACGAAAAAAATGCTCACGGAACTTGAATCCGGCGATTACAGCAACGGGAACTCCGGCTGCCTTGTCGGGTCGACCTTTGCAAAGGACCACAATATCAAGGTCGGGTCGAGGATCACCATCGGCAGGGACGGCGAGTATGGTTCGCTCCGGGTGACTGGCATCGTCAAGGAACGGGGGATGAGTTTCGATATCAGTACCGACAATGCCCTTGTGGTGACCAAGGACTGGTTCAAAAACGCCTTCCAGACAAGTGACGACGAGCTTAACGAAGTAGTCGTGAAGGTCACAAGCGGCGATACTGCCAGCGTAAAGACCACCATTGAAAAGCAGCTCAACCGGAACACCAAGGACAAGACGGTGTCCGTGATAGACAGCAAGGCAACGCTTGCTTCCATCTACGAAACGTTTGGCACGGTTACGACATTTGTCACGGCAATCGGCGGGATTTCAATGATTGTTGCCGGGGTTTCAATCTTTAACATCATGATGATGTCCGTGAACGAACGGATAAAAGAGATAGGGATCATGCGGAGTATCGGCACCCAGAAAAAAGAGGTGATGAGCATGTTCATCTTCGAAGCGTCGATCATCGGGGTCGTTGGAAGCGTGATCGGCGGGATCCTGAGTCTTCTTAGCGGGTACGCGATAAGCGCCCTGATGTTTCAGACTACCGAGTACCTCTTCACGATTCCGAGTATGATGTCGGTTGTGGAAGGAGTCGGTTTCGGGATTATTATCTGTGTCCTCTGCGGGCTGTATCCGGCATGGCAGGCAGCGAATCTTAACCCGATTGATGCGTTACGGCACGAGTGAGCGAAAATATCAGAATCTTTTTTATTGGAAATTTCCCGGTTATTCCGGTTTTCTTCCCCACACAAAATATGCGGTATACCCGGAAGTAAACGTGCCGTTCCCGGCACGCTCTGCAAGATCCTTTCGGATCGCGGCAGTCTCGTTTTCGCTCGAAATTCCTGCATGTGTCACCCGTTCGAGCATTGCCGGGATATCGAACAGTTTTTCCGCAACCGTAAGATCGGTGAGCGTGAGCGTCTTTTTCTCCACGCAAATCTCCGTGAGCCCGGCGTCTCTGAAGATCCCGGCAAGATCCTTTCCGATCCGGCCCGATGCAAAACTGTCGCTCCAGAACCGGGCGATCCCGACCGATGCCGTCATATCGTTAAGGCTGATTGAGAGTGTGTCCCAGTCGTTGTCAAACGCGACAAGTATTCCGCCGGGCCGGATCACCCGGACCAGTTCCCGGATTACCTGTGCCGGGTCGTGGATATGCTGGAGCACCCGGTCGATCCGGCAGGCGGAGAATGTTCCGCTTCCAAAGGGTATGTGCAAAAGATCGCCACGGACAAGGCTGCACCGATCCCGTAACGGAAGTGTCCGTCCCGCAGCGGTTGCAAGGAGCGAGGCGCTCGCATCAAGGCCGACAACCCGGCTTTTTGCGGGCAGGATCCCGGCGAGAGTACAGAGATCGCTTCCCGCACCGCAGCCGGCATCAAGCACGAGATCCGGATCCGTGCCGGCAATAATCCGGAAACTTTCTTCTTTTACCTCACGGTAAAACGGGATGTCAGATATCATATCGAGGCATTTTGTATGGGCAGTGGTGTCCCCGGACCGGTCAACATCGCGGAAACTTGTGGCGAGGTAGGGTGCGGGGGAAGGTTCCTTGCCGGTCATGGTGGATCTTTGGTATCTTTTGTTTGGGCGGCAAAGGATGAAGAGATTGCTGCGATGGCCCTCATGGGGGGGTCACACATACCAAAAATGATCCTTACTTCCGGGTGCAGTAAGGACTAATCTGTCGAAAAAAATATGCGGGAAAAGGAACCTGCATCGCTGTTTTGCAAAAAGGGATCATGTGACCCCCTAACCCCCTGCTTCTTTTCCGGCCGAAATTTTTGTATCGGAGAGAGTTTTACAGGAGAAAACCTGGGCAGGATCCTGTGTCCTGGATACAAATGGGCCTGTGGGGGGTCAGGAAGGGTGAAAGTGTATAACCGGGTGATGGCCCCCATCCAAAAAAAGATTAGTTCCCTCTGGAACACTCATTGATCTTTGTCAGGACTACCGTCCCGTTCAGGCTGACAATGGTAACATTATCTCCCGCTGCTGATGAGTCGACCTTCGCACCGTTTGGGACTTCTATCATGTGCATCTCGTTTGAATCGTACGCTGCAAGGAACTGGACGCCGGACTGGTCGAAGATCCTGCAAATCCCGCCCGGTCCACAGTCAACGATCGAACCGTACGGCATTTCGTTGTTCTGCGTCGATGTCCCGGGGGGGACTACCCTGAGTTCCCCGGCAAGAAGGACCGGCTGGAGGCTCTCGTTTACCTGAAGTGGTGGAAGGGCGAGAGCCGACCAGTTGATCTCATTTTTAGTGCAGGACGCCGTGGAGGGTGGCGTGATTACATCCGCATAACTGTTGGCGTTTGCCTGGAGATTATCGTCCCCTGTGGATACACTGACAAAATACCTGCCCGTGTTGAGCCGGGATGTGTCAACTGTGCCGGAATAACGGTTGGTCCCACCAGTTCCCACCGTAACGACAGCGGATCCTTCCGCGATTTCATGGGAGTAATCGTAATTCTTTGGCGTGGGGTGAGTGTTGACTGTAGTGACGTCTATTCCGAGCGGCGTCCCGGCTGGCAGGCTGGTATTCCCTGAGACTGTCATGGTTCCCGGTGGTTTCGGGGAGATCGGCTCAATGTCGATCCAGGCATCCACACCGTTGAGGAAGGTGACGGTGCACGAGTTGTTCGTACCGGGGGAATCGATGGCCTGGCTGAGGAAATCCTGCTGTGTTGAGGGATAGTACTGCTTATCGTTGACCTCCTTGAGGATCTTGTCCGGGACTGATGAGGATCCAACGATCTGTCCGGAAGCCGGGTCGTAATTTACCGCGAAATGGTCGGGAGGATCCGGGTACTGGGCAACGATAATAGAACTAAACGTGCGGGAAAGTGCTGCGGTCGTACCGGCATCGAGTGTGAACGAAAATGTCCCGTCCGGTTTTACCGGTACACGCATAGTGGAAACGCTGCGGTTGAGCAGCCAGACCTGTACGGTCGTCATCGTTCGGTCTGGGGCTGTGCCGGTGATCGTGAATGGTTCGCCCCGCAGGACGTTTAAGGCCCTGTGATCCGTAAATTGCCCCTCGTTGATTGACGGGGTTGCGACTGCTTCCCATGTCTGTGAATGGGATGTGTCTGCTGCCGTCAGCGTCGCTGAGATGGTTGGTGTTACAGTTGCCTGCGTTTGGTCTGTAACTACTTCCGGCGTTTGGGAAGAGGATGAATTTGCTGCTGACAGGGTGGGTGTTGCATTTGTCTGCGGCTGGTAGTTTGTGATGCAGCCTGCGGATAGTACAAGGAGTGCGGCAAGCAGCAGGAAGATGCAGCTGCGGTTTATGGGTTTAATCGTTCTCATCAGTCCCGACCCGTGAGTGAAACCGGGGTCAGGCAACTGTTGGTTCAGGATGTAATAACTGTTATGAGCCAATCCTTTACCAATCGCCAACCCTTGCTGCCAGATATATTCAGGGCAGTGCCGCATATGCGGGTGTGCCCGGTAGTTATTTCTGTATCCCGCCCGGTTACCCGCCGGTAAAAATACCTGTTTTTGGGGCATCGCGCCATAATTTAAGCCTGTTTCTCAATAAAATCCGTGGATATCGTTTTTCCGGGAACGGCCCATAGTGCCCTTTCCGTGGCCGATCCGGGCACCGGATGACCAAATTATCGTGTCATTTTTCGCGGCCAAAGGGAGCCCGCTATTGTGCAGGTTTGAGTGGCCTTTAAATCGGGTATTTTTCAAAAATACGCTCATATATTAAAATTTTCTATGGGCGTGGACATCGGTTCCTGTGGAAGTTGGATCTGTAATCTGGAAGAGGGGAAACCGGGGCTGAATTTGGGCCGGATTGGTGTGAAAAAGATAGGGTTCTTTGTGGGTATGGAGATACGAGAGAGCCCACCCCCTTCGGGGGTCGCTCGGCCGCCTCGTCGGGGCCTCGCTGGGCAAGTGACTGTTTTGAGTTAAACGTTCTGGACCGCCGCGGGGGCGCCCCGTCGGGGGCGGCGGCAGGCATCGTTTTTCAAATAAAAATTAGAAAAATGGGTTTTATCGATCCGGCATAATAATTTTCACGGCTACTTCACTTGTGATGTCAACAAGTATATCCCGGATCATTTTTTGTGTTTCACCGCGAACTTTCGTTAATATCAGTTTGATTTTGTAGGCTGCCGTTTTAGCATTCGGCGTTTGGTTAACGATTTCATCAACCGATTTTTTGAATTCTTCTTTTTCTGAAGATTTTAATTCATCTAACAAATCAATAATATTTTTTGCTGCTCGAATTTGCATTTCTGTCCAAGGATATGGTTTACCACAATTATGACAATAGTGTGGGATTGTGTAATCGTTCACGTATAAGATCTCGTGATAGAGATTAATCCCTTGAATCGGGAAGTTACAAAATTCGCAACGCAATTGTGTGGGTTCACCACATTTTGGACAAAATTTTTTCAAATATTCAGGTTCAGTTAAGGCGCTGGCAGTGATTAAGTGTCCATTCTTCCAAATTTAAGCTACATCATACCCATTACAGGCATACATTCGCTAGACTCCAAAAAAATAAAAAAATTTACATCTTTATCTGCGCCAGTGCATCGTATGCCATCTTCCGGTACACCGCCGGGTCAAGCGTGGGGTACTGCTCTTTTGCTTTCACAATATCCGGACTCGTGCCGTTTTTGAGTGCATCGAGCCGGTTGAGCATCCGGTCAGCGGTGTCAAGTACCCATAGTTTCTGGGTGTCCTTATCAACGGTCGTAATCGACTCGACCCGGACCGATACAAGGTACGAACCGTCCGGTTTCTGGTAGAGGTTTGGTTTCCCGATGACCGCGACAAATGCGGGAGTCTCGATTTTCGCAAGCTGCTGCATCGCCTCTGGCTGGTAACTTCCCGCCATCACAAAGAAGGTCCCGGTCGGGTCCACCACCCGGCCCCGGTAAAAGACGTTCTGCTCGCCCTGCCGGGTCTTCTCGGTCAGCGTGCCGACAAGGAAGATCCGGTTGCTGCGCTCACCGGTGGGAAGGAGGACAAAGGTCGGGCTCTTCTCGTCTTCGCCATCCTTAAACTGGTACCGGCACTCGCGGAGTTCAGCGGCAAAAACCCGGCGTGCCGGCTCGCGTTCGAAACTGCCGTCGCGCCTGTTGCCCATATCCTGCGGGTTTGCGCTCATGACGCACCTCCGGTATTGCTCATGGATTCTCCGGCACGGTTCAGGAGTTTCGCGTGTTCGCCTGAATCAAATTTCTGCAGCTCGCAGGAATTGACCAGCAGCCGGTTGTCGATCTCGCGGCCCTTGCAGACCACGTACCGGCCGAGCACCCGGTCCCGCATCTGCAAAAAGACCTCGTCCATCCCAAGCGGGTTGTTCTCCGCGATCTCCTTTGCCTGGTCAAGCGTCATCCCGGTCAGGGCTTCGACAACGTCGCGCTTCAAAAGAAGGTTGTGCGTCTTTTCGCCATCGTCAAGCCAGCCCTTGATCCGCAGATCGTAGACAAAATTGGGCTGGATTTCGTGGATCGGGCAGTAGTTCTGCCGGGACAGGGCACGGTTGCAGCCCTCCACCGGGCAGCGCTTGATGATCCCGGAACCGGGCGCGATATGCACGATAGCGCCACGGACTTCCCCGTCGCCGCCGGTTACCGTTGCAATATCCCCTTCTTCCGGCATTATCGTCGCGCCCGTGATATTGAGCGAGAGCCGTTCGTTAAATTCGTCAACCTGCGCATAGAAAATAGAGTAGACCGACCCGACGGCAAGCTTCTGTTTGCCCTGCTCTTTCCAGATCACAAACTTGACCGTGCCGGTCTCGTCGCCAATGATACCGGACTGGAGCATCCTGTCGTGTGTGACCTCCCACTCTTGTATCACTTTTGCCCGCACGCTCCCGATACCGGGCCGGAGGTCTTTTACCGGCACCGGCGCCGGGATGAGCGCATCGGTCTTTTCCAGTTCTTTTATTGTCGTCCCGGAATGGATCTTGAGGTTCGGGATTCCTTTGTATTCGTCCACGACGGCCGATTCAATATGGTACCATGCGCCCTCTTTCATCAGCGGCGCATTGGCCTTTGCCCAGACAACAAACCGGATCCCGCCCGATTCATCGGCAATGATCCCGCTCTGGGCAATGGATGGTGACATGGAACCGGCAAGGGACACGACCTTCCCGTCAAATGTCAGCCATTCCCCGGGTTGCGCCTGTGCAAGAGATTTTTCACTCGTTGCTCCGCCGCTGCCGCCAGCCCCGCCGTTTGCTCCCCCTGCCGGTGCAGCGGGGGGAATATTGAATTCCCGTGCCAGTTCATTTGAAACGCTGCGTTCCGCCTCGACGGGCTGGACGCCGAATTCCTCAACAAGCCGGCGCAGTTTGCTTTCAACCTTCTGCCGGTCGATCTCTTTTCCGCTTTTTCCATACTTTCGGGAGATTCTGTCTATCGCATCGGAATAATCCATTCTTACATCTCCAAGGGTACTTCAGATCACACAACTGGTATATAGCAGGTACCGTGCGCTGCGAAAGTAATCAGGTTTATGCATTTGTTGCCGCTATGGGTGACACTAAAGTAGCACTATGGTGAGATTTAAGTCCCCAAACGGGAACTAAGTGTAGTATGGCTGAATTAACTGCAGACTCAACGATCTATGATCTTCTCCAGGCAAAGCCCGACTCGACCGAAGCCCTCTTTAAGTTCGGTATGGGATGTGTCGGCTGCGCAATCGCCCGCGGCGAGACCATCCGCGAAGCAGCGGAAGCACACGGCATTCCTCTCCCTGAGCTCTTAAAGGCCCTCGGGATCAAGGAATAAATTTTTTACACGTATTCTCTCTTTTGTAAAAAGTAACCCGGTTTTGTGTTTTTTATCCCCGCTGGATCCGTGGTTTAATAACCGGCGGTGTCGTAATACTCATAAAAGCGGTATTATTATGACGCATCACGGATCCGCAACACTCGTGCTTATCGCCCTGATTCTGGCCCTCATGGCCGCTCTTGCAATGCTTGGGTCACTAGAGGATTCCCGCAATGCCATTGCATCCGGCCAAAAAACCATAAATTATGCACCGGACACTCCGCTGCCCGGGCCACAGTATTACTCCGGTATTGATTTTGATACCTTAACGTCCAACGACCACCTCACGATCATCCCTCTCAAAAGTTTCCGGCAACAGGCCACCAACTTTACATGCGGCCCGGTTGCTTCCATGACCCTGCTCTCGTACTATAACATGCCGGTCCCCAATACCGATGCAGAAGAACAAAAGATTGCACGGGAAATGAACACATCAGAAACAATCGGCACCAATCCGGAACAAATTGCAGCGTGGTTCACCAGGAACGGCTGGAATGCCACATGGGGAACAAACGGGACACGCGGGATGCTCATCGATAACCTGAACGCCGGCATCCCCCCGATGGTTGAATGGATAGACTGGGGCGGCCACTGGGTGGTAGTTATCGGCTACGACACCCGTGGCACGGATAATGTCTGGGACGATGTGATTATCTTTGCCGATTCAGCGGACTGCCACGATGACCGGGTGGACGGGATCACGTATATGAACTACGGACAGTTCGATCAAATGTGGTTCGATGCCCATTACTTCCCCGAAAACATGCGGAACCGTGCCTACGTGGTCGCAGTCCCGGCCTGATGAGTGGGATTACGAGCCCGGCCGGATTTTATTTTTCCGGCTTTTTAGAGAACAGTACCAGTTCCTTAAGCGACGCTTCCGGGTAGCGTCTCAGGTAATCGGCAACCGCCGGCACATGCAGCAGCGTGCAGCGCGAGCAGTTCCAGACTTTCCCGTTTGATGAGCTCTCCGACCATTCCCCGAGTTCTTCGTCTTTGCACGGGTAGAACGGGCAGTAGCAGAAATCGCAGCGCTGGCCGGGGAAATGGCAGGGATAGTAGGCACAGTTATGCGGGGTCCATTCCACCCAGTGTTCCCCCTGGAACCGGCTGTAAATGAAAAACCCCGGTTCAATATCCGGCGATCCACTTTCATAGCGGCGCAGGGCTTCCGGCACACCCTTCATGACCGCATCCCGCACCCGCCGGCCCGGCTCCGTGATCCGCCCGGCATAACGGTGTTTTGTCGTACCTTCGCAAGCTGCAATAACGGCATCGGTGGGCGTACCGGAGACGCGGCCGGCCGCAAGCATGGCCTCGGTCTTTGCTTCGGTCGCGACCATGATCGTTTCGAGCAGCGCTGAATCTTCCATGCCCTCGCTGCTGTATACAATAATGTTAACAGTCCCGGCACCGCTCGTGCTCTCCGGTTCCTGCCGGATACCGGCGGTCACAAAGACCGTGATAAAATCGTACTGGAGCACACAGAGGTTTTTCATCGGGACTGCGGTCAACAGCCCGAAGACGTCCCTTCCCACACCGGCTGCCGAGGCAATGAGTTCGATCTCCTTTGCCGGTTCGGCATGGCTCCAGTCGGGCGGGACAGAGTGGTTGAACAGCGTGGAAACGCTCCGGATACCCCCGGAGATACCGGTGCTTGCGGCGCGGAACCCGCCACGGACAAAAAGAGTATCGGAATCAAAATAATAACGCATGCGGCAACCGACCTTTCATTCCGGTATTCGCTCACATCGGATAGTAAGATTTTGTTGCATGCCGGTGGTTGCATATCTATTGCACATCTGCGATTGCCGCCGGAGTTTGCCCTGATGAATAATGGATAGCATTGTTTGAAGCAATACTGGAGTGCAAATCCTTAATGACCCGCTCAGCCAGACATACAAATCATCCGCAGGTAACTTTGTGCGGAAAAATTTCAGGAGGGCAAACGGTCAGGTATGGCACTGTTTGGATTTACAGGCGTCCCGCTTGAAGCGCAGTCCCTTTACCGGAAGGCGCTCGATGTGAAAAACACCGGGAAAAACGAGGATGCCCTGAAGTACTTGAAAATGGCGGTTTCCATTGCGCCCCATTTCTGCAGCGCGTACAATGCAATGGGGAATTGTCTTGATGAACTGGGACGGTACAATGAAGCGATAAAAAAATACGAAACCGTCCTGAAACTGAACCCGGGGCACGCGGAAGCACGGTTCAAGCTGACGATGCTCCAGAAAAAGATTGAGTATAGCGGGGAAAAATTCCTTTATCGGGCGATTTCACCCATATGATGCAGCACGAAAATTTTTGCTCTTTTGCTCTTTTACCGGGCGTATCCTAAAAAAGGTGATAATCGCGCCGGGTTTTTATAGATATGATCTAAAAAACCGTGGTTTTATGCGACCGAATACCGCCGGCGGTCTTTGAGTTCCTGTTGTTTTCCCGCATTCCACCCGGAGACATCCTGCAGGTACCCGGTCACCCGGCTGATCTGGACAACATCATGGGAGCCGCACTCAGGACAAACCGGTTTGCCGCACAGGGGGCAGTACTCGATCCCGGAAATCATTTCATGCATGCAGTGGCAGTTGTCGAGCGGGCACATGATCTCCAGTTTTGTCTCACCGCAGTTCGGGCACGGGATCTGGTCAACGATGAGGTGGCAGGTATGGCACTTGTATTTCCGCTCGGATTCCGGAATATCTTCAAGTTTCTTGTATTTTTCTGCAATTTTCCGCTGCTCTGCGCTCCAATCCATACTACTACATGGCGAAAGTGGCTAATAAATTTTTAGAACATGCCCCGAAGGTAATATTGCATTCGTGATACGCCGCAACGCGTTCCTGTAAACAGGGTTTGTAAAAATGAATGGATTCAGGCTTTTTTTTGCCTGCGGATATGTGCAAATGCTTTTGCTGCTGCCGCCGGGTCCGTGGCTTCATAAATCGACCGGCCGACAATAATGCCGTCAACAAGCGAGGCTACCGCGTCCGCATCGCCTCCCTGTGTCCCGATCCCCGGGGAGAGGATCTTTTTGTTGCCGACAAATCCCCGGAGGACCCTGACCCGGTCCGGCCGGGTGGCCGGCGCGATGATCCCGTCAGCGCCCGCGATAACTGCATTCGCTGCAATCTGCTCGGCTACTCCTCCCTGGAAAAATTCCTTTCCTCCCGGGTGGCTCATCTCTGCGACAACATAACACTCTCCGTTATGAGCCTTTGCGGAGGCTACGCAGGCTTTTATCGAGTCCATGCCGGTAAATCCCTGGCAGATGATCCCGGAAAAACCGGCCGAAAAGACCTGATCGCAGATAAGCTTGTTCGTGTTCGGGATATCCGCGACTTTAAAATCCGCGATAAGCGGCAGGCCTTCTTTTTTGAGTTCCCCGGCTATTGAAAGGCCGGCAGAGAGTGCGAGAGGATAGCCGATCTTTATCGCGTCAAGGTGCGGGGCGCAGGCATGTGCTATGTCGAGCGCTTTTTTCTTTTCAGTTACGTCAAGCGCAAGGATCAGTTCAGGCATGGCTTAACCGCTCCCGGACTGCTGCGGCAATGACCGGGAGCGTGATGGTGGCATCGCCGTACACGGTCACGGCCTTTGCGTCTTCGGTGATCTTGCCCCACGACCGGGCCTCGTCAAGCGTCGCGCCCGAAAGACCGCCAAGGTCCGGCCGGTCCCCGGTGAGCTGGATCGCGTAGGAAAACCCGTTTGGGGTCATGAGCATGCTCTGGAGGATGAAGTTCTTTGGCACTCCTCCGCCAACGAGCATGGCGCCGGCTTTTTTTGTCGCAAAGCAGGTGTCAAGGAGCGCCGGCATATCGGCAAATGCGTCCACGGTCACCTTGTTTGTCTGCGAGAAGAGCCAGTACTGGAGGCCGACCATCGAGTCCTGCACGGCCGGACAGTAAACCGGGATCCCTTTCTGTGCGGCAGTTGCGAGGATGCCGGTCTTTAAGTGGGAACCGACATGGCGCAGGAGCCCGGAGATCGAGATTTTGCTGTTGGGTTCAAGTTCGCCGTAGACGTTCTGCATGAACTCTTCGAAGTGCTCGAAGGCTTCGGTCGGCAGGTAGACATCGTAGATCCGGTTGATCTCATCGTGCCTGAGTTCGATATCGTCGCAGAACGCGGTGCCGTGAAAATGGTGGCAGCCGATTGCCTCGATGATATCGTGCGTGAGGTTTGCGCCTGTCGAGACAAGGATATTGATGTGGCCGTCCCGGATGAGATCGGAAACGATCCCGCCCATACCGGCCGGAACCATAGCGCCGGCGAGTCCGAAGAATTTTGTCGTATCCGGATCCCGCAGCATTTTCTCGTAAATCTCTACTGCGTGATAGAGCGAGCCGCCGTTGTATGCGCCGGCTTTTCCCATCGCATTGACCAGTTCATTGACCGTCATGCCCGGTTTGACGTGCATCTGGGCGACTGGTTCATCGCATTGGTGTGTCATCGCTGTGTCTTCCCCGTATTGTGCAGTAGTATTGGTGCTTTGGCAAGATAACAGTGTTTCAAAAACCCGAACTTACCGGTAATCCGGGAGCCCGTTTTTCCCGGATCGCCGCATGAAACTGTCAAAAAAACTAAAAAATATGCGGCAGTCTTTTTACTTCAAAGAATATTTTCCCCGTGGTAAAAACCCATTTAAGACTGCCGGTTCAAATGACATGTACACATGGACCTCCCGTTCAATCTTATTGACGTGGTGCTGCATTTTGACAAGTACCTCCCTATCATTCTCGAACAGTACGGGACATGGACGTATATCATCCTCTTTCTCATAATCTTCCTTGAGACCGGCCTTGTTGTCACTCCATATCTTCCGGGCGATTCGCTCCTGTTTATTGCCGGGGCTATTGCAGCGGCAGGGATGCTCAACATCGGCGTATTGCTTGTAACGCTTGTCCTTGCGGCAATCCTTGGCGACACGCTCAATTACTGGATCGGCCACACGTTCGAGATGAAAGTCCTTCAGTGGAAATATTCGCCGGTAAAACAGGAATACCTTGACGAGACACAGAAATATTTCGAGAGATACGGCGGGTTTACGATTGTCATTGCCCGGTTCATGCCCTTTATCCGGACATTTGCCCCGTTTTTGGCAGGCGTTGGCCGGATGCGGTACTCGTGGTTTTTAGGATACAACGCCCTTGGCGGCGTGATGTGGGCCAGCCTGTTTTTACTGGTCGGGTACTTTGTCGGGAACCTCCCCATAGTAAAGGACAATTTCACGTTCATTGTCTACGCAATCATCGCAGTCTCGTTCCTTGCACTCTTCTCGATCTTTGCAGGTATTTTTGCTTCGATGAAGAAGGAAAGGGAAACAAAAAAGGAGATCTGAAACATCACATTTTTTTATTGGTAAAACGTTCGTGTAAGTTCTCATTTTTTTTAGTGAGAATTTTTTTGATATAATGAGAGAATTGCTATTTCCTCTTTAATAAGCGATGTGTTCCGCCGCCCCCGAAGGGACGCCCCCGCGGCGGATCAGTGAGAAAAACCAAAAAAATCTCCTGACCTGACAAACATCGAATAACCTCGATAAGCAGGAAATCATCCCTCAATTATTACCGGAACTTGTATCAAAAACGAGCAACTGATGTTTAACCTGAATAAATGGGATTTTATCTCAAAAGAATGAATTTCGGGCAGTATTCGACAAATGATCAATCGGACTTATGGGTGAAAATTGATTGAAGTTAATATTCAAAAATAAAAATCAAAAAATTCATAATATCTGGGTTTAACGTAGTTCTATGAATAGAATTATTTTTTTTACCGCGTGTTTGCTTGTCCTTGTTGGTTCTGCCTCTGCCTATGGCCTTTACCTGAATTGTCCTGATAGCGGTACTATCGGTCAGACAGTGAAATGTTCTATCGATAGCGATTTTCCCCCGGGGACAACGTTCGATCTTGTTTTTTCAGATTCTACAAACATGATCGACCGCCAACCCGTAACGGTTCTGCAAAATCAGGCCACACAGTATAAACTCTTCGATACACAAGGTCTCAAAAACGGTCAGTATACAATAACCCTCGAATTCAATGGTGTAACCCCCTCGATGCGATCTGATTCGGTCGGGTCACAGACTATAAGTCTTTCAGGCGTTGCATCACCGGTTACGTCTCTCACAACTTTAACGACACCGACTCCCGTCCAGACAACCGTTCTTGCGACCAGTATTGCCACAACTCAAACAACTGTGACACCCACTCCTGTCCAGACAACCGTTCTTGCGACCAGTATTGCCACAACTCAAACAACTGTGACACCCACTCCCGTCCAGACAACCGTTCTGACCACCAGTATTGCCACAACTCAAACAACTGCAGTAATTACCAGCACTCCCAACAATACACCGACACAATCGTTAAGGGATTTGATCAGAGAACAAAATGAGAAAATTGATGCCCAGAGTTCACTGATTGCGGAACAAAATAAAAAATTATCCGAACAAAACGATCTCCTCTCGCAGATTACCGGATACTTTAAAAAAATATTTGGGTGGTCATAACCACGAACTTTTTTTGTGATTTATTATTTTAAAACCACCAAAATTTTTCAAAACTTGAGATCCCTCATAAAATCAAAGCCCGATTCGGAAAATCAAAACTATTCCATGAGTTTTGGTAATACTTATTTACTTCATTTATTCCTCTTTTAGCAATTTTACCCTCTCATCGGAAACCACCCCTGCATTGGTCTTATTTACGTGCGAGAGTCTTTCCGTATCGTTAAAAAATGTGTAATCTCTTTATCGAATTATCAGATTGCAAAACCAATAACCTGCTGTCACGTATTCAACGGACTAAAACACTGATCTGCATCTGTGTTATTTTCCGGTAGACAGCGGCAGTCTCTTTATGCGTCCACCGGTCGATAACAAGCGACTGGAACGGCTGCCCGATCCGGAAACATTCTTTGTCTGACTGCGCCGAGTACTATCATCATGGGGTATCCCGATACCGACCAGTCCGATGAATCAGGATCATCCGGTTTGTCCGGTCCGCTGGCGGCGTTTTATAGCAATCTCTTTTACTGGCGCGAACAGCTCGCCCGGAGCGTCGCCCGGAATAATATCGGGGTGCGGAGCAGCGAGATTGCGCTCGCCGTATACCGGATTCTTTTCTCATTTGTTCTTCTTGCCATCGCACAGGACCGGGGTTTTATCTCCCGGGAATCTGCGAACGATGTTCTGAACGCAAAAGAGAGCGGGTGCCGGCTTATGGAGATTGTTGCGGATGCCGGCGATCTCTGGGCGGAGCCTGGGGGAGATTCAGGCTCCCAATCCCGGCACAAACAGGATTTTTGGAAAATTCCCGTGATCGATGAGCCGGTGATAAAAGCAATCGCCGCCCGGCTTGATTCCCAGGACCGGCCATATGATTTCTCACGTATCAGTCCCGAAGAAATTGCCGGCGTCTTTGACCGGTTCCTTGCCAGCACAATCCGGCGGTCTGCCGCCCACCAGGCAGTCGTTGACCCGCGGGACGCCGGATCAGGACAACAGGTTCCTGCGCCGGTTCTTCTCAATTATACGGTGGATCAGACCCTTTCCGCAGCCCGTGCCGGCCGGTCCCCGGACGAACCGCTCCCGCTACGCATTCTCGATCCGGCTTGTGGTGCCGGATCTCTTTTGATCCGGGCGTATCATGGGCTTGTCCCGCCGCAGGACGCAAAGCACACGTTTGCGGAGAAATCAGATATTCTCCGATATACCATTCATGGCCTCGACATCGATCCCCATATGGTCGCAGCCGCCCGGATGCTGCTTGCCTGTGCTGCGTGTGAAGGTGAAGACGCCAAAACGCTTTACGGAGAATTTTTTGCGGTGTATGGTGGTCTTGTCCGGATACTTTCGGGCACGATCCGCTGCGGGAATGCCCTTGTCGGTCCGGAAATATCCGGTGATGAATCGTGGGCGTTCTGCCCGGCACGGGAACGACACAATCTCCGGTGTTTTGACTGGCGGCAAAATTTTTGGGAGGTCCTGACGCCCGGGGGGTTTGATGCGGTGCTCTGCAATCCTCCTGAAAACCCGGTGCCTGAGCGTGAATGGCTCCAGCAGTATTTCCAGCGGCATTATTCTGTCTATGATCGTGACGTTGAGGTCTCCGCATTTTTTGTCGAGAAAGGACTATCCCTCCTACGGCCCCGGGGAGTGCTCGGGTTTGTGACCGGTGATCGCTGGCTCCATGCGAAGTCCGGCGCACCGTTACGGGAACTGCTGCTCGGCTGCCAGATCGAAGAGATTGCGATTTGTGGCGATGGTGATGAAGGCTTTTGTATTTTACGGCTCACAAATGCCCCGCCATTGCACCCGTTTATTGTGCGGCAGGCCGGTTGTCCGTCTGGCATTTTGGAAGTGACAGGATTTCCGGCAGACCCGCAGGAGTTATCAGCCGGTGGCTGGACGTTCCGTGATACGAGAAAAGAACGACTTCTTGAAAAGATCTCCCGTGCCGGGACGCCTCTTGAAGAGTACGTGCTCGGGGAGATCCGTCGTGGTATTACGGTTGAACCGGAAGCAGCGCTTGTCATTGATGCAGCGCAGCACAGGCTGATGGTCCGCGAGGATCCACGATGCAGGAACCTGCTTTGCCCGTATGCCTGCGGCAAAAAAATCGGGAGATATGGTGGGGGTACTCCCGCGAACTATTGCATTTTCATCCCGCAGGGGTGGACAAACCATCACCCGGCAGCAGCCGGTCACGAATGGCGGTGGTTTAAGAAAAGGCACGCGGGTATAACACGTCACTTAAAAGGACACGTATCGCTCCTGAAAGACCGGCCATTACAGGGCGATTACTGGTGGGAGGTTGCCGGTGACCCGGATGCATGGCAGGTAAAGGAAGACCGGATAGTATTTCAGGCCGGGGTGTTCCCGCCACAGTTTACTCTTCTTTCCGGCCGGTGGATTTGCGATGACGATACAATCATCATCCCCTCCAAAAGTCCGTACCTGCTCGGGCTTCTCAACAGCCGGCTTGCCGCATTCGTATTCGCCGGTTTTGCAGAAGGATCCGGCACAGGGAATTATCAGGATGCAAAAGAAATTCCCGGCCGGTTCCCGGTTGCCATCCCGGATCCTGACGATCCGGACGACGCAGCCCGGTATGGCCGGATGGTCGCGCTTGTTACCGAAATGCTCGAACTCCAGCGACAGCAGGGGCATGCACAATCGGACCGGGAGAGACAGTCAATCTCATGTGAGATTGATTCGATTGACAAGCAGATCGATTCACTGGTGTACGGGATCTATGGGTTTTCTGTGGAGGAGATTGCCGTCGTAGAATCTTTAATCTCTTCCACAAAATCCCCCTCTTTTGGAAAATGACCAAAACCGCCCTTTCTGTGGCAGTTGTTGCGGCACACGGCCATTTGCATGCCCCAAAAACCGGGGCTGCTGCAAGCCCGCTGTTTTGCAGGTTTAAGTGGGGTTTAAAATCCCCGGTTTTTAAAAATACGCCCGAAAATCCGGACTCTCCATCGGCGTGGACATAATTTCCACTCCAACCGGAAAAACAGATCGTCCGTTTGGCAAACGGGGCGTTTTACGGGGTTTTCTGAGAGTCGTTCCCCTCAGTCCCCCCGGGCACATCCCGATGTGGCCTGGTGATTTCGATCCGGTACGGAGCCTTCTTCCAGTACATCTCCCGGTAATGGGTGTTCCGGTACCCCTCTTTTGTGTTCTCCTCAATCTCTGCGGTCGTTTTTGGCAGGATATAGAACCGCCTGAATGCCCGCTCATTCTGCGTCCGCACCCAGAACTCGCGGATCACAAATGGCGGGAGGGGAAGCATCCGGAAATTTGTAATTTCATCCGGAAATTTGTTCTCAATAATGCAGTCTGTATCAAGCCCGTACCGGATTTTTTTCGCGCTAACGGCTATCATAACATTTTCACGGTACATCAGCCCGGCATATTTCAGGTCAGGATCAGCATTTTCTGCCCAGTGGTATCCCATCTGTTCTGCGCATATCTTCACGTCGTCATTCAGGCTGGCAGCCGGATATCCTTTCATGAGCCGTTACCCCGGTATCCTGCGATAAAATTCCTGCAGGAATTATGTCATAAAAAAAGAACCGGGACGTGATACGCTTTCTGTAAAACCCTGCACATCCGGTATCAGCCGGGCTTTAAGAATCGTGCGGGAACCGGGGTTTCTGTGATGCCGGCTTTGAGCTACGGATTCTTCGCAATACGGTATTTTCCCGGGGGTACCCGGATCTCAAAGCGGGCTCCCTCACCGGGAATACCGGTTTCTGTAATTTCCATACCGGTGATTTTAAGGATCTCCCGGACAAGGAACAACCCAAGACCGGTGTTCCTGCCAAAGCCGCTCTGGAAAATATTTTCTTTGTAATCGACCGGAATGCCCACACCGTTGTCCTCCCAGAGCATGACAAGACCGTCCGGATTTTTTCGGTATGACAACGTGATCCGGGTTGCTTTCATGCCATGGCGGAGGGTGTTGTCAAGAAGATTGTACAGCACTTTTTCAAACATCGGATCGGCAAATATTTCGAGACCCCTGCATTCGTTTGTTAACGTAACTGATGATGGGACCTGCGAGAGGGGCAGGACCGCATCAATACGGATCCACTGCGGTTCGCGGATGCCAAGTTCGTCGTAGGTACGGGTAGACTCGATCTGCGTACGAATCGTAGTCGTGGCAGACTCGATCTTTTTGAAAAGATCCATAAGGGCAGGGTCTGTGGATTTCATATCCGCGATCCGGAGATAGCCAAGTATTACCGAGACCTTATTGAGGACGTCATGCCGGGTAATACTGCTGAGCAGGTTGAGCCGCTGGTTTGCAAGTTTGAGTGCCTTTTCGGTTTTCTTGTGTTCGGTGATATCCACTGCAACCCCGGAAAATCCGCGGAGTTTTCCGTCATCCCCCAGCAAAGGCGCCGGACGAATTTCAAAAAGAAGTTCCCTCCCGTCGCGGTGGCGGGCCGGGACTTCAATTACAGGGAGCGATCCCTGCCGTGCAAGATCCCGCTCAAATTCCTGCTGTGTGGCGGTTTTTCCTTCTTCAGGAATATGTTCGGTAATCGAAATCCCCAGCATCTCTTCCGGGGTATACCCGAGAATTCTGGTCACCGTTGAACTGATGTACAGTAACTTTCCCTCGAGATCAATTTCCCAGATAATATTCGGTGATGTTTCCACAAGGGACCGGAATTTTTCCTCGCTTGCCTTAAGCGCATCTTCCGCAATCTTTCCCCGTGTTATGTTCCGCATGGAGATTTGTGCCCCGGTAACATCCCCGTTTTTAAACACCGGGACAACATAGGTGCTGACGTAGATCGGCACACCGTCTTTTCGTTTAATCTGCATTTCGAGATTGTCTATCCGCCGGCCTTCGCGGAGTACTCTAAACCCGGCAGGAAGATCAATGCCGCTGCCGTTCAATATGGGGACAAGCGAAAACTCCGGTGATTTTCCCAGCAGTTCCTCCGGCTCATAGCCAAGGATAGTCTTTATGGATGGGGATATATATGTCGGGCGTAATTCCTTGTCAAGTATCAGGATAATGTCGGACGACCGTTCAGCCATGCCACGGAACCGCTCTTCGCTGTCGCGCAGGGCATCAGCCGCCAGTTTCTGTTCGGTGATATCATGTGAAATTGAACCGAACCGGAAACCTTTGTCGGTTTTAATGGAAAAAATTATTTCCTGAACATAGTTCTTTTTTCCGTCAGGACGCACAGTTTCGATAATCTGTGGGTCAGTGTGGTATGGGATGCCGGTTTTGAGCGATTCATGGATTTTTTGTTCAAGGGCTGCATAATGCTCCTCCGTACGCTGTTCCGGAGGTATCATCAACGGGAGCAGATCCCACAAGGGTTTACCCATGGCATAATCTTTTTTTATTCCGGAGATACGCTCAGCGCTTGCATTCCACTCGATAACACTCCCCTCCTCGTCTATAAGGATTACGGAGTCCTGGGTTGTCTCAATGAGTGAACGCAGTCGTGCCTCCCTCTCACGGATAGTCTCTTCTGCGAGTATGCGACCGGAAATATCCGTGTACATCGCAAAGGATCCCCGGAACTGGCCGTCACTTCCTATAATGGGTGTTGCAGAAACCAGCAGCGTGACAAAAGTCCCGTTCTTCTGGACATGCCGGCATTCGAACTGCCCGCTAATCCCCTGTCTGCGCTGATCTACCTGCTGTTTTGCAATATTCATGTCATCAGGACAGACAAAGTCTAAAATGGGGTGGCCAATCATGTCGTCAGGAGTGTAACCGAGAATGTCAGATATACGGGAATTGGCAAAAGTAATATGGAATTCCTCATCCATTATGAGGACTCCTTCAAGAGAGGTTTCAATAACCCGGCGGTACCTGGCTTCATTCTCACGCAATGCCTCTTCTGCCAGCCTCTGGTCAGTGATATCTTTTACGTGAACGAGGAGGAGGTCCGGCGGGACGTATGCAGCAGTCAGATCGATTAACCGGCCCGGCCGGAAATGGGTTGAAGAGATCTCCGTGTTCCAGACAGATCTTTGAGTGAAACTGCGTCTCATCCCCTCAAGAATATCCGGCCGCTCTGCATACATGTCACTGGCTTTTTGTAAGAGATACCGGGCTGCCTGTCCTCCGCTTACGGATTCTGCGGCCTTGTTATACCCGACAAGAACAAAATCCCCGTTTTTCTCCTGCCAGGTAAAGATGGGCAGCGGGTTGTTTTCGTACTGGGCCCGGAATCTGTCCTCGCTCTGCTTCAGGATTTCTTCCGCTTTTTTCCGTGCGGAAATATCTGTATGGATCCCCACCATCCGGATGGCATTGCCCTCAGGATCCCACGCAACGACTTTACCCCGCGTGAGTACCCACTTCCATTCCCCGCTTTTTGTGCGCATCCGCAGGTCGAGGGTATATCCCCTGCCTTTGTTTTTGAGGACTTTTTGTATCTCCGTTTCGACCGTTTCCCTGTCATCAGGATGAATAAGGCTCAAAAAAGTGGAATAACCGGCGGGCATTTCACCCGGTTCATACCCGAGCATGGTCCACCAGTGCGGGCTTAAGACTACCCGGCCAGATGGAACATCCCAGTCCCAGAACCCGTCACTTGTTGCATCGAACGTAAGCCGCAGGCGCTCCTCGCTCTTTTGCCGCTCCAGTTCTGCGAGTTTCTTCTCGGTGATATCTACGGCCTGCGTAAAGAAGATATCGCGATCCCCTACCCTGATTCGCTGCCCGGTAAAATCCAGTGTCTTTGTATCTCCGGATTTTGTCTTGATCGGTATCTCTATGTTTTGAATTATGCCCTCTGTGCCAAGCACCTCAACCATACGATCACGCCAGGCGGGATTGATAAAGAGGCTGATATCCTCAGTAGTCCTGCCAATGACTTCCTGCCGGGTATAACCGGTTGTGCGTGTCCATGCATCATTGACATCAATCAGCCTGCCGCTGTTAAAATCGGTGATTGCTTCAAGACTTGGGTTAGATGTAAAAAGTTTTGAGAACTTTTCTTCTGACCGGATCCTCTCAAGTTCTGCCCTCCTCCTGCGGACTGCCTGCCGGATCTTATGGGCGAGCTCTGCAAACTGTGCAGTCGGGTCACCGCCTTTCTGGAGGTAGAAGTCTGCGCCGTTGTTGATTGCATCGATCACGACCTCTTCCCGGCCTCTTCCGGTAAAAAGGATAAAGGGAATATCTGTCTGTTGTGCACGAACCCCTTTTAAGAATTCTATCCCGTCCATGCCCGGCATCTGGTAATCGGAAATGATGGCATCGTATGACCGGACAGACCCGTTTCCAAGGATTTCCTGTGCCGATGTTGCGGTTTTTACGGAGAACTCGCCGGTCTGCTCCAGAAAGAGCTTCGCTATTTCAAGGAGGGCGGGTTCATCATCGACGTATAGGACAGAGATCATCGTTATTGACCTCAAATTATGAGATGATCAACAGAAGATTATGATGGTAGAAAAAGATTCCTTTCTATCAATTCCCGGGTAACCGGATGTTTTTACCCCTCATATCGTAGTTGTAATGATTACAGGGGTTTTGTAGAACCGGAATTCCCGGTTCCATACATCCGGTAATATCAGCGCCCGGGACTGCCCCGGCACAGGGGTTTTGCCAGGTGCCTCCGGGCGGTCGGCGGGACCTCGTACCAATCGGCTTTGAGTGCCCGGGGCACCCCCTGAACTTCCGGCTCTTTTGCATGAGCCCCGCATTTCCGGCACTTGAACCCCTTGTCTTTTCCGGCGCTTGTCATGCGCTTGCTGCATGCACTGCAAAGTGGAGCCTGAGTTCGGATATCGCGTACCGGATTAACAAGACACATCTTTTCAAGGTTGATACTCCCTTTCTTGTAGCTCCCCACCGCGATGATCTCATCGCCCGGAACAAGCGCCCTGATTATGTCCCGGAAGTTCTTTGTCGGTTCATATGCCATGCACCTGACTTCGGTTTCATCGTCACGGATCAAAAACGAAACATGCCCGCCTTCTCCGGTGACCGGCCGACCGGAAACGATCCCCTTCACACGGTACGATATCCCTTCCCGCAGCGTCCCGCATGTCCCGGAAACAAGATGTGCATCCGTTCCCTGGTTTGTGAGCCAGATCTGTTCAAGCGCCGGTTTTTCGGATACAATAAGCGATCGTGCTGCCATCACCCACGATGGGCTTTCGCCACGGATGCCAAAGAGGACCGGGTCCGGAGTGTGCGGCACGCAGACAACGACCTGGTTTGCAAAGTCTACGGTATCCCACGTGTGCGGGAACGTTGCTTCTTCTGCGGCAAAGAGGCTCTCTTTGTCGACATCCCGGGGCGTGCCCCACCGGGCGGGCTCGCGGTACGTGAGGATCTCGTAGGTGGAATCGGCAAAGACGCTTGAAACCGCAGCGGTTGCGCCAACAAGGCCACGCCGGTTCTTCCAGCCCCTGTACCGGGCGCCCGCTGCATCAAGGATACTGACGGCATCACCAATTTCACAAAAATCGGTTACTGCTTTCTGGTAGAATGCCGGGTCGAGGCGGTTTTCCGCGACGACAACACCGGGGTTTGTCTTGTCGCAGGAAAAATCTGCAAGTTCCTCAACGATGGCACACGCGAGCATAAACGCCAGGTCCGGATCGCCGTCCACGTCAAGCGCGATTGCTGCGTTCCCCCGGGTCTTGAACGTCACGTTCGGGTTGAGCCGGACAAGGCGTGCCTCCCGCACCCGCATATGTTCGCGGATCAGCCTGCGGGCAAGCACTGCGCCAAGATAGGTCGTGCACATACCCGCTGGTGAATCCGTGTCATCAATACCGATCAGCATGTCTATATATATATGTTGGAACGCTCTATCCATTTGTAACTACATGTCCCTGGAACGCCAGCTCCAACTGGTAACAAGCGTCATGATATCGGCGGGATTTGAGGTATCCGAGAAGTTTACACTCCGCCCGCGGAGTTTCGATCTCATCGCGCGCAACAACGGGACCCTGCTTGTAATAAAAGTCGTGACCCACATCGATTCGGTCAGTGAAGAAGCCGCATTCGACCTTGATGTGATCGCACAGCACCTTGGCGCCGTGCCCCTGATCATTGGCGAACGGGCACGCGAGGCCGAACTTGAGCGTGGTGCGGTCTATGTCCGATACGGTATCTACGCGATCAGTGTCGCGACGCTGTACGATTATTTTGTCGAGAAGATCCCGCCGCTCGTCTATGCATCCCCCGGGGGGTTGTATGTCAATATTAATGGCGAAGTTCTGCGGGATCTCCGCGAGAGCCGTAGTATGTCGCTTGGCGATCTCGGCCAGGTGCTTGGTGTATCCCGGCGTACCATCAGCAAGTACGAGAGCGGAATGGGTACGACGCTTGAAGTCGCGATCAGGATCGAGGAGTACTTTAATACCGGGGTGGTCGAGTCCATCGATCTCATCGTCCGCGAGCCGGCCGGCCCCGACCGTGAAACCGTCCACAAGCGGCACGACCCGGAAAGCCCTATCGAGTTTCTCGAACGGCTGGGTATACAACTCCACACGCTCCGGGGGGCACCGTTCCAGGCGCTCCTCACCTTTGATAAACACACGATACTGACCGGCTATGGCCCGGCGCAGAAAGTAGTAAAAAGGGCTGCACTTATGAGCAATCTCTCAAAGATTGCAAAGAAACACTCGATGTGCATCATCACCGATTACCATCACGAAAAAAAGATCGGGCGGACGCTTGTGATTGGTGAGGAGCGCCTCCATACAATAGAGGACGGGTTCGAGCTTCTCGACCTGCTCGGCGACTAATTTTTTAAGCAAATTTTATATAGAACCACAAACCAATTTTAGTGCTAAAAGTGGTGATAATTTAATGTCTCAACAACTTGGAGGACAACCAATTCTCATTCTCAAGGAAGGCACCAACCGGACCCGCGGGCGTGACGCCCAGGGCATGAACATCACCGCTGCAATGGCAGTTGCCAGCGCAGTCAGGACCACGCTCGGCCCCAAAGGTATGGACAAGATGCTTGTCGACACCATTGGCGATGTTGTGATCACAAACGATGGTGTCACCATTTTAAAAGAGATGGACATTGAGCACCCGGCCGCAAAGATGATGGTCGAGGTCGCAAAGACCCAGGATGACGAGGTCGGCGACGGGACCACGTCCGCTGTAGTTATCGGCGGAGAACTTTTAAAGAAGGCCGAGGGACTGCTCGAACAGGATGTCCACCCGACCGTGATCACCCACGGTTACCGCATGGCAGCCGAGAAGGCCCAGGAGTTCTTAAAGGACATCGCATTCGACGTCAAGTCCACCGACAAGACCCTCTTAAAGAATATTGCCGGGACCGCAATGACTGGCAAGAGCGCGGAGGCCTCAAAGGAGAAGCTCTGTGACCTCGTAGTGAAGGCAGTTACCATGGTCACTGATGCTGACGGCACGGTAGACATCGAGAACATCAAGGTCGAGAAGAAGAACGGCGGATCCATCGAGGACTCCGAGATCGTGGAGGGCGTCCTTGTCGACAAGGAGCGCGTCCACCCCGCTATGCCAAAGAAGGTCACAAACGCAAAGATCCTTCTCTTAAATGCAGCCGTCGAGTTCAAGAAGACCGAAGTCGATGCAGAGATCAACATCACCCACCCCGACCAGTTACAGGCATTCCTCGATGAAGAGGAACGCATGGTAAAGGGCATCGTCGACAAGATCGTCGGAAGCGGCGCAAACGTCCTCTTCTGCCAGAAGGGTATCGACGACATCGCACAGCACTATCTTGCAAAGGCCGGCATCTTTGCCGTCCGCCGTGTCAAGAAGAGCGACATGGAGAAACTTGCCCGGGCAACCGGTGGCAGCCTAGTCTCCTCCATCGACGCGATCAGCAAGGAAGAGCTCGGCAAAGCGGGCATTGTCGAGGAGCGCAAGGTCTCCGGCGAAGAGATGACCTTTGTCGAGCAGTGCAAGAACCCGAAGGCAGTCTCGATTATCGTCAAGGGCGGCACCGAACATGTCGTCGACGAGCTTGAGCGTGCCATCCACGACGCACTCCGCGTTGTCGGTGTTGTTGTCGAGGACAAGAAGGTTGTCGCAGGCGGCGGCGCACCCGAGACCGAGCTCTCGCTCCGGCTCCGCGAGTACGCGGCAACTGTCGGCGGCAAGGAGCAGCTGGCCATTGAAGCCTTCGCATCGGCACTTGAGATCATCCCAAGAACCCTTGCAGAGAACGCAGGTCTCGACCCCATCGACATGCTTGTAGAGATCCGTGCAACCCACGAGAAGGGCAAGAAGACCTACGGCCTGAACGTCTTCGAGGGCAAGGCAGTCGATATGAAGGCTGCCGGTGTCGTCGAGCCACTCCGTGTCAAGACCCAGGCAATTTCATCCGCAGCAGAAGCAGCGATCATGATCCTCCGCATTGATGATGTGATCGCATCCTCCAAGTCCCCCGAGCCGGCAGGCGGCATGCCACCGGGCGGCATGGGTGGAATGGGCGGAATGCCACCGGGCATGGGCGACTACTAAAGTCCCCTCTATTTTTAATGTATTTGTTTTTCCTGTACCGTGGTTTGTGTTCCAGCCGGGTGGTGTTTTACTGAAATCCTGCATAAGCAGGTCATGTACGGTGGGATTATCGAGTACTGAAGATACTATAGAGACATTTTCTGATAATATCCCACGATCATCTCTGGCGCCCCCTCATTATCCGGATGTATCGGATCCCAAAACAGACGGGTGCCGAACATAAGGGTGTCGGGCGGCGGGAAGTAAATCAGTGATAATTCTGTTTTCTTAGTGGATTGCAGGATCCCGAATAACAAAAAAGGCTTTTAACGAAATACATGCGAAAAAAGAAAAAAATGTTCGTTTTGATTAACCTGTAAGAGTACGTCCGGATTTTACAATGATAGTTCCGGTAACGGTTGAGTTTTCAATAAGAGCATAGGTGTATGTCCCGGTTTTCTCACTAAAGGAGAACGAGAACTGGCTCTTTGGCAGAATATCTCCGGAGTTGAACATACCTGCGTTATCCCCGGTTGCTTTGACGCCATGGACGACAGTGTCATCGTTTACCCAGATAATACCTGTGCCTGGGAGTACAATATCCGTCTGGGGGGTAAAGCCGGCACTGGTGATGTGAATCGTCGTAACCTGGTTTGCTGCTGTTACTGTCGGGGTTACATTTACCGGGGTTTCGGTTGCCACGGTTGTTACATTTGCCACCGGTGCGGTTACGTTTGCAACAATCGTCGCGGTTGTGCTTGGTACTGTGGTTTCCACAGTCGTAACAACAGTAGTAGCGATCGTGGTGGCCTCAGTAGTCGGCACAGTTGTTACCTCTGCAGGAGTTGTTGCAGGTTGTGTGCACCCGGTGACTGCCACCAGTGCAACCAGAAAGATAATAAATCCCATGAAGAGTTTCATATGCAGTACAGATGAAATGTCCATTATTAAATAAATTTACCTCCTTTTGTGGCTGAATCTTTGGCTGATCCTGAAAAATACTGCGAAACGCGGGGTACATTTCCTGTACTCTGGAATACCCGGCAGAAAGAAATTCCCGGATAACCGTAAAGGTTGTAATTTTTCCTGCGACAGGTTAATGATACCCGGAATGCATGCATCATGCATGAACGACCGGTTTATCAGCACGAGCTACCGTACTGACTGCTACCATTGCCGGGAAGTGGCAGATCAGATCATCCGAGCGATGCCAAACAGGGCTGATGTCATTTGTGAAGCCTGTGGGGCGACCCGGGTTTTTGTCCCCCGGATTGAGGATGTTGATGAGACCGGGAAATATGCCGGGCCCGGCCGCTGGCCGGTATGGTCTCTTGCAGTGGATGCAGCATGCCGGAACTGTAAAACTAACGGCCCTCATGACATTACTGTCAGTTGCCGTGCCATCACGGTACGGTGCCGGAACTGCCGGTTTACGCATCTCTACCGGTTTGATCTGGAATATATTGCGGGAGATTCAACAAAAGATTCAACAGCCGATCCGGTAACAGGCCGTTCTCATACCTGTCCATGACAATACTTAAACCATAGAGAATTTTAACAAAAATCACCAGTATCCCCTGAATTTTTAAAATCCTTTCAGGTACTAATGATAGTCCGCAGGCATTCCCGACCGGCGATTAACCGGAATTTTACATATTTCTACCTGTGGTTCACACACGAAAATAACAAGGCGGGCAATCTCTTTTGTAAAATCCCAAAGTCAAGACAGAAAAAAAGTACTATTCACGAAAAAGGGCCTGAATGCACCTTTTGATCGATACGGGCAAGGACATCGTCTGTTGCCCGCCGGAGATTTTCCGGTGAAGTGGAAGCAAACTCCAGCAATGGCTGTCGGGCGGATTCCCCCATATCCACAAGCGCCCGCATCGCTTTTTGCCGGATCATGACGTTCCTGTTTATCAGCGCCTTTGCAAGAAGGCCTACGGTTTCCGGCCGTGCCATCTTTCCCAGCGTGAGAATAACTCCCATCTGCATCTCTTCATCTGCAGTATTCAGCGCACAGGTAAGCGGCGGAATGGCAGCCGGTCCCATGTGGGCGATATCGAGCCAGTTCTCCTGTGCCATCAGGAAATATACTTTTTCATCAGTAGTCGCGGGTTTCCAGTTCTGCCGTATAAGTCCAGTCGCAGCGCCTTCGCGGATATCTCCTGAAGGATGTTTCAAAGCATCGACAAGAGCCGGTATTGCCGGCTCCCCGATCTCGAACAACGCATCCTTGGCAATTTCCCGGACCGTATATTCTTCATCTCCAAGAGCCGGAATCAGGGACCGTGATGAGGATGGATCGCCGATATAACCAAGGACGCGTGCTGCTGTCTCTCTCGTGTGCTCATCCGGATCATGCAGGAGTTCTGCAACTCTCCCTACAACCCGGTTGTCCCCGATATATCCGAGCGTTTCCAGTGCTGCCTGCTGGAGACGGGGATCCGGAGATGACAGGATACTGCTGACGGGTTCGACAGCCCTGCGGTCTCCCAGTTTTCCAAGCGTATGGAGGATCCAGATCTTTTCTTCAGAAGATGAACCCGGCAATTTTTCAAGGAGAGGGTTGACCGAAGGTTCGCCGATCACAACAAGTGCTTCGGCAGCACCAGCCCGGATCTCGTCGTTTTCATGAAGCAGTGCATCGACAAGGGGGATGACGGAGGATTCCCCGGCAGTAACAAGGTTTGTGACCGCTTTTATTACCACATCCCTGTTTGAATTATTTATAAGCCGGATAAGGGCGGGGATATCCGGCGAGGGATCGTTGGCGGGTGTGGTCAGTGCAGGACTGTCCATATCCGTATTCTGTCCATTAGTTGTTGCGGGTGTCTCTTGTCCGGATTCCTGACTGACGGATCCTTCCGGTCCGGTCATCTGTCGTGCCTTTTGGGCAATCCGGGGATCCGGATCATGGCATGCACGGATGAGTAATTCCCGGGCGGGTTCGCCAATCATGCCAAGGCCGATGACACCGCACATACGTACAACCGGATTTCCGGATGAGATTGCATTTTCAAGAATTTTTAATGAGGGTATTCCGATACTACCCACTGCCCGCGCTGCGCTTTCACGCACATCAGGATCATCATCGGTAAAAAGTTCAGCCAGGGGAGCACATGCCCCGGTTGCGCCTGTCGTACCAAGAGCGGCTGCAGCACCGGCCCGGATCCGGGGATCTTCATGACCGAGGAGCTTTACCAGGAATGGAACCGCCGGTTCCCCAAGACCGGACAACCCGGTGACTGCTGCCGATCGTACAGTACCAAATTCATCAGTAAGAAGTCCTGCAAGGGGCACAAATGCCTGGATGTCCCCGACAGCTCCAAGAGCGGTTGCAGCGGCACAACGGACTTCGTTATCCGTATCCCCAAGCAGCCTGATCAGTTCCGGTACAGCACGTTCGCAGCGTAGTTTCCCAAGAGCTTCAGCCGCAGCAGTCCTGACGCGTGCTGAACAATCTGAAAGTGCGGAAATGAGCGGGTCTGCTGCATCATTCCCGCATTTTAAAAGATTTTCAACCGCCACAATGCGTATATCTTCGTCAGCATTGTGAAGCGCTGCAATAAATGCAGACAGATCTTTTGTCTGGGTAATTTCCGTTTTCTTTACGTTTGGATCCGGGACTTCAAGAATGGTTTTTCCCGGAGTATCTTCTGTAAGTGAACGTGGTGCATCCGGGGTCCTTTGAAGCACTGTTTCCGGGGAAGTTTTGTGGTCAGTAGGGGGACGGACCGGACTTACAGCCTCTTTTTTTGGGTCCTGTACCTGACTCGGGCGTGCGCCCGGATTCCTGTCTGGCAGGGCCGGGGGAACCGCCCTGTTGTCCGCAGGTGAAACGTTTCCCCTGTTTCCGGCGTTTTGTTTTTGGTTCTCCACAGCGGACCTTTGTATTTCAACTTCCTGGGAGGAATTTTGAGGAGTCCGGTTGGTTCGGGAACGGTTCAGGTACTCCGTGACGGTCTGGCGGACAACCGGGTTTTTGTTGTTTAGTGCAAGTGTCAGCGCTTCCCTCCCGGCTCCTCCCATCTGCCCGAGTGTTTCTGCGGCACCCTGGCGGACACTGTAATACCCGTCACCAAGTGCGAGGACAAGTACCGGGATGGTGGATTTTCCCATTGCCTGGAGATCTGTCCATCGTTCCAGGGCAAGGAGATACAGTATCTTTTCCTCGTCCGCTGCCGGGGTCCAGTCATAACTGGCAAGCGAGTTAGCCGCAGTAAAACGGACGTTATGTGCCGGGTGGTGCAGTGCTTTTACAAGAGGCGGGATCGCCCGTTTATCAGGAATATTCCTGAGCGCTTCTGCTGCACTGACACACATATCGGCATCCGGATCGTCAAGCATGGCGCAAAGCGGACGAACTGCCTGCGGATCGCCGATTTCCCCCAGTGCAGCTGCGGCATGACGGCGTATTGCATAATACGGATCCGACAGGAGCGCGATGAGCGGATGTACCGCAGATCTTTTCATTTTTACAAGATCTGTCCACTGCCCGGCTGCAATTTTGTACTGGATGTATTCCTCTTCGGTCCGGGGTTTCCAGCCTGACGCATACAAAATTTTTGCCGCGTTGTTGCGAAGCACATAAGAAGGGGCCAAAAGAACATCAGCGAGAACGGGCCATGCCGGTTCCCCAAGGTCCTTAATCACATTAATTGCAAAATCCTGTGCAGTATTTTCTTTATTACCCAGCATTTTTATGAGAAAATTCAAACTCTTTGCATCATCCAAGGAAAAAATACTGGCGACGGATTCCGGATCTTCATCATACTGTTGGATGAGAACCGGCAGTATCTGGTCCGGTGGAGCCTGATCGATCCTGACAAGTACATGGAGGACAGGACTTACCGGGTTTTTTTCTGCGGATGAAACCGCCGCAAGAAGAGCGGGGATACAGGGAATCCCGGCCTTTTCCAGTGCATCTGCGGCCTCTTTTTGTATATGGGGATCGTTATGGTGTAATGCCTTAACCAGTCCGGGATAATCGTTTCGTGCAGCAAGGGCCGGAATATCAGGTCTGAATATTTCAAAAAAACCCATTACATATACTCCGAAAAAATTCAACGGACGGCGTTAACATCGAGTAATTGTACGTATTGACATAAAAACACATTGAAATGAGAATTCTGGCATATAATCCAGATTTTAATAAAAATGCGCTGATCTTTACGGTCCGGATTTTTGGTAATTCCGGTTACAGGCCCGGACTATCATTCCCGCGACTCCTGCATTCTGCCACCACATTCACACCAGCCGGCACTTACTTTCCGGATTCACAGATCCAGCCACCGTTTTCCTGCGGATAACAAGAAGCAGTTGATATTCCTGTAACTACAGCAAATGGGGTAGCCCCCCACCTTTTTAAAATCCGGGACCCCCCTCCCCCCCCTTCTCACTTTCCAAACGGATTGAGGGTCACCCCCACCTGCGTCAACAAAAGGAGGGGGTCACCTTTCATGCCCCGGGGAGGGGGTGACCCTCAGGGCACTGTGGATTAAGGGTGCCCCCCTCCCCCCTTTTTTGTTTCTGATGCGAAGCATGCCACCCCCTCCATTATCCGAATCGGGAGGGGGTGGCCCTTACAAAAGAGGGTTTTAACAGGGGATACCCTGTTGAACCGTGAGCAAAGGCTGGAATTGCCGGGAGATAAAAATGAGTATTCTCACAATCCCGTGCAGGATTCTACAGGATAAAATTAAAAAAAATGGGGGGGTTATTTCTCTTCCCGCACCATCTCAATGGCTTTTTTCGGGCACTCGTTTGCACAGATGCCACAGCCTTTGCAGTACCTGAGATCAACTTTAAGGTCTTCATCGATTACCCCGTCCGGGCAGTACATCGAACAAAGCCCGCACGCGTTGCACTTCTCTTTATCGACCACGGGCCTGAAAACTCTCCAGGTACCGGTCTGTCCGGCTGCACCATCAGTCGGTCTGCTCACTGCAAGCCGGTCACGGTTTTTTGCGGAGGTCATACGTTCATCTCCTTATATGCGGCTTCAGCAGCCCTGACATTGCGTTCATCGGTAAACATCTCGCGTATTGCCTTCTTTGCAGAATCGACCGAGATAATTCCCATCTTTGCAAGCGCCCCAAGCACCGGTGTATTGAGGATCGGGTTTCCCGCGACTACGAGTTTTTCTTTTAATGCGATACCGGTCAGGTCGACATTGAACGTCGAGCAGCCGGCCAGATCCTGACTGTGGGCACTGTTGACAAACACCTTGCCGCCTTTTTTCAGGCCGTGCAGGACATCAACGGTGTCCATGACACTTGCGTCAAGCACAATGACAAGGTCCGGGTCCCGGATCTGGCTGTAGATCCTGATGGGGTGGTCGTCGATCCTCACAAACGAGACAACCGGTGCGCCCCGGCGTTCCGCTCCATAGAACGGGCAAGCCGTCGCGTATTTCCCGTCATGGAGCGCTGCCATCGCAAGGAGCCGGGCCGCAGTCACGCCGCCCTGCCCGCCCCGGGAATGGATCCGGATCTCAAACATGCTTTGTCACCCCGAACCAGAACTCTTCGCCTATGCGACGGGTGCGGACAAACTCCGCCATGTCATCGTAGGTTACTTCCTGTCCCCCAAGGCCGGCGATCACGCTGTAGACCTTGATTTCGTTCTTTGCCATGATCTCGTGGGCAAGGATTCCGCCGTACCCAAATGAGTAGTCCCGGTCAATCACGACAACTTCTTTTCCGGCAAGATCGAGTTTCGGGAATGGCCGGAACCAGCGTATACGCATCGATCCGGCTTTTATGCCTTCTTTACGCAGGATATCGACAGCAACCTCGGCTTCCTTGCCGAAAGTTCCCATTGCAATAAGGATTACATCCGCGTCTTCGCACCGGTAATTCTCGGTCGGGCCGTATTTCCGCCCGAAACGTTTCGCGAAATCCTTCTCAGTCTCTCTGATCACCTTTTCGGAGTCCCGTATCGAGCGTTCAATCTCCCACCGGAACTGGAAATGGTGTTCCGGCGTGGTAAGCCCGCCATACCCCATCGGGTTTTTCGTATCGATGGCATACGGCAGGTGGATTGGCGGGATAAAGTCGCCGGGTTCTATTGTGTCAAGCGGCTGCATGATGTGGGAGAGCGAGAAACCGTCAAGGTTTACCATCACCGGCAGGAGCACGTCATTGTGTTCCGCAATCCGGAATGCCATGATGGTCGTGTCGTATGCTTCCTGGACGGTCGAGACATAGACCTGGAGCCAGCCGGTGTCGCGTTCCTGCATTGCATCGGTGTGCTCTGCCCATATGTTCCAGCCGGGGCCAAGCGACCGGTTCACGTTTGCCATGACAATTGGCAGGCGGGCGCCTGCTGCCCAGTTTGTCATTTCGTGCATGTAGAGCAGGCCGTGGGCGCTTGTCGCGGTAAACGTCCGCACCCCCGTAATGCTTGCGCCGATACAGGCTGCCATTGCGGAGTGCTCGCTCTCGACCGGGATGTACCGACAGTCCATCTGGCCGCTCGTAACATAATCCGCGATAGTCTCGACAATTTCCGTCTGCGGGGTGATCGGGTATGCTGCGACAACTTTTGGCAGTGCCTGTTTCACGGCTTTTGCGACCGCCTTGTTGCCCGTTGAGATCTCCTTCATGCTGCAGCCTCCTCTTCAAAAAGCGCTTTGAGATTTGCAGTAAGGCGCTGCTTAAGGATCTCAAGCGATTTTGCATCGATGCCCTTGAACCGTCCCTGCGGGGAAAGATAATCCTCAAGCGGGATCGGTTTTCTCATCGCCGCTTTTGAGGGGGCGCTGATGGTAAGCTTCCCGTGCTCGCGCTCGTAGAGCACCCACATACCGGATTTTACGGCGAGTTTTCCCATCTCGATTGTCTTTTCTGTCGGGTATCTCCAGCCGGGCGGACAGGGCGCAAGGATATGGATAAAGGTCGGGCCCCGGAACGTGAGCGCCTTTGCGACTTTTTTGAAGATGTCCTGCGGGTACGCGCTGCACGAGGTCGCCATGTATTCGAGGTGATGGGCGGCCGCAATCGCATCGATATCTTTTTTCTCCACGGTTTTCCCGGTCGGTGTGGTCGTGGTCCGTGCGCCAATCGGTGTCGCGCCCGAGCGCTGCATCCCGGTGTTCCCGTAAGCCTCGTTGTCGTAGCAGATATACAGGAAATCAGTGCCCCGTTCAAAAGCGCCTGACATCGACTGGATTCCGATATCAAGCGTTCCGCCATCTCCGGCATACACGATCACGTTGGTCTTTTTGCCCAGCGCCCGGAACGCTTCGGACATGCCCGAAGCACATGCGGCAGCAGAGGCAAACGCGACATTATAGACCGGTACGTTCATCGCGGTGTTCGGGTAGGCTCCCTGGATGACGCTCGTACAGCACGCGGGCACGACAAGCGCTGTGTCCTGTCCGGCAGCTTTTAACACGTAACGCAGTATCAGGGACGAACTACATCCTGCACATGCGGACGTGCATTTTTTCAGGTATTCTTCCTTTGGGATTTCCGTAGTAATCACCAGATCCGGTAAAAGGTTTGAATGAAAGGAACGCGAATTCAGTTCGCGGAATCTGTCATTATTTATCATCATAGATAGTCAAAAAATGATCTGTTTGGTCCGTCGCGATCTTTTTTTGGCGGGATAACCGGCGTTCACTTTCACCCTGCCCGGTCGGGGGTTTAAACACCGGGTTGTTCAACAGGTTGTATGGGGAGGACGAAAAACCCCTGGAAAAAAATCCTGTGCCAGGAACAACTCCTGTGCATGTGAGCGATCCTTTCGGCCTCTCACAGAGAAAAACCCAAAAAAAACAAAAAAATACGTCAGAAAAACCCTTGAATGACGGATTATCAGATGCCTGAGCGGGCCCCCTCTCATTCCCACTCAAGCATGATCTCTCTTTTCCCGCGAATTGTTCCTGCATCATCCTTTGGCCCACTCACCGGTTTTTTATGGAAATTGCCCCAGTGTGAAAATCCCCGGGGTTGGTGGGTCCGGTAAAACTTATTCGATGAGAACAAGCCCGACCGAGTGAATATTACTGTGGACAATCTTTCCGTATTCCATGTTCTTGCACGGGATTGTGACAAGGTCCCACCCGGCATTTTTTGCCGTGGCAAACACGTCCATGCCGGCAGCTTCCATGCTTGGCCGGACCATATCCATATGCCGGCATTTCCTGCGTATGCTCTCATCAACCACGCCCTCTGATTCCTCTGCAACGCAGTGCTGGTGCTCGCACCAGATACACGGGTAGCCACCAAAACCAAACGCTTTGTAAAACCCGTCGTAGAATGCCGTCTTTTCAAGGAAGTGGATCGTGCCGTTAACCCAGATGATCAGGTCGCGAAAGTACGGGTGGAAATCATCAGGGATGTCATCCGGCCCAAACGCCCCGTGGCCCGGCACGCCGTCAAACCGGATCAAAAGCGCAGTTTTGTATTCACTGACCATCCTTTTTGTCTCGTCCGGTGACGGCGCATAGGGCGGGCAGCCGAAATGCTTGCCGTATCCCTTGCAACCGTAGCGGCACTTGAACCGGACCCACTGTGCCACAACAATGTCTTCCGCTGCGATCTGCCGGGCACGGGCGCCCCGTTGTTCGGCAAGCTCGATCAGTCTGTTTATTTCCACGCTGGTGTCCGGCATACAAAATCTCCTACAGGCAGAGGATGCCCTCCCGGCTCAATAAAGTTTTTGCCAAAGGAAGCCCTCTCATTTGACTATACTTGGTGTTTTTATGACCGACTACCGCACCGGGTGCATGGTCTGCGGCAAACCTCTCCGCTACCAGGATCCTCCGGAAAAACAGAAATGTGCCTATTGTCATGACATGGTGCTGACCAATACCACATGTGTTGACGGCCACTATGTCTGCGATCATTGTCACAAACTCGGGGCGGATGATGCGATACAGGAATACTGCTCAAAGACAAAAGAGACAGATCCGATCCGGATTGCTTTCACCCTGATGCAGAACCCGGTTGTCCACATGCACGGACCCGAGCACCATTTCCTCGTACCGGCCGTACTTCTTGCTGCATACTGCAATGTTACCGGGCAGTACGACCGGAAAGCAAAACTGATTGCAACGGCACGGGAACGGGCCGGCATGATAAAGGGTGGAGCCTGTGGTTTTCTTGGCGATTGCGGGGCTGCTGTAGGTACCGGGATTTTTATCTCTCTTGTTACCGGTGCAACTCCCCTCTCCCGCCGCGAGTGGCAGCAGTCAAACCTTGTTGTTGCAAAAAGCCTCATGACCGTTGCCATGCACGGCGGCCCGCGCTGTTGCAAGCGCAACACGTTCCTTGCACTACAGGGTGCAGTTGCATTCACAAAAGAAAATCTTGGAGTGGAAATCCCACTCGATCCGAAGGTCACCTGCACGTTTTACGGCATGAACAACGAGTGCAGGACAACAGACTGCCCGTTCTACCCGGTCCGCTGATCGCCGCCCCGGGCTTTTATGATCCTTTCGACAATCAGGCGTGAGCTCGAGAGGTCGCCGTCTGCATACCTGCCGATCCTGACAACCTTCGCGCTGAGGTTGCGGGCGGTGAGCTGATCCACGAGCTTATTCTCGTCAAAGTACTGGTTGAACCCAATCGTTATGATATCGGGCCGGATCTCGTCGATGGGCCGGAACATGTCGGTCGGGTCGCCGAGGATGGCATGGTCTACCGGCCTGAGTGCCGCAATCATTACCCGGCGCTGTTCCTCCGGAATGATCGGGCGGGGTTTGTGCTTCACGTTTGCGTCCCGTGCAACGATCACCCAGAGTTCATCGCCGAGTTTCTTTGACTCGGAAAGGTAGTAGAGGTGCCCCGGGTGGAGGATGTCAAAGGTCCCGGTGGCAACGACGCGCTTCACGGTCATTCGATCACCTCAAGTTCGCAGGGTTTGCCGTCCGCGGTAAAACACTGCCAGTCGTTTTTCCGGTATGGTGCGCCGACGATGAGGTGGTACCGGCCCGCCCGGGGAAAAAAATTCAGGTCGGCATCGGAGGGCAGGCATACACCGTTCGGGTGGGAATGGGCGCTTCCGGCAAGGTGGGTCCCAAGCGGCATCATGTCAAAGAATATCGAGGCCGATGAACTGCCGGTGATAGTTCCCGGGAGGAGATTGAGTTCGGATATCACGCCATCCTCTTCTTTTAAGAGTGCCGCAAACTCGTTCGGGTGGCTGTTTTTACCCAGTTCGAGCAGCAGCTTCAAAAGTTCGTGTCTGATCCCGCGGATGGTCATGGTGGTTCACGATAAAAAGCGGCCCGGCGCTTGTACCGATCCATTCGTGCTGGTAAAAGAAAAAAGTCTCGGACAGATTCAACAGAAGATCAAAAGAAGACCGTCTGGTTAAAAGGGACAGGTGATAGATAAAAAAAAGAAAAGATTACTGTTCAACCTCGGCAAGTGCCCCACTGAGATCAACGGTCAGGTCAGTTCCGGCAAATGCCCCCGATGTTGGCAGCACCATCGTAAATTCCGGTGTCACGTCATACTCAACATTGCTTTTTGGCGGGACGACAAGATCGAGGACATGGCCGCCTGTTGCGTGGTCATCGGAAAGGAAATGCAGATGGTAGCCCTGCGCATTGAGGCCTTTTAGAAAAGCTGGCGTATAGAACCCAACGACCGTTCCGGTTACGTTTGTATACGTGTAAACTCCCTGTTCCTTTGCAGCCTCGGTAAGCGTGGGATACGGTGGTTCCTGTGCCGGGATCGCCCGCACGGTCACGGACGGGAATGTGTCATGGATCTTTACCGCGTATATCATATTTTGTGACGGGAGCTGTGCCGCCATGGTTGCTGCAAACCCGGAATAGTTCATCGCCCGGTCCGGGGTCGTCTGCCGGATATCTGTATTGAAGTACGTGACCGTGGCAAACGGCGTCGTCTGGCTGTCCGCTGCCGGTAAAACAGTGCCGTCAGATTTTGCCTGCCAGACCCGGCCGTCAAGCACAATCATCTCGCCATCAAGCCGGTCGAAGGTGCCGATCCCGAAGTTGCCGTATTTTTTAAATTCGCCAACCGTGACATCGCCATCATAAACGCCCTGCATCAGCGCATCAATTGTCGAAACCTGGTAAAAGGTATCCTGCCCGGCAGATCCTGCTGGCAAATGTTTTGTAAAACCGGTAAAAACCGCTGCCCCGGCAAAGACGATTGCTACCGCAACGCCCATGCCGAGGAAAAATTTGTAATCCATTGTTGTAGAATCCCGTCGTGGTCCGGGTTATTTTTTCCCGGTCACCTTGATGATATGGTATCCGAACTGGGTTTTTACCGGGCCGACAATTGCGCCCTGCTCCGCGGCAAACGCGGCGACTTCAAACTCAGGAACCATCTGGCCCTTGCCGAACCATCCGAGATCCCCGCCGCTCTTTTTTGACGGGCATGAGGAGAAGCGCTTTGCGACTGCGGCAAAGTCCTCGCCGTCCTTGATCCTTTTTAAGATCTTGTTTGCGTCATCCTCTTTTGTCACAAGAATATGTGATGCGCGAACCTGTGTGGTCATGTATAGTGATGGGGAGGTTTTTGGATAAAAGGGTTGACAGAACCGGCCCTGCCGGATATGAGGGGTCTTTTTTAGTCCGGGTTAATCCGGGGAGCAGGGTCTGACCTGTGTTAGTATCTCCTGCCTCGGAAGACAAGAACCGCCAGCGCCAGTGCCGCAAGCCCCACGACAGGTGACGGCGGGCTCTGCTCGGTAATAATGACAGAATATTGCTGGGGCGGTGACGTGACAATGGTAGTAACTGCGTCCTCAGTGGATGTCGGGGATACTACAGTATCGATCTCAAAGGTATCCGAAACAGTATCTGTAATTCCGGGAGTCACAGGAGTGATTTTTGGAGTATTTGTTTTGCTCACCGTGGCGGTTTTGGCAGTATTGCGTGACTGCGCGGTAAACGCATATACCGTATGCTCACCGGCAGCAACGGCAACGGAACCCTCTGCACTCATTGCAATATGATGGATATGGTCGTCTGTCTGGTTTGACCATTGCAGTTCTCCCCGGGAATTCAAAAGAAGTACTTCCCCACCGGCAGTGCCGGCGGCAATATTTGCGCCGTTATCCGATACCGCGACACCTGGCACCGAAGCGTAGTTTTTGTTTTTCGGATTTGTGTTGTAACTCCAGGAGAGGTTGCCCTTATCGTCAAATTTATCGATATGCCCATTATCCGTCCCGATAATGATCGACTTACCATCCGGGGTCATCGCAAGGGACATTACATCTCCTGTGGCACGGGCATGCCAGATTTCTGTTCCATTTGAACGGACGCGGAGGATCCTCTGGTCATCATTAAAAACGCAGTAGTCTCCTTTCGAGGGCAGTACCATAAAATCCGGCATGGAGCCCAGTGATAAGTCGTAACTTTTGTTTCCGTATTTTTTACTCCCGCTAAAGGATGTCAGCCCAAACTGGGAGAGCCCGGCAACATATTTTCCGTTGGCAGATACACCTACGACAGAATAATGGCTTTTATTATATTCAAGAACACTACCGTCTGCCGCGTAGATAAGGAGCCCTGCGCCATCGGTTGACATGGCAATTGTACTTCCGTCATCTGAGATATCAAGGGAGATCACGTTGTTTACGATACTGGTCTCCCAGACTTTTTTCATCGGTGCGGTATCCGTTTTTTCAGTATTGTTCTTGAAAAGGTATACCGTTGAAAAATACGATGTGGCCAGAGCAGATCCATTGGGCGTCATGGCAAGTAAATTCCCATAAGGCTCTTTTGCAAGAAGCCTGCCATCATTTGAAAATAACCAGATCCTGCCGGCAGCGACTGCAATTGAGGAGCCATCAGAAGAAACGGCAACGCTTCCAATATCAGCATTCGGCTCGGAATAGTTCCATGCCGGCTCAATTGCAAAGACCGGGTGGATTAAAAAAACAACAAAACAAACACTCGCAATAAGAAATAAACGGTTTATTCGTACCATACACTCCGCTTCCCATTCAAAACGCTATTGGACAACCCGGATCCGGCATGGAAAATGCCGACCCGGTGCAAAGGCTCTGTACACGGATATAATATAGAATCGCCATGCAGTGGTGCATGGCATCACTTTACAATGGGATAACAAAAAAATCAAAAACATACTTAAAAAAAGCACCGGTGTTTTCATGGCAGATTTCCGTGGTTCGTTTTTTTCCAATTTTTTTCGATCAGGAAAATACTGGTTTTATTTTCCCTGTCTCCGGTATCTGCCGGTTTCGTGGGTAAAGTATACTATCAAAAGGTGGATCGGAAACGATCCGGTAAAAATCCGGATATGACAAATACGGGCAGGGTTACCGAATATGATTGAAACAATACAGGCAGTAATTCTGGGGATTATCCAGGGGATCACCGCGTGGATACCGGTGAGCAGCAAAACGCAGGTCATCCTTTTTGGCAAGGTGTTTTTCAACCTTGATTTCATGACAGCGGTATCATTTGCCCTGATCGTGCATATCGGCGACCTTATAGCGACACTGTTCCTGTTCCGGAATGAAATTGCGGGATTTTTTAAAATAAAACCGGAAATTGCGGATCTAAAGGCGATGGAATCTGCTGATCCCGAACGAAGCCTGTTCTGGTTTGTTGCAATTTCCGTATTTTTTTCCGGGGCTGTCGGTCTCCCGCTCTATCTTTCGACAAAAAAAGGATTTTCTGATCTTCCCGGGACGTTGTTCCTTGCTCTTGTCGGCATGACCCTTGTTGTGCTCGGCCTGTTTATGTGGAGCTCGTCCCGGAAAAACGGGGGAAAATCCGGTTCGAAATTAAAAAAGAGGATCTCCCTGACTGATACGATCATCACCGGTTGCGCACAGGGGCTTGCGGTCATTCCGGGGATCAGCAGGAGCGGTATTACGGAAAGCACCCTGCTGATTAGGGGGTACACTCCCTATGAATCTGTGCGACTCTCATTTTTTATGAGTATTCCGATGATCGCGTTATCCATCTGTACGTTTTTTTTCATCGAAGGTTTTGGAACGCTCACCCTTCCGGTCATCGTGCTTGGCATCGTGGCTGCATTTATCGCGAGCATTGTAACGATGCGGGTCATGCTGTATGCCGCTGAAAAAGTCCGGTTCTATTACTTCAATATCGCAATCGGGCTCCTAGCCATGGTCCCGTTTGTATGTCAGCTGATATTGGGATGAACTCCCGCTACTGGCAGCCCTTCACGATTTTTTCTTGCGCTTGAATTTTCTGTATCTCTTTGTAATCCCGGCTGACATTGCGATTCGGCTGTGAAAATGCGATCTCTGTTCCCATACCCTGTTGAACCTGGGGTATTCCGGGCCCGATACGGGCTCCGATTACCCGGCTTTTCCGATCCTGAGGCACTCATTGGCCAAAAAGAGGCACTAATTCAGGGTCCGGAGTGCAGTTTCACGTCGGAGAATCAAGGCACTAAATAGCAGCGTTCCTGCGGCAGGTATTTTTCAAAAGGTGTTGGCGGACGTGGGATCGAACAGAACGCTGATATGGGGCTCCGGAGGGCATACGGAAGGATTCACGACGGTAATTTTTGGATCTCCGATGGCTTCGTTTATCTTACTAAAGATACACGTTGAGATATTCCGGGTCCTGAAAGGACAATGGGCCTTTACCGCATTCGGTTGTCGGTGCAGTTACTATTGGATCGGGCATTTTCCAAAGTAAAAATTTAGGCCCTGTAGAATTCCCGGAAAGGGTTGTACGAACGCTCTCGGGAACTACGGCAGTACTTGCCTACGCCCCCCGTCTCTGTGGCATCCCCCGGTTGCGATAGTGTTGTATTACCTGCACAAACGAGCGATAATAGTTTCCCAAATTTGTGTGCAGGTAATACAACGTCATCATATTGCGCCCCGTCCCCCTCGGGGGACTTGTGGCACAAGAGGGGGGCTCGCACATTTTAAAAGAAGTTTTCTACAGAGCCAAAATTTAAAAAAATCCATTGTAGTTTACGGGCGCTTCACGGCAGCTTGTCCGGCGAATCGTTTCTTTCTTTAAATTGTCCCGAGCGGTTCAACGAGATATATGATGATAATGGAAAGCGCAAGAATGAAAAGTCCGACACTCACAAGTCCCCCGGTAAGTTCGTGTTTTTTTGCTGCGATCAGTGGATCGGATCCAAGGCCTTCTTTTGTGCGGGACCAGTTTACGATAAGTATTACAAGGATCGCGGCAATGGCGATAAAAAATATCCATTCCGTGGGTGAAGAGGACTCGTACCTGATCACCTGCACGATATAATCGGGGCGCGGGGTTCCCTGTGGGAAAGACCCTAATAACGGATAGAACCAGGTTACCGGATACATCCACATCGCATCAACAACCTGGTGGCAGAGGACCCCGACGGTCACCCAGAGAAATGCGTTCGACCGGAACCAGTGCCATGCAATTAGACCTGCGATAAAGAAGAGTATCAGGATTGAAAGGCTGTGAAAAAAGATCTTGCCGTTGCTGAGTGTCGAATTAAAAATAATATACCCGAGCGGTTTGTCAATGAGATCGGGAAGGACACTGCCGATTGCGCAGAACACGATGATATTTTTGTCCTGGAACACTTCGTACAGAATAAATCCGAGGACCAGCCCGATTACAAGGTGCCCCAGGAACAGCATGAAAGAGTACCTTTTCCGGCACCCATTAAGACTTTTGGTCCGGGACCGGGAGTGTCCCGGGGATTGTTTGACGGGAATTTTTTTGCCGGTTCCAGAACGATCCAAAAACCGGTATATCCCGGATAAAGGCAAACAAACGGGCCGGAGACGATTTATAATTGGGGATCCTATCCCAACGATAGAGATATCGTGTGCCGTGGTCTTGTATGAATTTCCCCAAAATCAATCCTGTTATTGCAATCGGAAGCGCCGTTATTATTGTGGGTCTTTTCCTCCTTGTCCTTCTCTCGCCGCTCCCGCTTGCGTACTACTATTTCCAGCACCAGCCGGATCCCAACGCGATCTGCCTGTATCCGCCGTTAACGGAAGAGACCATGGATGCAATATGGGGTACTATTGAAGATCGTACGGGTATCGATCAGAATTCAGCGGTATTCGATGAGATGCAGGTAGATCTCATCCCTGACGGGACCGTAGAAAGCCTCTCGCTCTCGTTTTATGCAACAAAAGACCGAAAATGGTACAGGTATTCGGCGTACCTGCGCTACGATCCTCTGCGATGCGGGACCCTGACAGTCCCCTCGGCCCCGTCGGATCCCCCGGAGCCGGTCTCCCCCTCATCGCAGTCCCCCCAAAAGATCCTTGCCGAACTTGCCGAACTCAATCTCTCGGTTTTCGGCAGCACGGATAAGCCTGTCTTTATCACGACACAGACCGGCCGGGAAATACACGTGACCTATTATTCCGGAACCTGTACCGATCTCTTCCTTTTACAGAATGGTGCAATCATACCCCTTGACAGGATTGTGCTGAACAATACGCAGGCCGCAGCCGTTTCCTGGAATATTTTCGCCCAGTACTGCAGGGAGTTGCCTGAAGGGTATGGGAGAAGTTGTCTTTCGAACGGCAGTATCCTGGTATTCTCTGCAGACCGGCTGACCGGCGCCGATTATGTCATCAATGCAACGGCCGCGAACCGGACGATTGTGCTGCACGAATGTTCCCGTGGGATCGTACAGGGGCAATCCTGCAAGTCGGATTTCTGGGGCAGGAGCTGCATAAACTGGACGGAAAACGGAGAGGGATAGTACAGAAAAAACCGGCCAAGACGACGGGTAAAGAAACCGGCTAGAAATAGTTTATACAAGCCAAATCATAGGGGAAATGTCAATAACCAACTGATGCCTGAAGGCCCGATTGCTCTTTAATCCCGGGGGATATTCGTGCGCTCCTGCAGGTGGCCGTAGGATGGAAAAGAATCGTGTCCGGGAAATCCTGATGGGGGCACTCTCCGCGTACCTCGTGCTCTTCCTCTTCCTTAACGCACTGATGTTCTCCTTTGCCTTTCTCATCAACCGGGAGGCTTGGTTTTTCGGGATCAAACTCGATGGCTGGCCGGCAGGACTGTACCTGGCCGCAACTGCGCTTGCCGCAGCAGGTCTTATCATCCTGCTCCTGAAATACCCGGACCGGTCGTTTGCAATTTGCAGTGCATCCGTCCTGTACTTCGCGTTCGTATACATCATGCCGGTCTTTTCCCGGCAGAGGAACATGAAAAGCGATCCTGGCTGGACCGTGTTCTGGGTGGAGCTGGTTCTTTACATTGTCATCCCGTCAATTATTCTCGGGGTCTCTGCGGTACTGGGCCGGACAAAAACCGGGGATGCTCCCTGATTATCCCGGGGAAAATTCCCTAAAATTCCCCGTCCTGCTCAAAACTCCGGCCGTACCGGATCGCGAGTTCCGCCTTGTAAAGTTCCCGGCCAAGATATCCGGCGTGGTCGAGCAGTGAGACATTGCCACCGTCAACCAGTGTAAAGAGCACATCCTGCCACCGGGTCCCCCTGACTGCTTTCCCGTTTATCACGGCGACAATCCAGTTCCCCTCGATCCCGATCCGGAAGTTCCCTTTCGGGTCGTACGTGATCTCGTCCGGCATCCGGTCCGCCAGAACTGCCGAGTCATACTCAAGCGGCGGTTCGCGCCGGGCCCGTTTCTCTTTGAGCACCAGAAGGTCGATCCCGAGGTCTTTCGGGTACGGCCGGTCCCGGGCAAGCACCATCATCTCCGTCGCCCTCCGCATCTCCCGGATCGATCCCTTTGTCTTGTCCGAGTGCTCGCTTGAAAAGATAATTGATGCCCCGACCTCTTTTGCCATCCCGGCAAGCAGGGCATTTGCCCCGATTGAATCCGCATCGAGCAGCTCGACAACATTTCCCGCACCAAAAAAGAGCGGGCAGCCATAACCGGAAAACTGCCGGAGGGAAGCGACAAGACCCGAACCGACCGGCTGGAGCAGGGGGTCGGCAACGATGCATTCGATCCCGGCCCGGCGGGCCTGGGCGATATTTGCCCTGAGCGTTTTCCCGCCCGGCACAACAACCGCCGCAGCACCTGCCCGGGCCACGTCCTTTCCTACACGGGGAATATTTGTTTCCTGGAGCGAGAGCACGAGATCGGCACGGAAGAGTGCCGCCCGGATCAGGTCCGGGTCCTGTGTGTCCACGGCAAGCGGCCGGTCGATACCTGCAACTTCAGTAAAAACCCGTTTCACATCTGCCGGGGTCGCATCGAACCCAAAACCGAGATCGACAATATCCGCCCCCCGGGAAGAATAGTCTTCCACGCGGCCGGCAATATCCTCCACGCGGTGGGCGTCCATGATCTCCGCGAGCACTTTCATCCGGGAATTCCCTCCGATTTTCGTGCCCCGGATCACAAACTCCGGCTCTGCTGATGTTTCCAGTTCCGTGACCCGGTTCATCGCATCCTTTGCCTTTCCCGCGGCAAGGAAATCATCGGCAGGAACCGTGCGCGAGAGCGGGACTTTCCCGACCAGCGGAAGCACCCACGCAAGGTCTGCCGCGTGGCGGGGGCCCCGGTATACCGGCACCCCGGTCTCGCGCTCTACCTGCTCAAAGGAGACCGTGCACATCCCGGATACAACCACCGCATCGTATGCGCCTTTTTTGATCAGTTCCCGGAGCGCCCGGGGCGTAAGAAACGAGGCGATCTTTCCCGTCACCACGATATCAGCATCGAAATTATCTGCGGATTTTTTTACCATATTTTCAGTTGTTGCACCGGTGGGGAGGAGAAGACGCATACGTTTTCTTAATACAGAGAAAAATAAAAACACTATGATCAGATGCTGACCTGCGACCTCCATGTACATACAAATTTTTCCAAAGACGGCGAGAGCAGTGTCGAAGATGTCCTCCGGCAGGCTGAAGCAGTCGGGCTTGATGCAATCGCGATCACCGACCATGACTGTGTCGATGGCGCAAAACTGGCGCTTACCATCCATACCCCGGTGCTTGTAATCCCCGGGATAGAAGTATCGACCATGCAGGGCCATTTGCTTGTCCTTGGCGTGACCGAAGTTATTCCCGCAGGGCTTGACGTGCGGGAAACAGTGAGGATTGCCCGGCGCATGGGCGCGCTTGTTATCCTCCCTCACCCGTATCACATGTGGCGTCACGGTGTCGCCCGGAGGATTAAGGCCGCAATGAACATTGTTGACGCGATTGAAGCGTTCAACAGCCGGTATATTGTCGGATCGGCCAACCGGAAAGCAGGCAGGATCGCCGGCCGGCTGGAGAAGCCCTGTGTCGGGGGAAGCGATGCGCATAACGCCCGCTTTGTCGGGTACGGGAGAACGTTTGTCGAAGCAGAACCGGAAATGCGGGCCATCCTTACCGCAATCCGGGAGGGGCGGGTTTCCTGCGGCGGGAGAAAGACGCCCCTGCGTACCTACACCCGCCAGTCACTGAACAACACATGGAGAAAGATAAAGAGACTCACCCGGCGGTTCCGCGTCCGGTAAGACTGGCATTCCGGGTCTCGTATCTGGGCACCAGGTTCTATGGCTCGCAGCAGCAGGAGGCCAGCCGCACAGTCGAAGGCGAGTTTATCGCGGCGTGCCGGCGCCTTGACCTCTTTTCCGACTGGAGGACAGCGGGTTTTTGTTCTGCCGGAAGAACCGATCGCGGGGTGCATGCCTGCGGGCAGGTTGTCGCATTTTCTACATCGTATCCGGACCGGGCACGTCAGGCGCTCAACCTCCAGCTGCCGCTTGATGTCTGGTGCACCTCGTCAGCTGAAGTTGCCGATACGTTTCACCCGCGGTACGATGCAAAGTCCCGTACCTACCGGTATTTTTTTTCCGAACCGCCCAAAAACCGGGAGGCAATGGAGCAGGCAGCCGGATATTTCCTTGGCGAGCACAATTTCACGAACTTTGCCCGGGTGGGTGACAAGAACCCGTGGCGGAAGATCCTTGAAATCCGGATCGCGACCGAAGGCCGGTTCACGTATCTCGAAGTGAAAGCCGAAAGTTTTCTCTGGCACCAGGTGCGGTGCATGGCGGCAGCACTTGCGTCTGTCGGTGCCGGTGAAGATGACGCGGAAGGGATCCGGTTACGGCTTAACGAAAAGACGAGCCGGCCAATTCAGCCGGCACCGGCAGAAGGTCTCGTGCTCTGGGATACGGACTGCGGGCTTACGTGGGTTCCGGTTGAAAAGAGCGATCGCAGCGGGAACTACTGCGCTGAACTCCGGCGCCATCATGCACTTATGGAGCAGGTGTGCCGGGTGCTTGTGCCGGAACAACCCTGACTCTGGCATTTTAAAATACCCGGGCACAACCGCTTGCAACCGCTGCTTTACTCACGGCTCCTGCAACGGTTTTTACAACGTCCCGGTTGAGCACACTGGGCAGGATACGGTCATGGCGGGGACGTTTTACATAACCGGCAAGCGCATGGGCAGCCGCATATTTCATCTCATCCGAGATCCGGGTGGCACTCACGTCAAGGGCGCCACGGAAAATCCCGGGAAAAGCAAGCGCATAGTTGATCTGGTTGGGATAATCGCTCCGTGCCGTCCCGACCACGGCCGCCCCGGCAAGGAGGGCGTCCTTTGGCAGGATCTCCGGGATCGGGCTTGCGAGTGCAAAGACAATCGGGTCGTCTGCCATGGTCCGGACCATGGCCGGCGTCACGATCCCCGGCCCGGCAACGCCGATACAGACATCAGCCCCATCAAGTGCATCCGCAAGCGTTCCCGTCCTCCCGCCCCGGTTGGTTTCGTCGGCGATGATAAACTTATACTTGTTCGCGTACAGTCCTTCGCGGTCCTGGTGGATTATCCCCTGAGTGTCGCAGACGATGATGTCATTTACTGCCGGGAAGAGTTGGGGGTCGTAGCCGATATGCCGGAGCATCCGGGTGATCGCAAAGCCGGCCGCCCCGGCCCCGCAGATCACGACGTTTAAGTTCACGAACTCCTTTTTGGTCACCCTGCATGCATTGAGGAGGGCAGCGAGCACAACGACGGCGGTCCCGTGCTGGTCGTCATGCATGACCGGTATCCCGATGCCCTGGAGCGCCTCCTCGATCTCAAAGCACCGTGGCGCTGCAATGTCCTCGAGTGCAATCCCGCCAAAGACCGGCGCGATGTTTTTTATGTCCATGGCAAGGCCAGGATGTGATTTCTCAAAACAGATGGGAAAAGCGTTGATGCCGGCGAGTTTTTTGAAAAGGAGCGCCTTTCCCTCCATTGCGGGGATCGCGGCGCATCCCCCGATATTCCCAAGCGAGAGAACGCGGGAACCGTCAGTAACGATTGCGATAGTGTTTGCTTTGATCGTATACTTCCATGCCAGTTCCCGGTCTTTTGCGATCTCCTTTGAGACTGCGCCGACCCCGGGGGTGTAGGCTAGCGAGAGGTCGTGCCGGTTTTTCAGCCGGACTTTTGAATGGACTTCGATCTTCCCATGGTACTTTTCATGGAATGCAAGGGAGTCCGCATAGATATTTTCCCGCTTTTTCTTCTGCTCGGTCATGGGATCACGCAACGATAGTTCAATGGTGGGAGCGGGGCGTGATGAATCTTTGTACGAAAATGAAAGTAAATTATACAGGCATGTGCCCGGGTGACCGGCGAAACCTGTTACGTACCCGGTTTTTAGTAAGAAAAATCAGAGAATGAGCATGATGCACAGCATCACGCCGGTAAGAAGCGTCAGCATAATTGCGACCGGGGCAACTTTCCGGATAACTTCTCCTTCAATGCCCAGTTTGTCAATAACCGCTGCCGCATTCAGTATCTTTGCAACTGAGATACCCGAAGCAATCCCGCCTGCGACGGCATGAGCGGCATAGACCTTGAGGAAGTCTAGGGAAAGGACTTCGGTTGATTTCTCGAGAATACCGTGGAACATGACGTTTGATGACGCTTCGCTGCCGGAAATAAACGAACCGAAAAGACCAAGCGACGGGCTGATCAGCGGGAAGGCAACGCCAAAGAAGAGTGCAAGTGCAACGCCGATTACTGCGTTCATGTTGAAGGAATCTGCGCCGGGTGCAAATGCGAGCGTGTTGTTGATCACTGATTGGCCGGACCAGTCCATGACATAGGCGATGGCAAAGAAGATCATGGCGGCAAGGGTCGGACTCCAGGCCCTTTTTATCCACAGGGAAAGGATGTCGGCTGTTTCTTTGCGGGACCGTATAAGAAGCGGGGCGGCAATGATGGTACTGATAAGTACCCAGAAGTATGCCTGGTTTAAAAGTTTCAGGTCCACGAATTTGTTCGCAATAACGTGGATTTTCTGGACCGGCCCAAGGAAGTTGTAAAGCCCGGACTGGATGACCGGGATGCTGATTATAATCGCAAACGATACAAGCAGGATCCACGGGAATGCCGCTTTCCAGAGTGGCATCCGGGTGTCAGCTCCGGCAGGAGTCCCCTGAGGCGCTGATTCAAGGACCGGTTTTCCCCGCACAGCACGTAAAAGGAACAGCACCCCAATTGTCACAAGACCCGCAAAGACCCCGACAAGGCCGATGGCTGACGCGGGCAGAATATTTACAAAAAGAATCGATGAGAGACCGAGCGTCAGCCCCGCGATAACTGCTGTTAAAAATCCTTTTTTCACACCTTCAAATCCATCTGCGATCCAGAGCATGCCAAGCGCAATTCCGGTGGAAATAACCGGCAGGAAGAGCGCGATGGTACACCCGAACGCTTTTGGATCGAAGTTAAAGGCAGTTGCCGGGATCGTGATAGGGACTGCAAGGAGCGAGAACGATGTGAGCGGGTCGTAGCCAAAACAGGGCAGGGCAATCGCTGCTACCGGGGAAAATCCCAGTGCGAGCATGATGGGCGGGAGCATAGTGACCGGCGTTGCACCGATGGAGACGAGAAACGACCCGAATCCGACGTTTAAGATCATGATCTGCTCGTAGCGCTCGGCCGCGATGGACTTTATGTACGCGGTGATCCGTTTGATCGCGCCGGTAATATCCATCATGGTCACCTGCAGGATAGTAAAAAACACCATAAGCGAGATGCCAAACGACGAGAGGATGCCATTTATTGTCGCCGCGAAAGCAACTTCTGCTGAAGTCTGGAAAAACAGTACGGCAATAATGATAGTAAGGAGCCACCCGAGAACGGCCATAAAGGTGCCTGATTGTTTCAGGAATACGAGGCCGACAAATATCAGGAGAATGGGCAGGATTGATAATACAAACTGAACAATGAGATCCAATTTAACCGGTCCTTTTGAATGTGAAGGTAAAGGTCTGCTATGCTATGGCATAACCATATCGTTTCTATCTCCTCATAAAATCGATAATTATAAAATCTGGGCAATTTAAAGAGTATTCCGGCCCTTTATCCATATTCCCAAATAGCTCATTTTTGGGATATTTTTCCTGCAATAAATGTAAAAAGAAGATTGTCTGCCTGATCAGGGAATGTCCCTTTCATGTTCACTGCTTCCCCGGATTTACCCGGGCAGCCCGTGAGCAAATGATGAATCGATCCACGCGCTGATATCGTCCCGGACCCTCCGGTACCCGTTCAGGAGCTCTTCATCGGTGCCCGGTGTCAGGTGCGGGTCGGCAAAACCGTGGTGGATGGTTTTTTTCGCAGTCGGGACAACCGGACAAACCGCACGGGCATTGTCACAGAGAGTGACCGCAAGATCGAACGGCACGCCGTTGAACGTGTCGAGGGTCTTTGACCGGTGGCCGGAGATATCGATCCCGATCTCTTGCATCACCAGTATCGCCCGGGGGCTGACCGTTGACTGGCGGGTGCCGGCCGAGAATACTTCGTATTTGTCGCCATACTTTGCCCGGAGGTACCCTTCTGCCATCTGGGAGCGGGCCGCGTTTGCGGTGCAGACAAAAAGAATGCGCATTTTTCCTGCCATGATCCGTCCGTCCATCTCTTCCGGTTTGCTCTGTACAGGCATAATCCCCGGGGCATTTACCCTTTTTGTAATCAGCCCGGCCGGCAGCACCGGCGCTTCCCGGGGGGCAGGATGATGGAACTGAACTTTTGCGGCTACCTGCCGGATGGGATTGGGAGATAGCGGTGCACGCGGCTGCAATATGACTCATAGTCCCTGCCGAACGCCGCCCGCATATGTTTCTCCTCCGCGAGCACGATCCTGTGGTGGACGGCAACTACAAACACACCCATCAGGATCACGACCGGGTCCAGGGTGTAGAGGGCCGATGCGGCAGCCGTTGCATATACACCCACGTACATCGGGTTCCTGCATAAGCCAAACAGCCCGCCCGTCCTGAGGCGGGTCTCCTCTTTCGGCGTTCCGATCCGGAACGAATCCTCCATCCCGGACCGGCCTATGTACAGGAGCGCAAACCCGAAGCCCCAGCGCCCGAGTGCAATGAGCTGCAGAAGCCGGGATACACCGAAAGGGGAGAACCCGATCCCAAAGCCCGCAAGGGCCATAATCCCCCAGACTCCCAGAATTGCGTACTTGCTTGCGTAAAATACGGCCCTGTTTATCGGAGCCTCCCCGTCCAGATCGATGTTTTTCTGCAGGAGCAGTGGCGCCGCGATAAAAACATACGCCAGAAAACCGGCGGGAAGGAGAGTTATGGCAACAGATTCTATCATGTCAGTCACCCGAATAATCCGTCCAGGCCAGCCATGTTCAGGAGATTGCCGAAAATCCTCTCACAAGAATCCAGATCCCGGCGAGGATAAAAAACCCTGCAAACACGTACAGCCAGATGGCAGCCGGGGCGAAGACAATACTGGTCCCGGCAAGGATCAGGAAAGCGCCGATAAGAAGCGCAGTCACGTTCATACCTGCCGGCTTTTGGCATACTCCCTCCGGGGATTTCCTCGCAAGGGGAAGTAGTTCCGAAACGACAAGTCCGGACCCGAGCCCGATAAGGAAACCGGCGAACAGGTTATCTGCAAGCAGCCCCGCGCCAAGGCCGATCATGATGCCGGCAAGAATCAGGAATCCATAATCCCGGCAAAGTATCCCGGGCTCCGCAAGCCCGCTCTTCTGTTCTATCCGCTTCTCATCCGTGATATCGTTACAACGTTCTGTGTTCATGGTTTACCCCTCATAAACCTGATTAAGAAAAGGCTGGCCGGGGCATTATAGATTGAGCCATATATGTAGGGCAATATATTATATCATGTCCCGCACACCAGATCGGCTCATGAAGAAGATGACGGTCAGGCTCTCCGCAGATATCTTCGATTACTGCAAGTCCTATGGATCCGTCATCGAGCGGTTTGAGGTGATCTCGCTTTTTAATATGGCCGGCGACATGCACAGCGAAGTGTGCAGATTCACCATAAAGGAAGGCGTGCCGGTCGACAAGATCAGCTGCAATTATGTCTCGAACCTCATCGTGCTCCAGCACACGGGACGTGAATACACCTGCCTAGTCAAGGGAACATTTTCCGAGGATATAACGAAGTTCGTCCGCACCTATGGGTCAAAGATCGAGCACCCGATTGTCTTCGAGAACGACTCCCTGACCTTCAGCATGGCCGGGGAGCCGGAGGATCTGAATACGTTCGTTAAGGATGCAGCCGACAAGGGGTGGGGGCTTGAGGTTCTCTCGGTCTCCGAATACAATCCCCATGTTAGCGGGATCATGGACGTACTCACGCCCAGGCAGAAAGAGATCATGCTCGAATCGTACCGGCTGGGATTCTTCGATCACCCCCGGAGGATCAACGCCGGCGAACTGGCGGAGAAGATGGGAATGCACAAGACCACGCTGCTGGAGCACATCCGCAAAGCGGAGAAACGGCTGATCGGGCACATCCTTGGGCAGGCGGCCTGACCATTCAGAAAAAACAAATGGCATTCTCCAACCGCATAACAACCGTCAGGCCTGAGTATTATATGCGATCAGGGCTGGAAACCGAGCCGGCAATTTTCCGGAGTATCGGAACGATCTCGTCGTTGAGTGTATAGATCTTGTGGTTCGAACGATAGTACGATTCGATGAGCCCGCCGTCTTTGAGTTTTTTCAGGTTGTACGAGATCAGGTTCCGCGGTTCTGCAAAGACATAGAAGAATTCACAGACGCAGTGGTCCCGGTTGAGCAGCATGAGGATGATCCTGAGGCGGAGCGGGTGGCTGAGGAGTTTCATGAGCCGGTCCAGTTCCGTGATTGTTTTGCTGTCAAGCATCTCCTTTTCTGACCGGAGTTCATCCTCCCAGTCGCTCCGGAGGGCGCAATCGGCCGGGCAGCAGCGGGCAGTTGCCATAAGTACAACAGGATCGCTAGGAAATATAATACGATTCTTCCAGAAATCCTGCGGTCGGTGTTTTCCTCCCGAAAGGGGCCAGGAGAGGAGTGGCGGTCAGCATCATCTCGTTCTTCCTGACTTGCGGGATCTTTTTCATTGTCGGGTGGGCGGTCCTCTACCCGCTTGCGATTGCGGTCCTCTGGTTCGTTTTTATGGCGGTGAGTGGGAAGCACCGCGGGACTAATTTGCCACGTACAGCCTAAAAACCGGGGGTTCGGGAAAAATCCATTTTCAGGCTCTGTAGAAAACCTGATAGAAATTTTTTAGTTTTGTTGCGATGGGACCCCGGGCGCTCGCCGCCTCGTCGGGGCTCGCCCCGGGGAGCAAGCCTGTGCACGGGAAGCAACAGAAAATATTTTTTCAATATACGGGGGTCAAGGGGGCTTCCCCCCTTGGGTTGCCTCCCCCTCTGGGGGAGAGTGGGGGTCACCCTCTCAAATACGTTTTGATGAAGTGGAAATGATTTACCATGAAAAGCCCACGGTTATTCATCATGTTTGCTTGAGTCGGGACTCATGTGCGTTTCTACAGTGCACATTTTCAATTATTTTTGAAATCCGGTTCCGGGATATTTATCGCACCAGTCCCCATGGATCGTGCAGCGTGAGAACCATGGAATATGAAACTGCAAGGATAGCAAAAGTGACCGGGAAATGCCCGGCCTGCGAACAGTATGCTGAACAAAATTCCACCGCCCCTCCGAAGATTGCAGTGATGGCCTGTGAGGGCGCCTGCGCCCGGGGTGAAGTTGCCCGGCGTGCGGCAAACATGGTTGCCCACCGGCTCGCCCGTGACACGACCGTCCGGATCTGCCTTGGTGGCGCATTCACCAAAGACACTGGTCAGCGGAACCTCGTGAGGCGGGCGGAGCGGGTCATCGCTATTGAAGGATGTTTCATCAACTGTTCCTCGCGGATGATGCAGGGCGTGCTGCCTGACCTTAAACCGGAAATTGTCCGGGCTGACCTGATCTATGATCTCGATCTGCCGTTCGGCATCGATGAAGTTCCGGATGAAATGTTTACAGTCTATGCCTACCAGGTCGCCGACCATGTTGTAAAGGAGTACCTGCCGAAAGGATCCTGCAAGGAAAACCCGGCGAAAACGTCATCGTGCTGCCTCCCGCAACAAAAAAGTGAAAATCCGCCCTGCGCTTCGGGACCGTGCAGAGGAACAGACTGAACTATCCATCCCGACTCAGTCCCGTTTTGTACCGGTAACCATATAGAACGTAAGCGAGCTGAAGAACTGCCCGGCCGTACCGGCCTCTTCCTGCTCCCCGGCCCAGCATTCCGCTTCGCGTGCATCAAGGATCCCGGCCTGAACCGCAAGTGAGAGAGTAGTTTCAAGATCGAACACCCTCTTTGCAAGCGTGAGATCGGTAATGACGAGACATAGGGGTGTTACCGTGATGTCACGAAGCCCCGCGTCTGCATATGCCGCAGGAAGGGATCGCCCGGCCCACCCGTTCGGGATATGGTCGCACCAGAAGTTGAGGATCTTCCGGGTAACCCCGCGGTTCCCGGGCCAGAGGACAAAGGTCTCCCAGTCGGGTTCGAACACCACGATCTTCCCCATGGGCCGGGTCACCCGGGCCATTTCTTTGACGACTGTAAAGATATCTTTTGTATGCTGGAGTACGCGGTCCGCCCGGACTGCATCGAACGATTTGTCCGCAAAGGCAAGGTGCGAGGCATCGGAGAGTACATATCCGGGAAGGGGACTGCCTGCGCTGTTTTTTACCTGTGCTGATGCAAGCATGGTACGGCTGACATCGATCCCGATCACACGACTCCCCGGCCCGGCAATCCCCGCAAGTGCTACTGCATCGACGCCGTTCCCGCAGCCGATTTCAAGGACTGTGGCACCTGGGTGGATCCGCATTGCCTCGTAACTGCGTCGCTTGCAGTCCCTGAAGAAAGGCATCGAATGGATGAGGTCGAGATAGGATACAAAGGAGCCGGAGTCTCCGGCAGCATCAACACCGGCAAACCCGGAAGCAAATGAGTCCATGGCATTCACGAAGATTTATTTTGACTGCTTATGTTGTCGCTTTCAGCATTTCAAAAATGTGGAACTATTTTCTCCATCACCGAGATTTGACCAACGGCCCATCACATCCGCAGGCATTGTCCCGGCCCTTGTACCAGCGCTCTTTGAGCCAGAATGCAACATGAACTAGCCCGATCATCACCGGCACTTCCACAAGCGGGCCAATCACTGTGGCAAATGCAACGACCGACCCGATCCCGAATACCCCGATGGCAACGGCAATCGCAAGCTCAAAATTGTTGGATGCGGCGGTAAACGAGAGACTTGTCGCTTTTTTGTAGTCCACGTCGAGTTTAAACGCCATCCAGAAACTCACGAAGAACATCAGGAGGAAGTAACAGATAAGCGGGACCGCGACCCGGACGACATCGAGCGGGACTGTTACAATATACTCCCCTTTGAGCGCGAACATGACGATAATCGTAAAGAGCAGGGCAACCAGGGTGACCGGGGAGATCGTCGGGATAAACTTCTGCTCGTACCAATCCCGTGACTTTACCCGGAGGAGTGTGAAGCGGGTAATGAGCCCGGCGAGGAAGGGGATCCCGAGGTAGATAAAAACGCTTGCCGCTATATCAGCCATTGTCACGTTGACCGCAGTCCCGGCAGCGATGCCAAGGACTGCCGGGAGCAGCGTAATGAAGAAGTACGCGTATACGGCGTAGAAGAAGACCTGGAAGAGCGAGTTGAGGCCGACAATGGCAGCGCAGTACTCACAATCCCCCCCGGCGAGATCGTTCCAGACAATCACCATCGCAATGCAGCGGGCAAGGCCTACGAGGATGAGCCCGTACATCAGAAACGGCTGGTCCCGGAGGAAGAGGACGGCAAGGACAAACATCAGGACCGGGCCAACAATCCAGTTCTGCACGAGAGAGAGGCCGAGGACTTTTGTGTCCCGGAAAACATTTTTGAGTTCTTCGTACCGGACTTTTGCAAGCGGGGGATACATCATCAGGATAAGGCCGACGGCAATCGGGATCGAGGTTGTCCCCACTGAAAGACCGGTGATCAGTGCCGGAACTGCGGGAAAGAAGTACCCGAGCGCGATCCCGACAGCCATCGCAAGGAAGATCCAGAGGGTGAGGTAGGTGTCAAGAAAGGAGAGGTGTTTTGGTTCAGCCATTATCATCCCTTCATGTCCTTTATTTCCCCTCGCAGGAGCATTGATCTTCTTCGTTTGACTGCCCGCAGCAGGTACTCTCCGGCCCCCCGCAGCTGCATTCGCCGCTGTCCATGTCCTTTCCCCGGAGGGCAGCGCTGATCATCGCCCATGCGCACCCGACACCGCTCTGGACTTCGATAGCCCCGGCCGGGCAGTTTTTCGCGCACGCCCCGCACTCCATGCAGTTCCGGGGATTGGTTAGTTCAGCCTGGTCTATTCCCCCAACAAAGACCCGGTGGGGGCAGACCTGTGTGCAGCGCCGGCAGTTGATGCACTTCTCCGGGAAATACCGGAGCGTGTTTTCCGCGTAGGAATCAAACATCAGGCCACCCCCATAATCCGGAGGGCCCCAAGCAAGATGCCGAGGACCGTCCCGGTACCGGCCATCGCTGCCATAGCCGGGACGTACCGGAAGATCTCTTTTTTAACACCCGTGCGGGATGTGAACGTGGTCGAGCCGGTAAAGTTGAGAGCAAGGTACGCGACCACGGGAGGGATGAGAAGGAGCGGGACGAGCACAGCGATGATCCGTGCGATCCCGGAAAGGCCGGGCGCATCAAAGAACGTGACAGCAAAGGGAATTGCAACAACTGCTCCGAGAAGGAATCCCTTCATGGAAAAATCATGAAACGGGAGAACCGGGAGCAGCGCCGGGAAGAGTACCGTTCCCGCGAGAACGGCGGCTATCGCTGCGAGCCCTGCGACCGGGCCGATAAGGAAGTACAGCACAACGGCTACAACAATCATAGGAAGAAATGCATGCACAAGTTCCATGGGGCAGAGGACGAGCCTGTCGGCAAGCGGGAACCGGACGGTCCGCATTTCTTCTGTTACTGTGTGGGTAGCAAGGTACTCCGGGAGATCCCGGGCCCGGACCGGACCGTACTCGACGGAGAAGCCGGAGTAATGTGCGACATCATGAGCAGATACTCCCGGGGCGCCGAGCTGGGGAAGAATGATCCTGCGGTGCGCAACAACCTCGGAAAGTCCGGTCATCGCGATGCGCCGGATGAGTTCCCCGGTACCAAATGTACCTTTCCCGGCAGCACACCAGACGTTGATGCCTTTTGTATCCAGCACAAGAATCCATGCATCAGTGCCGGCAAGTGCCGAGCGGAGTGCATCGAAACTCAGCGTATAATTCGCGGAGGCAAAGACCGGGGAATTTTTGTCCGGGTTCCCGAGCCGGTACAGGCCCGGGGGAACAATACGGCCCATCCGGTTGACGCCCCACCGGGCAAGGAAATGATCCCACCGGTTCTTTGCCGTGATCTCCGATGTCGTTTGCCGGATGACCGGTGCCGGGCGTTTGTCAGCCGGCCCGGAACAGCAGCACCTGACTATAGCGGCCGGTTCCTGTGCAGTCTTCCCGCAGCAGGAGCCTGCCTGTGTTTCCGCAAAGGGTTTTTCTGTCATGGGCATCTCGCAATTTAATCGTTTTTCAGGAGCACCGGGCCGAGCAGGTCATTTACCGCCCCGCTCAGGTTTTCCACTTTCATGAGGGCGAGGCAGCAGACGCTGCCATCCTTCTCCCAGCTGATAAGGGCCAGTTTGTCGCTTGTCTTGATGCCGGCCTTTTCCCGGACATCTTTTGGGATCACCATCTGGCCCCTCTCATCGATACTCAGTACCGCCTCGATCTTACAACCGGAGCCCGTGCCGCACCCGCAGGAAGCGGGGGCAGATCGCTGTGCACCGGACACCGGTCTCTTTGCAGGTGGCGTCATGGTACTGGGTCTGTTGATCGTTCAACATATTAAAATTTATCAGAAAAATCAGAATTTTCAAAAATAGTGGTGCTGCAAGCCGGTGCCCATTACCTGCACGGGGGACTCCCCGGGTAATCCACATCCGGTTTTTTACCGGAACACCAGGTATTCGAGCCCGAGAGCAGCCAGGAACAATACACCTCCCGCAAGCGCGACAGGCAGGGTATAGTTCTTCACGACCGTCCCGACTTCATCCCCGGTGGTCCGCTGGACGAGCCAGAAGAACGGGTCGGTGACATATGATATGATGCACGAACCGGCACTGACAAGAAGGATGAGCGTGACGGGATGGACCGCATAAGTGACTGCCGAACCCGCAAGGACCTCGGCCGTGATCACAGCGGTGACTACCCTTGAGCCCTGTGCCGTCTCGATCAGCGCCGCGAAGATAAACGGGACAAGGATGAGAGGGACGACAAGCGTCAGTTGCTGGAGTGCCTGCCCGGTAAACCCGCTGTTGACGATAACAAATCCGAGCGCCCCGGCGCCGCAGATATCAAAGATGATCATGCCGGCGTGTTTCGCGCTCTTTGCGAGTCCTGGCGCCCGGATCGTGTTCGGTGCAAGGGCAATGGCAGTCATGGCCCCGGCAAGCATAATGAAGTTGATGACACCCACGTGCGTGAGACCGAGAACCAGAAAGGAGAAGGGGATGGCAAGGAGGATCGCGACAAATGGTGCCCATGCCCGCCAGTGGATACATACGGGCCCGGGAGCTGCGGTGGCCGGGAGATCCGGGAGGCATACGGGAGCATGTCCGCCGGTTACCGGGCCACCCGGCTGTACCCACCGGTAGAACAGGATCGCCCCAAGAAGAATGGCAAGGGAGAGCGGGATGGCGATCGCATCGTAGGCCAGCGCACTGGTGCCTGCTGCAAACGCGGAAAAGAGCGGGATGACCACCGGTGTCGGGAAGATGAGTGCGTAGGAGATGATGCTGCCGACAGCGGCAAGGTAGAGAAGGACGTTGCGTTTTGCCCGGTCCTTCTCCAGGCAGTCCAGGATCGGCTGGAGCATGATATACGCCGTGACGCAGCAGGTGATCGGCACGGAAAGGAGGTATCCGGAAAACCCGGCAAGCGCCGGGGGATTTTTTATTACGCGCCGGATATCGGAAACGATCTCCTCAGCCTGGTGCTGCTCCTGAAGGAGCACCGCGATCACCGCCCCGCAGAGGATGATAAGGCCAAACGAGGCAAAGACCCTGCCAAGGCCGGAGACTATCCCCTCAAGCGTTGCCTCGGGAGTCATGCCTGTAAGGAGCCCGAAGAGGAGCGCCCCGCCGACGAGCGTGAAGAACGGGGAGATCCGGTACCAGAGGCTGACTGCGGTGATGAGGCCGAGGGTGATAATGAACGCGAGGAGGAGATCCATGATGTATAATACTTAAAAGCCGGGTAGAAAAAGGCTTGGAACTCAGTCCCGGTCTGCCGTGACTCCGGACGACACTGTCGGAAACTCTTACTGTTTTCCTTCCAGTTGCCGCCGGTACTCGGCAAGGATCGCAGCGGTATACTCCTCCGCAAGGGTCGGGGGAATGTAGTTCTCATTTTCCACCCGGCGCATGAGTTCGGTTGCGATCTCTGCATCGCTGGTGAGCCCCTTCGCACTAACCGCTGCAAATGCGGCGGGAAGCCCGGTAATCCCGACCGGTTTTCCAGCGACCATGATCTTCTGGATACCAAAGAGGGCATTGGCCGCACAGGGACAGAGCGTGTCGTGTTCCATGTCACTGTCTCCCCTGTGCCTTCTGGTATGCTGCCGCAGCCGCAACGAATTTTTTGCAAAATGCATCGCTGAAGTACGCGTGGGTATATGTCCCGATGGTGCGGTATTCTGTAAGCCCGTCGTTGCCGTTATTGATGCCGGCACCTGATGAGAGCCGCAGCGCGAAACGTGCATCGCCATCGCATTCGACGCGGGAGTAGTGAAACTCGTGGCCCCGGACTTTGAGCGGCCCGGTCCAAAATCCCGGCCGGTCCACAAACGATCCCTTCACGTACCCGAGCGCCTGGAGTTTTTTTGTCATGACTGCCCGGCCCGGAAGGATGCCAGCCATCGCGTATGTCCGGTTATCTGTGTCAAGCGTTTGGCAGAGATACATGAGTCCGCCGCACTCGCCATAGATCGGTATGCCCCCTTCCGCAAGAGTGCGGATGGCCTTCGTGCATTTTGATTTTTCAAGTGCCGCTGCGTGAAGCTCCGGGTATCCCCCGCCGATGTATATGGCATCCGCCTCAGGCACCTCGCCGGCCACCGGGGAAAACGTTCGGATCTCCGCGCCGGCGCGGGCGAGCCGGTCAAGATTGTCCTGGTAATAGAAGCAGAACGCTGTATCCCGTGCGACCGCGATGACCGGGCGGTTTTTTGCCGGCCGGGTTTTTAGTGCGGCGGTTTTTGGCAGTTCGAGCAGCGGGGCCGCCCGGGCAATCGAAAGGATCCGGTCGAGGTCGCAGGTACCCGCAATTACACTGCCGTATGTCTTGAGCGCCGGTGACTCGCTGGCCATAAGCAGGCCGAGGTGACGGCTCTTTACTTCTGCATCCGGCTGCCGGGGTACCCAGCCGAGCGCGGGGACATACTCTTCCTCTGCGATCATCTGCCGGTGCCGGTCGCTGCCGCCCCGGTTGTAGATAACGCCGGCAATCTTCACCCGGGGATCGAAATCCCGGAATCCTTTGATGGTTGCATGGATGCTGCGCGAGACCGCCTGAACGTCCACGACAAGGATCACGGGGGCGCCGAGCACCCGGGCCACATGTGCCGCGCTTGCGGTATCGGAACCCTCGCGCCCGTCAAAGAGTCCCATGGCGCCTTCGATCACCGCGATGTCAGCGCCGGCTGAATTGTCGGCAAAGGTCCGTTTGATCCCGGCCTCGCCCATCATGCAGATGTCGAGGTTCCGTGACGGCCGGCCGCAGATGAGCGTGTGGTGTGAGGGGTCGATGAAGTCCGGCCCGGTCTTGAACGGCTGGACGGTCAGGCCCCGGGCCACAAGCGCTGCCATCAGGCCGGTGGCGATCGTTGTCTTGCCGCAGCCGCTGTGGGTGCCGGCGACGAGGACCCGGGGGATCTCGCGTTGCATATTCATGTCGTTTGCCATTTTGTGGGGTATAATCTGTCGGTTGCACCGGTTTATCCGGGTGTCAGCCCCTCTCATTTTTCAAGCGATGAAAGGTATGCCACGCTCTTCTCGTACGCTGCAATGTCCGAGCACTCGATCACCCGCGACGCATCGTCCGGGAGAAGCGGGAGGAGTGCGGCAAAATCTATCGTACCGGTCCCGCACGGAGCATGGTCATCGTTTTTCCCGCAGTTGTCGTGGAGGTGGATGTGGCAGGGTCGGCTCCTGCGGGCAAATGTCTCAAGTTCGTTGTTGAGCCGGGCGTGGCCTATATCGAGCACGAAACCGATATCCCGCTGCTCCAGTTCCGGCAGGAGATCCGGCTTCCTGAAATGGAGGCACTCCCACGCGCCCATGTTCTCGATCCCGATTCTTACGTCATGCTCCTGCTGGAGTGAAGAGATCGCGTCAAGCGATTGGAGCAGCGCGTCGCGGGAGATAGCCTGCATGTTCGCGTACGGGAAATAGCCCGGGTGCACTACAAGCGTTTCCGCGTGGATGCTGTCGCAGATTTCCGCAAGTGCGTCTATCACATCAATCCCGGCACAGCGGATCCGGTCGTTCGTGCTTGCGAGGTTGATGTCCGAGAGCGGAGCATGCACCGAGTACCGGGCGTCAATCGCATGACAGGCCTCGTGATACCGGAAGAGATCGTGGAAGCCTTCCGAGACAATCTCGATCCGGTCGGTCTTCTCCCGCACCAGAGCTAGCGCTTCCTCAAGCGAAAGGTCCATGCAGCAGAATGTTGAGCATCCGTAGCGTGTGTGATGTGTCATTTGTAATTTCCCCCGGTACAGCGGTTTACCAGTTCGTGTCCCGAAACAACAGTGAGCCGGCCGGAACCTTTCATACTGTCAAGAAACGCACCGGCTTTTCCGTTCGTGTAGTCCGGGACTTCAGCCCGGCCGTCATCGGAAAGGAAGAGTACAGGCGTGTCATCTGCCTCTGCAAGAATGCGGAGGTTATCGAGATTTCCCGCACCGACCGGCGCCGCTGTAAGGACAACAACGTCTGCCTCTCTGATTTGTGCGGCAAGCGCAGAAGTCGAGCGCTCAGTAATGGGCGAGAATGGCGGCTCCGTGATGCAGGCAATCCCGAGTTCAGTTGCCGCCGCGTAGTCTGTGTCGTTCATGGCAAGCACACCGGTTGTTACCCGGCACCCGGCCCGGTGCAGGACCCGGATGATTTCAGCGCCGGTCCCGCCACCGGAAATGACATGCACGCGGTGGTTTGTCCGTGCGATTTCCTGTGATTGCGGGAGCAGCACGACAAGAGGTTTTCCGGTCACCGGGTGGACGCTTACCGATGCATCGATATCAAACACATCATGCAGGGTTTTAGGCGTGATCACGACAGCAGGAGTTCCCGCTGCTTCGATCTTCCCGTTTTTCAGTACAATAATCTCGTCGCAGAAATACGCGGCGAGGTTGAGGTCATGGAAGACTCCGATCACCGCGATCTCCGTGGACAGTTGTTTAATGGTAGTAAGAATATCCACCTGGTGGCTGATATCAAGGTGCGAGGTCGCTTCGTCCAGCAGGAGGTGGCGGGGTTCCTGTGCGAGTGCCCGTGCAATGATCGTTCGCTGGAGTTCACCACCGCTGATTGCATTGATTGAACGGCCGGACAAATGTGTTATGCCGGTCAGTGCCATCGCCCGGTCGCAGGCTGCAAGGTCTGCTTCAGTTTCCCGTGAAAACCGGTTGAGATGGGGGTATCTTCCCATCAACACGACGTCACGGACAGTAAAGTCAAAACCGGCATGCGTATCCTGCGGGACAACTGCAACCGACCGGGCAAATTCGCGGCTGGAGAGATCTGCAACCGGCAGCCCGTCAAGCCGGATTATCCCGCCTGATGGTGTGATGACCCGGCTGATCGCCTTTAAAAGCGTGGTCTTTCCCGATCCGTTCGGGCCAATGATCCCGACAAAGACGCCCTTTTTTGCCTCAAGCGTGATCGTGTCGAGCACTTTTTGTGCCCCATAGTTCACGTCAAGGCCGGCAAGTTCGATCATGCGGCATACCTCCTTTTAAGGAGCCAGATGAAAAACGGAGCGCCAAGAAACGCAGTGACAATACCGACCGGCATCTCGTTACCTACGGTCCGGGCCACGGTATCCGAGAGCGCAAGGAGGATCCCGCCGGCAAGCATGGCGGCCGGGAGCAGGAACCGGTGGTCAGGGCCGACGACAAGCCGAACGACATGAGGCGTGATAAGGCCGACAAACCCGATACAGCCGGCAATTGCGACCGCGATGCCGGTGATAAGCGAGCTTATGCCAAGTAAAACGATCTTGAGGCGCTCGGTGTTGACGCCGAGATGGGTCGCATCATCTTCCCCCATCGAGAAGATGTTAAGTTCACGGGAAAAGAGGAGGAGACAGAATGCGGCCGGCAGGATAACAAGGCCGAGCGTTACGTCACTCCACGAAATATTCCAGAACCCCCCGAGCAGCCAGAAGAGGATCTGGTGCAGGTTCTGGCCCGAGGAGTACATGACGGCGGAGAGGATGGCGGCAAAAAACATCGAGACTGCAATGCCGGTGAGCAGCAGGTGCTCCACCTGCACGCGGCCGGCGTTCTGCGCAAGACCGTAGACAATAAACGATGCGGCCAGGCAGCCGATAAACGCGAGGAGGCCGTGGAACGCCCCGCCAAGACAGACGATTGCAAGTGCCGCACCAAGCGCTCCACCGGAAGACGTGCCAAGGAGGTACGGGTCTGCCATGGAATTCCGGAAAAGTCCCTGCATTACGACACCGGCAGCTGCAAGTCCGGCCCCGACAAGCATCGCGGCGATAACCCGGGGCAGCCGGACGTCAAAGAGGACGAGCGATGCGGTATCGCTGCCGGAGATGCCCGGACCTATGATCCCGGTCGGCCCGATGCCGGTACAGATTACGACCGTTGCCACTGCGACCACAAACAGGACGATAATGGCCGCGTACCCCTTCTGCATGTGAATAAATTGGAGTTGATTTAACTAAAATAGTGTTGGTTTTTGGAAAATAAGGTATACTCCTTAATAGGGTATCACGGAAAGGCGAGGGATTTTTTCAAAATGGCGATCCCGGGTTATGATTGCCCTGTCGTTGCAGAGTGCAAGTGCAGCGATCACTTCATCGAAATCTCCTATGGAGTTTCCTGTTACGCGTAAGCCTGCGGAAATCCTGCCGAAAGCATCGTACACTGATTCGTCCACCGGCAGCTAAAAAGTGAAAAAGAATTCCGGAACCTGGGGCTTGTAAAGGACGGCATCTACAAGAGGATTGAATTTGCCATTGAGGATGTCTTTGATATCTGCGCTATCCTGAATACAGATTTCGATTTGGGTATCCCCGGAGAAGATGAGGATATCCTCCTGCATCTGGTGGATAAGGGGTTGATCACACCGGATATGCAGGAAAAGATACGTGCGATGAGAGGGTTCCGGAATATTGTTGTCCACCGGTACGGGGCAATTGACGACGCTCTTGCGTTTCGCCTTCTTTCGGAAAATATCGGGGATTTTTCCCTGTTCACGGCAGAAATTGAAAAAATTCTGGAACACCTTCGTCACCCCTAAAAAATCTATTGGGGGGCCGGAGCATCCCGTCAATTTTGTATCAGGGGGATACCTGGTGGATCCGGACCGGGATTATCTCATTCTCCGTGCCGCAACAATTATCACGGCCGCTAGTGCCATAAGCGCCGGTACGACTTCAAAGCCCGGTGTCTTCTGCGCTGGAGTCCCGGCAGGTGCCAAAGCGGCGGCAGCATGGATGTCTCCGGCTATGATTTCGAGCGCATCAACAATCCGGGGTCCTGCCCGGTCGACCGTGCTGGAATCAATTACGTAGACCTGATGGTTTTTGATCGCTGCGACATTTGAAAACCGTGTCTCATTCTTGAAATACTGTGCAATGGAATTTTCGCTGCCGCCCATACCCGAACCGGAATTCACAATCAAAATATCCGGGTCTGCCGCGATGAAATCCTCAATGCCGATAGTGGCGTAACCGTTCTTATCCGCAAATGCGTTCCTTCCCCCGGCCATCGTGATAAGCTCGTCCTGGAATGTGCCGTTCCCGCTCCCGTAGATGGGCTCGTTCCAGATGATATGGGCGACCTTCGGGTGCGTTGCAAGTGCCGAAGCATTCTTTTCAGTGTTGTTGATACGTGCAGCAAGCGAAGCGACAAGTGCCGTCGCGTTTTCATCAGCACCGGCAGCATTTCCGATAAACGTAATATCGTTTAAGATCCCGTCAACATTTTTCGGTTTCGTGACAATCACGGTCATGTTGAGCTCTTTTAAGTGGTGGATCAGTTCAGCCCCGTTTCCTTCAGATGCAACAACAAGGTCCGGTTTTAACAGGATAACCTTCTCAACACTAACCGTGCTATAGCCCCCGACTTTGGATTTTTCTGCCGCTTCGGCCGGGTAATCACAGTAATCGGTATCCCCGACCACCTGGTCACCAAGGCCAAGCGCAAAAAGGATCTCGGTGTTGGTCGGGGCGAGCGAGACGATCCGTTCAGGTGTCCCGTGGATCGTTACTGTCGTACCGTAATCGTCAGTCACGGTGCGTTCTGAGAGTGATGTCGCGTTTAATGTCGCCGCAAGCGCCGGGACTGCCACAAGGCAGAGGGCCGCAAAAAAAATAACAAATGCGAATACTGGAGAATGTTTCATTGCGATCAGATCCGTTGTTTCGGTTTGTTAAGGTTTTTTATAATCTTCGAATGCCGGTTCTGTTGCGAAGGGTTGCTCTTTTCTTCATGCGGACCGGTTTCCCCAAAACAGTCGCCACGGCAGATGCCGGCGTCGCAGGAAAAATGGGCGGTTGCACCCTTTTGGAAATGGCGATCCCCAAAATCCCTGTTTTTCCTGTTTTATGTACACCTTTCCGATCCGGTTTCTCATTCTTTGTTCGTAAAGCGACTATTAGCGTACAATCGAAGCATGATTTATCTGTAAATCCGGCAATCCGGGTTTGATATGGCTCTAATCCCAAAAATGTGTACCGGAATTCGGCATTTTTTGCAACTTCGGGTGTATCGGGACATCCAGGTTAAGGGATGCCCTGGGAAATCTCCGACGAAAGAATGTTTGTTGTAACAAAGGCCGGTCCTGCCGTCAGGATAAGGGGTGTTTTTTGGGGAGGGTGTCCCTTACCTTACCCCCCAAATACTGCTGTTTTTGGGGAGGTATCCCCTCCGGCATGATCCGACGGAACCGGATTTTACGGTACATCCGGAGGGAATCCGGTATCCGGGCTCGCAGTTTGGATATTTTTCAGGAACAAAATTGTTCCCTAATACATGGCAGGTGTCTGGAAATCGTATAAAACAAAAGCATCCTAATCTTCTTTACAGAAACCGGCAATATGCTGCACATTACCTGTCATGCTATTTTTGCCCGGACCGTTTTTTTATCTCGTCCGTAGTCCTATTTTTTGGTCCCGGAATTTCTCATCCTGATCGGGCAGCCGGGAAGATCTTCAGCCCCCCGTTTTGACACCCACACAAGCAGCGGGATCAGGTGCTCCCGCAGTTCCTTCCCGTCACCAGTCAGCGAGTACTGTGTCGTTGGAGGTGATGTCGGCAGGATTTTCCGGTCCACAAGACTGATCCGTTCAAGGTTCTTCAACGTGTCCGAAAGCGTTTTCGGGCTGATGCTGCCAAGTTCGTTTTTTAATTCGTTGAAGCCTTTCGACCCTTCGTTCCCAAGAATCGCGATAATTAAAAGCGCCCATTTCTTGGCGACAACATCCAAGAGGCCGAAGAGCGGGCAAAAACAGATCTCGTTTCCCGGTTCTTCTGGTTTCTTCATGGATACTATCTCTCCCTATCGTTACGTTCCGGCTTATCAACTATAAAATTGATACTACCTGTTAACAGGATACCCCTCATTTCTGCTCATACTTTAAGCAGAACGGCAGGAAAACCATGGATGAACATGACCACGCCCGAAAAAACCATTCAAACAAAAAACCGCTGAAACTGGCAATCGCTCTTACCTCCACGATCTTTGTCGCTGAAGTGATCGGCGGTGTTATTTCCGGATCCCTCTCCCTTCTGGGTGATGCGGCCCATATGCTCCAGGATTCCGTCGCGCTCATGCTCTCGCTTGGCGCAATGGTCATCGCCGAACGGCTACCGACACCCACAAAGACGTTCGGCTATCACCGGATCGAAATTGCAGCTGCAATCATAAACGGCCTGCTTTTAATCGCGGTGAGCGGGCTTATTATCTGGCAGGCCATCGACCGTTTTGCAAATCCCCGGCCGGTTAACAGCACCACTATGCTTGTTATTGCGGTCATTGGTCTTGTTGCAAACCTTGCCGCCGCGTACTTCCTTCATGGCAGTCATGATCTCAACATCCGCAGCGCTTTTTTACATGTGCTGGGCGATACGCTTTCTTCGGTGGCTGTAATCCTGGCAGCGCTCTGGATTGCACTTACCGGCCAGACCTTTGTCGATCCGGTTCTCGGTGTAGTCATTGCGGTTGTAATTCTCGTCTCGTCCATATCAATTTTAAATGATGCATTCCGGATCCTTCTCCAGTTCACGCCCCGTGATGTGTCCATACATGATGTGATTGCGGCAATGGAATCCGTGCCGGGTGTATCCGGTGTCCACAATGTCCACTTCTGGGTACTCTGCTCGAACATCAACGTGCTTGACGCCCACATGTACTGCTGCGGGAAGGATGTCAGGGAGATCGAGCAGATCAAAACGGAGATTAAAGCACGACTGGAGCAGTTCAGGATTCGGCACTCGACGCTCGAATTTGAATGCCAGGAGTGCCTGGACTGTCGGTTAGTCCGTGAACTGGTAGATTAAGCCGGTCCCTGCCCTGCAAAATCGCGGTCATGACTAAAACCCTCCCTACTCTTGGGTGATCGTATCCGTATAAAAAAATAGAGGCCTGCGGGAATTTTGTTCCCGATCGAAACCATCACTGAAATCCAGCATGAATTCCACGACATTATCAAGGTCTCCCTTCATTCACATGTCACTCACGAACGGTGCCTTGAAGTAATCCTTGTCCAGGGAGTAGGTGAGCAGTTGAAGGCACTCACTGAAAAAATGATGTCTCTGAAAGGTGTCGAATCGGTAAATCTCATGGAGTTTATTGTTAAGGCTCTTTCCCCTTCAGGACAAGCCAGTTATTCTCCCCGGCTTTTTTGAACCGGAAGAGGACGTACTTTCCCGAAAATTTCCGGCCGTGCAGCATAACCTCGATCCGGTCGCCGGTCCACAGAAGGGTATCGTACGTGCCGGCATCCGCAATTTTTATCTCGCCGGCTCCGTACTCCCCTTCAGGGATATTCCCTTCGAAGTCGCCGTAGGAAAGGTCATGGTCTTCAACAGCGATGGCAAGCCGGCGCTCTCCGGGTGTTTCCGGCAGGCCTTTTGGGACAGCCCAGCTTACGAGCACGCCGTCCCGTTCCAGCCGGAAGTCGAAATGATGATGCTGCGAGAAATGCTCGTGAAGCACAAAACGGGGACGATTGCCAGTCATTGCACACGCTCCCGTTTTGCCGCAGCGATCATGTCTTTGAGGTCCCGGGCAGCGGCGGTAATATCCGGTTGCCCGACGACTGCCGAGATCACGGCTGCACTGTCTGCACCCGCATGGATCACATCGTGCACATTCGTGCGGCTGATACCGCCAATCGCCACGACCGGAACTGAGACTGCCTTTTTGATTTCCCTTAATGTGGACAACCCGTGGCCGGGGCCGGCATTATCCTTGGAAGTCGTGGAAAAGACCGGGCTTACCGCCACGTAATCTGCCCCTGCCCGTTCCGCATCAGCCGCTTCGGCAGCGTTTCCGACCGATACCCCGATAATAAACGAGCGGGGCGCCAGCTGACGGGCTGTTTCTACCTGCATATCGTCCTGACCGAGATGCACCCCGTCCGCCCCGCAGGCAAGCGCGACGTCCAGCCGGTCGTTCACGATAAAAAGTGCCCCGGATTTTCTTGTGATCTCCCGGATCTCCCGGCCGGTGCGGCAGAGTTCCCGCATCCCGCATGACTTGTCCCGGAGCTGGATTGCATCAGCTCCCCCTTCGCAGGCACGCCGGGCGATCTCTGCGTGGGTGCGCCCGGCTGCCACCGTCTCATCCGTAATGACGTAAAGGTCGAGTTTCATAACGTTTGGTTCAGGCAGACCTCACCCGTGCACCTGCAAGAATATCATCCGGGGTAAGCGCTGCCATTTCATCAAAGAGCGCCGGTTTGAATGTTCCGGGGCCCTTGCTTTTTGTCGCTGCCCGTTCCCCGGCAATCCCGAAAGCGGCAAGGGCGGTTGCCGCTGCCATAACCCTGTCCGGCGTGACTGCTGCGCAGACACCGGTTACCGACGATGCCATGCAGCCGGTCCCGGAGATGCCGCCCATGATCGGGTGACCGTTTTCCACCAGAAACACACGTTTTCCGTCGGTCACAATATCGGTTGCGCCGCTCATCACGACCGTGATACCGGTATCGCAGGCAAATGTCCGGGCAATGGTTACCGGATCGCCACTTAACCCTGCGGAATCGACGCCCCGGACTTTTGCATCGGCACCGGCAAGCACGCCGATCTCCCCGGCGTTTCCCTTGATAATGGCAATTTCCAGCTCGTCAAGCAGGCGCCGGGTGCTTTCGGTCCGGAGCCGAGTCGCACCCGCCCCGACCGGGTCAAGAATCACCGGGATCTTACGGTCGTTTGCCGCTTTCCCGGCAACAATCATGCTCTCGATGATCCCCGGGTTGAGCGTCCCGATGTTGAGCACGAGAGCGCCGGCAAAGCCTGCCATTTCCCCCGCCTCTTCGCGGGCATCCGCCATCACCGGCGCACCACCGGCGCAGATGGTAATGTTGGCACAGTCGTTGACCGTTACGTAGTTGGTGATATGATGGACAAGGGGGCGGCACGCCCTTGCCCTTGAAAAGATGTCGGAAAAGATCTGGTTGTCCATACCGTATCACAGGACCTTTTTGCTTAGGAACGCTTGCGCAGGTTGTATATTATCACATACGATATATCCCGTATTAAACCGTGGCAGAGCGGCAAGGCCATCTTTTTGAAAAACAAAAAAAGTTCACGGGCCCGGGCTGCCACATGCGGCTTTACCGGGGGAGTTCTTCGAGAGTTGCCACAAGCATGTCGATCTCCTGCCGGGTATTATAGAGTGCAAGGCTTGCCCGGGCAGTCCCGTTTGGCAGTCCAAGTCTCTCCATGAGCGGCTGGCAGCAGTGGTGGCCGGACCTGACCATGATATCAGCTACCTCATCAAGCTGCTGTGCCACTTCATGGGGGTGGAAACCATCGACGGTAAATGAGACAACGCCTATCCGGTTTTCCGGTTTTTGGGGGGCGTATACGTGGACTTTTTTGTTTTCAAAAAGACCCGCGAGAAGCCGGGTGGTAAGGTCAGTTTCATACCGGTGGACTTTTTCCATCCCGATCTTATTGAGATAGTCCACCGCAGCTCCAAGGCCGATTCCCCCCGCGATATTGGGCGTTCCCGCTTCGTACTGCTGGTAGCCCTGCGCCAGCGTGTAACTGTCAGCGGTGACCGATTCGACCATGCCGCCGCCAAGGACAAACGGCTCGATAACGGGTTCCTTCATCCAGAGCACCCCGGTGCCGGTCGGTCCAAGCATCTTGTGGCCGGAAAAACAGTAGAAATCGCAGCCAAGATCGCTCACGTCCACCGGCAAGTGCGGGGCAGCCTGCGCCCCATCAACAAGGAGGAGGACGCCATGATCGTGACAGATCTTCGCGATTTCCTTTACCGGCGTCACGACACCTAGCACGTTTGATGCGTGCGTGACAGCCACAATCCGGGTGGAGCCGGTGATTGCCTGTTCCAGCGCGGAAAGGTCGAGCGAGTAATCAGGATTAATCCCGATAATATCTGTGGCAACACCCTGCCGGGCAAGCCTCCTCCACGGCAGTAGGTTGGAGTGATGTTCAAGGATTGTCGTGATGACATGGTCGCCGGGATTCCAGCCCAACCCCTGCGCGACCATGTTCACCGATTCGGTTGTATTTTTCGTAAAGACCGTGACGCCGTTTTTGCCGCCGATAAACTCCGCGACCTTCTCGTGGGCGTGCCAGTACCGCTGGCTTGCGATACTGGTGAGCCGGTGGACTCCCCGGCCAACGTTTGCCCGGTACCGGTGCTCGAACTCGACCATCGCCGCGATCACGGGTTCGGGAGAGAAACTGGTCGCCCCATTATCCAGATAAATAATATCTCCGAGAATAGGAAAGTCCCTGCGGATCTCTTCAACCGGATATTCCCCGGTTTCCTGTGATGCCATCTTTGTTTCCATCGTTCTCTCTCCTGTTATTTCAACTGGTTCTTCCCGTTCTGCCGAGGGTTCTGCCTGAAGCGTATAATCGTCCCGCACCGGGATCCCCCGGTCCCGGCAGAGCTCCCGCATCTTTGGCGGAAGTGCTTTCCAGCGCCAGAGCCCCCATTTCGTATAGGCTTCGGGAAGTCCCTTCTTTTTTGCATACGCGGCAAGAACTGCATCCCAGCGTTGTGCATAATCCGGGTGCATGGTTTTGAGATCCTCGTACTCGCTTTCAAGCATCGATGGGCAGACATAGCACCCGATCCGTTCGATCCCTTTTTCGTAGAGCGGGTTTATGGGCACTTTCTGCCACCAGAGATAGAGGAACACCTCAAGAGCCCGCCAGTTCCGGATCGGCGAGATATTGAGCTGGAGGGGGTTTGCCGGGTTCTGGCTGGTCTCTTCAAGCGCCGCCCGGTTCCATGATTCATACCACCGGTTCCCCTGCACGGTAACACATGCGCCAATCTCCGCAAGGTGGAGTTTGAGCGGGCGCAGTTTCAGGAGCTTGCAGCACCACCGGTTGTCCTTCCCGGGCGGACCGGCCTTCTCCACTGCCTGCCAGAAGTCCCCGGCCTTCTCGATTATCGGGACGCCCTGCGATTTGATAAACTCGATGGTTTCTGGGAATTCAATACCGGTATCGAGGAAGAATGCTTCCGTTACCCCGGCTTTTCTTGCAAGCGTGAGCACTGCCGTACTGTCCTTGCCCCCCGAGAACGAGACATTGCACTTTGGCCGGTCGTGGATATGCTGCTTTATCATGCGGACGGAATACCGTTCGAGATTTTTTAAGTGGTAGCGGTTTTGCTGGATGACCTGCGCCCAGTCCGGGTTTTTCCCGGTGCGGTGATCGACCGGAACAAGTTCCTTTACCCGGACCTGCCCGTCCTTTACCACACCGGTCCCGAAACGGTTTTTGAATTTCACGATATAGGTCCCGTCAGGCCGGGACTCTTTGAGCCGGAACTTCTTCCCTCCCATCCTCCCGGCCCCTCCGGGAGTGTCGATACCGGTCTCAAGGTCGATTACCCCCTTTGTCACGTGCTTGAGGACATACGGCAGTGCGTCCGGGGAGAGATCGAACGTGAACTTCCGCGCTACAGGATCAAAAGCGAGCCAGCCGAACCGGTGCCCGTGGGCGAGCACGAGATCCGACCGGTCCACGCCTCCGGTCTTATTGAGGAGGAGAACGGACTGGACGGGGACGTTGCCGAACTGTTCGCGGACGAGATTTTTTATTAATTTCATGTCTGCCGCGAGCGCCGGGCGTACATCGTACGGCTGGAGGAGTTCGATCTCCCGGCCATCCGCGCCGCAGGCACACGTCCTTCCAATCAGCGGGACGTTGCACCGGTCGCACCAGTAGAGGTACTTTTTTACCGGCGGTTCCCGTGTCACACTCACATGATTGGGGCGCGGGGGTGATAAGAGGAACGCTTCAGGTCGTCCCATGATTACCGGAATTGTGAGACGATGACGGTTGCACTGCCGGGGCGGGTGGCCGTATATGCAGCCGTTCGTAGAAGACGTCCATGCCGGGCTCTTTTCCCAGAAATCCTCTTAGAAGGACAGTCCCGTCCTGCATGTTACCCTGTTCGAGGATCCACTGCCGGTAAGCTGCGCCGGTGGCGGCATTGAAAAGGCCTCTTTTTTGAACCGGGCAAATACGTTTAAGGCATAGACCTCGGCCCAGAGGTAACTGTAATACCCCGCATCGTACCCGCCCATAAAGTGGCCGATGGTCGCAGGTTCATGGCCCCCTGCAAGCGGCGGGATGCCCATCAGGTCCTTGTAGGTTGAGTCTGAAACAGCCGTAACATCGACCGGGCCGTCTGCGGTATGAAACGTCATGTCCTCGGTCGAGATAACAAGCATCCGGGTATATTTCAGGCCGGCATCAAGGTCACGTGCGGCGATGATCCGGTCGCGGAGCGCCGCCAGGAGTTTTTCCTCCGGGTGCCTGTAATGGCCGGATATGGCATCGAGCACTGACGGTTCCCATGCCCAGTTTTCAAGCGTCTGCGAAGGAGTTTCGACAAAATCCCATTCAACACTCGATCCCGCGAGGCTGGCGTAGGGTGCCCGCGTCAGGCTGCCGTGGAGCGCGTGGCCGAACTCGTGGAAGAGCCCCTCGACATCATCATGGGTTAATAGCGAGGGGATTTCCCCGGATGGTGCCCGGAAGTTACCGACAATGGCAGTAACTGGCACCGTATAATCAGATCCCTTTCTCCGCCCGGCGATCAGCGGCACCATCATCATGTGCCCGTATTTTCCGTCCCGGGGGAACATGTCGAGATAGATAAACGCAAGCGTCTGTTCGTCAGCGGCGTTGATAACCCGGTACAGTTTTACCCCGGTAGCCCAGACATCCGCATCTTTTTCCTCGGCAAACCGGACCCCGAAGAGGGGGCCGAAACAATCAAACATCCCGTGCACGACACGTTCGAACGGGAAATACTTCCGGATGGCTTCATTGTCAAGAGCGAACTTACGTTTCCGTTCCTGTTCGGTCAAATATGCCAGATCCCACGGCTCGACCCGGTCTGCTCCTGGTTCCAGTTCCTTTTTAAGATTAAGCAGCCCGGCAAGGTCAGACCGGATCTTTTCCTTTAATGGTTCTTTTAACCCGTCAAGGAAGGTAAGCACCGTGCCGGTGCTCTTTGCCATGCGGCCGTCGAGCCGGAAATCTGCCCAGCTCCCATAGCCTAATTCCCGTGCACACTCTCTCCGCACAGTTATTGCTTCAGTAAGGAGCCGGGTATTAGCCTCCGCCTGCCGGTTGACAAATACAGAATACAGGCGTTTTCTTGTCCCGCTGTTTTTTGCGCTCTGCATCACCGGGATGTAATCCGGGTACTTGGTGGTCACCCGGTACACGCCGTCTTTTGTCCGGGCAAACGTGGCAAGTACCTCGTCCGGGACTCCATCGAGTTCTGCTGCGGTAAATTCTACAGAACTTGTATCATTGTTGAGGTTTGCGGTAAACGCGACCTCAAGTTTTGTGATTTGTTCTTTTTTGGCCCGAACAACCGCAAGCCGGTCATCGGGCAGGGCAAGGCCGTTTTTCCGGAACTGCCGGAGGGTTTCAGACAGGAGCCGGGACTCTTCCGGGGTCCGGGGGGTGCTTGTTTTTATCGCGTCGTAAAGATCGCGGCGGGTATAGACGCTCACGACAAACATTCCCGATTTTTCCTCGCATGCTGAACCTTCTGCAGAAATTTTCGGATCCGGATAGACGTATCCCATGAGAGTGAGGGGCAGGGTGGCGTCGCCAAAGTCCGCAATTGCGGTCTCAAACGCAAGCAGGGTGGTATCTATGGATCGCTCTTCTTGTGGCAGTGCGGCAATACGGGCAAGCGAGGCGGTTGCGGTGCTGATCGCTGCATCGCACAACGCTGTAATCTCACCGGGCCGGAACCGGGTTTTGAGTGGTGAAGAAAAAACCGGGGATGTCATAACGGAATCTCGTGAAAATCAAACTGATAATTCTCGTTAATAACTGGGATACTCAAAGAGTAAAAGGGAATAGGTAGTGTATCCCCACGGCAATCCCGCCCGGCATCAGGCCGGTTTTTTGAGCAGGAAGAACTGGTACCCGTATTCATCGCTGTGGTTGCGGTACACTTCGATTTCCTTTCGCACAAATGACAGGAACTCCATAGATTGTGGGACATTCCGGAACCTATCTTCAAACGTGGGAGGGTGAGTAAACAAAAATTAGATGCTTTGCGATCGTTTTATGCGTTGTTTTTGGATTTTTCCGGGTCTGCAAGGGCCGTGCGGATCATATCCTTGACGTCGTTTGCGATATTAAGGCTGTCAAGAGACCGCAGGAGGAGGATCCGGGCCATCTGCTGTCCCCCGGGAGTCGCAAGGTACGAATCGATGGCTTCCTTGCCTTGTGGCGATTCAAGAAAAGAACGAATTGTCTGCTGGCCTTTCGGGGAGGCAAGGTATGCGGCGACAATGCCCTGTAAACCGTCTGTTGTGCCCATTAGTTTTCACCGTTACCGGGTACTGGATCCGGAAATGAGATAAATTTACCAGAACAGTATGTCACAGGAAAGAGTAAAAAGGGGTTACCATCCCCGGTTGTATTCTCCGGCACAGGGAATGCAGACGATTTTCCCGTTTTTTACCCGGGCCCGGTGTTCAGCTACGATTTCCCCGCAGACTGCGCACTGCACCGAACCCGATATCCGTGCCCGTTCGGGAATTTCCGACCGGGCTTCTTTTTCGATGAAGAGCTCGTTGAAGGGAATCGTTAAGATCCTGTCAATCACGCCGGCCTGGCGTTCATGGAATTCTTTGATTTCGGCCGGTGTTGCCTTCCCGCTTGTTACTTTCTTTCGCAGGGCCGATACCGCAGGATCGAGCCGTTCCGTGAGCGGTTCGGGCCGCTGGACAAGCCGGATGGCGGTCCCGGTCTTCCGGTTGATGAACGTATAAGCGTGCTTCCCGATATCTTTCATGATAAGGTTGCCCTTTCCCACCGAACAGCCGGCGATTGCCTGGACCGCATCGACCCCGCAGGAATCGTTTTCGACAATGGCGACCAGTTCCTCGTCTTCGGACCTTCCCGTATTGAGACGTTTTATTGCATATTCTACCGCACGGTAGCCAAGCGCAAGGCCCGGGCAGGTATGCCCGTGGAAGGCGACGGCATCTTCGTAAGTTGTCAGTGACCGGGTCATGGTTTCACGTGATTAAGTGACTTTGCCGGTAAGACCGTAAAACCGTTTCGTCAGCTACCTGCGGGAAAGCCGGGGCCGAAGCAAAAACCGGGTGATCGAAAAATCGTGATGCATATTCCGGACGCCAAAATATATACGACCCGGATGCAAGAAGGGTTTGTTGGTGCATTCACCATGGTGAAATTAACCCCAGAGATGAAAGAGGCCTTCCTCAAGATGAAGGTCTTCCCGGTTGCAACGGCATCAAAGGACGGCGTTCCAAACGTGGTTCCTGTCGGGATCGTCGAACTCGTCAGCGATGACACGATCTGGATCACGGACAATTTCATGACAAAGACGCTCAACAACATCAAGGCTAACCCGAAGATCGCGCTCTTTGTATGGGGCCCGGAAATCAAGGGTTGTTTCCAGATCAAAGGTCTTGTTACCCTCAAGACAAACGGCAAGGAGTATGACGAGATGAAGGCAAAGCTCAACGTAAAGAACCCTGCCCTTCCCGCCCGGTCGCTTCTCATCGTAAAGATCACTGACGTCTACGAATGCAAACCCGGGCCGACTGCCGGGGTAAAAATTCTCTAATCTTTTTTTCTTAAAAAAAAGTCTGGACACGACTGAGCCTGCTCCCCGTTTCGGGTACATGGGTGATTGCAGGGTCATATCTAATGGGGGGGTCGCACCCTAAATGGGTATGACCCCCCTGTTGTTTGGGTATTAATCCGGGCCGGTTTGTATTACCTTGTTATGCGTTTTAGCCGGTTCAGGCTCGGGTAGCAGGGACATTTTTGTGAAGAGAGCCTGAGCTGAATCCTGCCTGAACCGGGATCTCACGGATCGTGAAAATTCCCTTTATCGGAACCGTGCAAAAAAGGTACGACCCCCCACCACCATCCGGATTTTCGGCCGTTTTTCTTGCGATACCCTATGGCGTGAAAATACCTTTTTTTGGCCTTGAAAATGGCGGATCGTATTGAGGGGGGTCATGCATGATCATGATACGACCCCCCGTGTTTGAGATATTAAATGGTGTGTTTTCATGAATAATCCAGAACTCTGACAACATATATGGAGGAGATGGTGCGCCCCGCATAAGGGCCTCTTCGAGGCAGGGTAAGGAGATTGTAATAGTGATTTTGGTTATTGATGTGCCATGAAGTACACAAAGATATTTTACAACCAACTCTCGATCAGAGTCAAATTACCTGATTATAAAAAAATCACGAAAATCGCTTTCACTCGTATTCACATTCAATTGTAAATTCTTGAAAAACCTGGATTTCTCCAAAATAAAAAAGATCAGTTCTCAAACTGCTCTACCGCGTCCGGCAGGCAATGGGCAACACCCCGGATTCCTGACACTGTTACGGTCATAAGGATCGCATCGATGACTTCTTCGCGGGTAGCCCCCGCCGCCCGGGCCATGGGGATATGGGCTTTTACTGCCGCGTCGTCCCCCATTGCTGCCTTCATCGCGATATAGATGAGCTGCTTGGTCTTTGCATCAAGTGCCGGCCTTTTTACAACTGCCATGATCAGGTTGTTGAACGCAGCCGCCACCTCGGGGGCTTCATCGTTGAACAATTCCATCGTGTTTTTTGCCATACAATATACCTCTGATAGAGGGATTCGCCGTAGATCAGGAAAATACCTTTCAGGAAATATACCTGAACCCTGCGGGACTTACCCAAAACGAAAACTGGCAGTACCTACTTAAAAGAGCAGGAATTCAAGGGCCGGTATCGTGATAAGACAGAGAAGCGTGGAAAGAAACACTCCCTGCGAGGCAAGTGTTGAGTCCACTTTGTATTCTTCAGAAAGCAGCACGATATTTGCCGCGACAGGCATGGCAATTAAAAGGACGGCCACACCCAGCAGCGTTTTATCGGAAACAAACGGCAGAAGCACAGCAAACGCGATGACCGGAAAGACAATCAGCCGGAGCCCTGTCACAAGGTGGACTCTCCAGTCCCCCGCAAGCCGGGACACCGGCAGGGTTGCAAGCAGCGCACCCACAACGAGCATCGCAAGCGGAGTCGTTGCCGATCCGACCAGTTCGAGCACGGTCTCAGCCGGGGCAGGGATCGTATATCCTGCAAGAAACAGGGCAAGCCCGACAAACGACGCCACAAGGCCCGGAGAAAGGAGAACCTTAAAATCGAATTTTCCGGGCCGGCCGCGGGCCAGCAGCCAGACCCCAAGTGTAAAGACAAGGAAGTAAATGGGCACATTAAATAGGGTCACATAGAAAAGCGAGTCCGGGCCAAGTACAGCGAGCGCCACCGGGATACCCATGAACATCGTGTTGGGGAAGACCAGCATGAACTCAAAGACACCTTTCTCTTTCGGTGTTGACGGCAGGAAATGGCAGATGAGGATGCTTACGACAATGGCCGCAATGAAATAACCGCATGACACAAGGAGCATGCTGTTGACGATACTCATGGTCTTTGCCGTGTGGGGAACCTGCATGCTGCTGATGGTGATCGCCGGGAGCGCTATGTTTACAAGAATATGTGAGATCAGGTGGACACGGTCACCGTTGAGGAGCTCGTACCTGCGCAGGACAAATCCGACCCCGATAATGACAAAAAGGGAAAGGATTGCAAGAAAGATCGTAACAAGGTCCATTGCAGGTATCCGACATCATTTCGTGGCAGGTTCGTCAGGGCATCCATAACCGGGTATCTTTGTTGCAGGATCCCGGTCATCTGTTTTGGTTGTCCTGTGACAGTGAGCAAACCGGGAATTTATCTCTTTTTGTAAAAAAAGTGCCGGAGGGAGAGAAATCATGGGTCGCTGCCCGCAGTTGTCTATTCAAATGCCCTGCAAAACCTTTAATAAATAACCGGTTACGTCACCTGATAAAGTCCCTGATAACGGAAAGATCGGACAGGAGCCCCGGGTTCCGGATAACAAGTTCCCTGACCAGTCCAAGCGTGGAGAACTCCTCAAGCCTGATAGCAGATGCAGAACGGATCAGCCGGTTGAACTTGTCATCGGTCTGCCGGATGAAGTACTCTTTGATCTTATAGTTGCGTTCAAGAGATTTGCCGAGATCTGACGCCCGCCACGCCTTGTCATACGCACCAAGCGCTTTTTTTGTACAATCCCCGCGTGCAATACAGTCCGCTGCCACCTGCCCGGCCAGCCGGCCGGTAAACATGGCATTGTAGATCCCGCCACCGGTAAACGGATCGACAACACGGGCTGCGTCTCCAACTATCATGAGCCCGTCCGCAACCGTGGATGAGAGAGGCCTGCAAACCGGGACACCCCCCGCGATAAATTCGATACATTTGCCGTCAGGGAATTTTTTCTTGACAAAATTATCGAGATAATCCTTTGGCCGGTGACCGTCCCCGCATTTTTTACCGCTGATGCCGATCCCGACATTTGCCGTCCGGTTTCCTTTCGGGAAGATCCAGAGATATCCCTGCGGTGCAATCGTGTTACCTACATTAAAGACGGTTCTTCCAGGGGCGATATCGATACCGGTCATCAGGGCCTGTACACAGGTCATCATGTCGGAGGCTGGTACAGATGTATCGATTCCGCACATTCTGGCAAACCGGGATTCCACGCCATCCGCCGCGATCACTACATCTGCATGAACTTCCGGTACGGCACCGGTAAGGTATGCCCCCCGGACCCTCCCGTTTTCAATGACTGGCTTTGTCGCAGTTGTCTTGACTGCAATATCCGCCCCGGCTTCAGCTGCCTTTTTCACAAGTGCCCGGTCGAAGATCTTGCGTTCCAGCACGTAGCCTACCTTGTTTCCGGCAGCCTTTGAATCGAACACAAGTTCCGTGCCATCCGGGGCAACTACGGATGCCTCTGTAATATCGGCCGATATCCATGCAGGATCGGGTTCGATGAATTCACTCAGTACGTCCCTCCCGATTCCTTCAGCACACCGGACCGGCGTCCCGATAGCCGGCCGTTTTTCCGCAAGACAGACCGAGAGACCGGCTTTTGCTGCGGTCTCCGCGGCAACAGCACCGCCCGGGCCGCCCCCGACAACAAGCACGTCATACCTGCTCTTCATGGCAGACCTCCAGCGCCCCGACCGGGCAGCATTTCGCGCAGGTGCCGCACGTTGTGCAGCCTTCACGCTCTTCAAGGCAGGCATCAACCAGTTCCAGAGCAGCCTGCGGACAGACTGCCACACATGTCCCGCAGTAACAGCATACCGTTCTGTCAATTCTGATCATAACATCTATAGTCGTCCGGACACAGACATAAACCAGATACAACTCCCGGTGGTTGTTATGGACGACCAGATCACTGAAGAAAGAATAAACCATCTTAAAAAAATCGGACTCAACGAATACGAAGCCCGGGCGTATATAGCCCTTGTTGGTTTGCGGGAAGCTACCGCACGGGAAATTCTTGAAGCCGGCGGGATCCCGCAGGGAAGGATCTATGATGTGTTAAAAGATCTTTCACGAAAGGGTTATGTCGAGATCCAGGAAGGTTCGCCTGCGTATTACCGCGCAGTCGATCCGTCCAATGTAATCCAGTGTCTTGGCCGTGAATACACGCGCCTGCTCCGCCAGTCGATGGATACGTTAAAAAACCTGCATATAGAGACCCCGGCACCATACCCGGTCTGGGTGATCAGCAACGAATCTGCTATCGTGAACCGTATTTTTGCGCTTTTCAAGACCGTGGAAAATGAACTGATTGTATACTCAAATAATCCGGAATTTTTCCGCCAGTTTGCTGAAGAACTCATGCGGTTTAAAAAACACACCCGGCTTTACATCATTGTTGACGATCCGGACCGGTTCCCGTTCCGGGGATTGGAGTTTCGGAAGGCAAGTGAGGATTTCTTCTCAATTATGGGTGATTTTGAACTGGACGGCGTAGTCTACCGGAACCTGTTCTCGGTAATTGTCGACGGGAAAGAATCATTTGACGTAATGACTATCAATAACAAGCAGATCGGGGTAATGACAAGGCTTCCGGTCCTGAGTTATGTTATCCGGCGCTGGCTCTCTCACCTCCACATGCTGGATGATGATACTGTATAAGGTGACCTCAAAAAAAGAGTGGTATCAGGCTGCATCTTTCCATTCGCAGGAGCAGTGCCGGAAGTCCATGAGCGCTGCCGATGCACAGTCCTTGCAGATCCGTGCGGGTGCGGCGGCAACGGTCTTGTTGAGCGCAATAATGTTTGTCATCAGCGTCGCTGTAACCGGCTCGCTCGTGAGCAGGCACGGGTAATCGGCAAGCCGCATCATTGCGGAGAACCTCACGGTCATCGCACAGGCAGGGTACGCGTACCGCTGCGGGTTTGCAAGCACCTCGTTCTTTAGGATTGGCGTAAGGTCGACATCGAAGCCGGCAACCTTTGGCGTGAGCATGCCTTTTGTCGCAGCCTGCATGCGGCGTGCCTTGTCCACGAGTTTCCAGCCCCGGTAGACCATGTCCATAAAGTCACAATTGTGCAGTTCGACGGCTGCCCCTCGTTTCGGGTATAACTGGACATAGTTGTGATACCTTTTTGTAAGCATATCAACGACCATGATCGCGTTGAACCCGTCAAGTTCGAGCAAGTACTCGGCGGCACTTGCAGACGCGCCGGTGGCAAGCGAGAGCACTTCGTTCTCGGATTTGATCTTGGGCGCTGCGGCATGAAGGGTCTTGTCCATCACTTCAGTCACCGATTCAATGACCGCCATGATCACATCATCCTTGCACATGTTATACGTGGACTGGGCGATATGGTGGGCGATATCTCCCACGCAGTAGGCAGGCACGGTAACAATGTTTCCGTAATGGACATCGTCATCCATCGCAGCCTTTACCGTCCCCTTCATCTTCGTGCGGTAATCCTTCATGTATTTCCGGCAGTCAAACGATGACTGTCCCAGGCTGTCCATGAGTTGTGCCTGTGCATCCACCGGCGTGTCATAAATGGACTGGATCATGGCAACCTCTTTTTTGACTGCATCGGCAAGGGTCGCGCCGCTTTCAACGGAGTGGGCAAAGACATCGCCGAACCCATAAGAGGTGTTCATACCCCATGATTTTGCTGCAAGAATTGCCTGCTTGTGGGCCACCGGGATTTCTGTCAGTTTTAAGATCTGGTTGACAATATTGCTGCTGCTCCCAGGGATGAGAGCAAAATCAACAACACATGTCGGACCGTAGAATCCCGCATAACGTCGGGCGGATTCCCTGCCAATCAGGGCTTCGGCTTTTCCGACGGCTTTGACAAATGCATCCACGCTCTTTTTAAATGACGGGTCCTCCTCATAGAGAACCTCCATGATAACCGGCGTCTGGTAATGCTCCACAAAGGGGTCGTCCTCAGGACGGATTGTTGTCGTAAGGTTTTTGAGAACTGTATAATGGGCGTTTACCGAATCCTTGTGCAGGGCAAAGACCGCCTTGCTCTGGCTGCCGGCCGGGGCCATTTCTTTTACGGCATCGACGTATGCTTTTGTATCCTCAATGTCAAATTTTTGCCCTCGCTTCTTTTTTATCTGGTTCACGTCGGCGTGCTGGGCAGTCATCGCCTCGGCGATCATTTTTTTTACGATTTCCTGCATAGGTCCTTGCTCCCTGGCACCATTCCACAATGGGCCAATGAGCAAGCATAGTGCCATCTGATATAAATGCCTTCAGTCTGTTGCCCTCATAAAAAATTTCCGACACTAAAAAGAATTACCGACGGAACGCAGGGTGCAGGGAGGTGTAAGGAAAACCTGTTGAAATTTGCCGGAACAAATGAGGGTATTTTTACCACAATTAAATCGTTTTCCAGATTATTTCCCGAAATACTCCGCGACTTCTTTGAGGTACTTCTGGATCGGGAGTCCCTGCGGGCATTTTGTTTCACATTCACCGCACGCAAGACAGCAGGAGGCATATCCGGGAATTCCGCTCATGGTTCCGTTTAATGCCCATGAATAGTTCCCGCCCGCCTGATCTTTTGCGTCGTAAATATGTGCCTGGTTGTAGAACTCAAAACACTTCGGGATGTCTACTCCGTTTTCACATGGCATACAGTAACCGCACCCGGTGCAGGGGATCTTTATCCGGGAGTTGAACGCGTTCCTGACCTTTCCAATAAGGGCAAGGTCATTTCGGGAAAGCGAACCGGGTTTTCCCTGATCAGCGTACGCGAGGTTCTGCACGACCTGTTCCATGGTTGACATACCGGAAAGGACGAACGTGACTTCGGGATGGTTCCAGACCCAGCGCAGGCCCAATTCTGCCATTGTACGCCGGGCCGGTGTATTCCGGATGATATCAGCAATGCCAGGCGCGCCCTTCGCGAGTAGTCCTCCCCGGAGCGGTTCCATCACAACGATACCAAGGCCCCGTTCTGCTGCATACTTCAACCCTTCGGTGCCTGCCTGGTACTGCTCGTCCATGAAATTGTACTGGATCTGGGCAAATGTCCAGTCGTACGCGTCCACGATTTCCCTGAAGAGCGGCAGGGTATCGTGGAACGAGAAAGCAGGATACCGGATCCGGCCGTCAGCCACAGCATCGTCAAGGAACTCAAGGACACAAAGCCGGGCCGTGGTCTCCCATGTTAACTGGTTGAGCCCGTGGACAAGGTAAAAGTCGATTTGATCGGTTTCGAGCCGTTCCAGTTGTTCTTCAAGATACCTGTCCATATCTTCCCTTTTTGTAATCAGCCAGCACGGGAGCTTTGTGGCAAGGAATACTTTCTCCCGGTAACCTCCCTCGCCAAGAGCCCGACCGACAAACGGTTCGCTCTGGCCATCATGGTAGGGATATGCGGTATCAATATAGTTGACACCGCAGTCGATGGCGTACCGGATCATTTCCCTTGCATTTTGTTCGTCAATCTGCTGGTTTTTCTGGACCGGCAGGCGCATGCATCCGAATCCAAGGATAGAAAGGTCTATGGGAACTTTTGGAAACTTCCTGTATAGCATCTGTATCCTCCCGGAACACTTGTTTGTATAACCGTCTGTTAATGCGGAATTGATGGTATTGATGGAAACCCGATCAGATTGCGTTTCTGAGGCTGCAGGCCAGGCGGAGCGAACTGTTCACCATGTCGGATAGATCTTCCTGTGTGTATGGATTTTTAGTGATCTGTTCCCAGTCCCGGGTGGTATCTTCGTTGTTTTCGCCCACCCATGAAGCAATTGAGACCTCTGGGCTGTGGAACCCGAGCCACGAGAAGAAATTCAGGAGGTTGCCCGCGACATGTTGTATCCCGTCAACGTGCCCGATAATAATAAGTCCCACAACCTTGTTTTTGATCATACGGTTGCCAAACCACGAGTACTGGTTTTCGATGCAGTTCATCCGTTCAACAAACTTCTGGACGAGTGCCGAGTGGTTGTTCCACCGGATGGGTGTTGCAAGGAAAAGGACATCGCAGTCAAGCACAGCCGCGTAAACCGTGTCCATCTGGTCATCCTCGTATTTCATTGTCGACTGGCAGGGGTATGTGCAGTAATCCGGGTTCTCCGAGTAGTTACCCTCGCATTCGTAGATCTTTAAATCCTTTAGCCGGATAAATTTCGTTTCACAGCCAAGCGATGTGCAACGGTTGAGCGCTTCAATTAAAAGCCGCTCGGACTTGGACATTGCCGGTTCCTGCCGGCTTGAACCGGAGATTCCAGCCACCCGGATACCTTTAACTTTTTCGGGATCCGGCGGGGAGATCGCACTGACACCAAATTTCCGGCCGACTATGGGAGATGGCATACGGTAGTGTGGGTACGTGATGTATTATGGTTTTGGCAAAAACAGGTATAGTATCCTGACGTCATCAGACGTCCCCGGTAATACCGATGTGATTATGCGCAGAAATTGCCAGGTGTGGAAAATAAAGTTGGGATATCTCAATTGAACTGCAATTTAAACGCAAAAACGATGCTATGGTGCAGCAGGTTCCTGCCCGGTCAGGCACTCAATGGTTTCACATTTTTCCGGTAGAAGCGCCAGACCCATGAGAATTTTTACTGTCGCTTCTTTGTCGAGCGGGATATTATCGTTCCCGCACTTGGGTGAGTAGATGCAGGACGGGCACCCCTTATCGCAGGGGCAGTCCCGCACAAGGTCCCGGGTATCGGAAAAGAGTGCCGGTAAAAGAGAGAACGCTTTCTCAGCAAGCCCGATGCCGCCTTCATATCCGTCGTAAATAAAAATGGTTGGCTCGCTGTTCTCACCAAACGCCGGTGTTGAGAGCCCCCCGATGTCCCAGCGGTCACACATTACGTGGAGGGGCATGAGCGCGATAAGGGCATGTTCTGCACCATGCAGTCCCCCTGCAAGGTCGAGGCCGGCCGCCAAAACCGATGTAGTAATATTCCCGGGGACGATCAGCCAGAACGCTTTTGTCTGGAAGATAAGCGGAGGGAGCGAAAGCGGTTCGACACCGAGGATTGTATCGCCTTTCTTAATCTTGTAACCGGTATACTGCTCGGTCACTTCAACATCGCCAAACGCACATTTCACGCCGTTTATTTCCCGTGTTTCAAGGGTTTTTATGATCCGGAGGTTTACTTCTTTTAACGGCTGTGTGTAATAATCGACATCCGTTTCGGTTACCCGAATCATGTGGGTTTCAAGATCCATTTCGTTTACGAGATACGTCTCTCCCTGGTGGAGCATGATCGCTCCCTTGTGTGCCTCGCGATAGGCCTGGTTCCGGTCCATGGTCTCAAGGAGCCGGCCGTGACACATGATCCGGAAACTTTCAGCTGCCATTCCATCGAGCCGTACCGCATCGGCAGCCCGGCCCCGTCCGGCATATACCCATCCCCGTGGGGTCTTTGTAATCAGTGCGCTTTCGGCAAGTTCTGCTAAGATGGGCTCAAAGGAACTTCCGAAAAAGACTGCGTCGACTTCTTCGCGAAGTGGCAGCTCCGCCGCAGCGCAGAGCAGGTGCCCGGAAACGATATACGGGTTTTCTGTATCGATGATCGCGTGCTCGTGCGAGCGGGAAAAGAACTGATCCGGGTGGTGCATGAAATACTGGTCAAGGGGATTTGCCTGCGCCACGAGTACCGCAAGCGACTCCCCTCCTTTTCTTCCGGCACGGCCGGCCTGCTGCCGGGTTGAGATCATCGTGCCCGGGTAGCCATCGATAATTACTGCGTCAAGCGATCCGATATCAATCCCAAGTTCAAGTGCATTTGTTGAGACAACGCCCCGGATCTCCCCGTTTTTAAGCTGCTGCTCAATTTTGCGCCTTTCCTCCGGCAGGTAACCGGCCCGGTACGCGGAGATGCTGTCTGCAAGCCGGGCGGACGTCCGCCGGGCATCTTCGCGGGTCCAGATGGTAACAAGTTCTGCCATCTTCCGTGAACCCGTGAAACATAACGTCTGGAGATTCCCTTTCACGCAGGAGAGCAGGAGGTCTTTTGTTTCCTGGTGGGCGGAACGTTCCCCTATGCCGTCATAAAATGGGTTATAGAGAACAAAGTGCCGGGTCCCGTGTGGCGAGCCGTCCGCATCGACAAGGGTAAAAGGCCGGCCTACAAGGTGCCCGGCAAATTCTTCCGGGTTTGCAAGGGTGGCTGTTGAAAGGATAAACTGTGGGTCTGAACCGTAGAAATGCGCCACCCGCAGGAGGCGTCGAATTAACAGCGCGATCTGGGACCCAAAGACGCCCCTGTACCGGTGGGCCTCATCAATCACGACAAATTTAAGGTTGGAAAAAAACGGGCTCCATTTCGCATGCCATGAAAGTACCTGGTGGAGTTCATGGGGGTTTGAGATAACGATCCGGGCGTTTTCCCGGATGGCAGCCCGTTTCGACTGCGGCGTATCTCCATCGTAGATGGCCGGTTTTGCCGGGATACCGGTAAACTTTTCCATTGTCTTGAGGGTAATGTACTGGTCGTTTGAAAGGGCTTTTGTCGGGTACAGGTAGAGCGCACGTGATTCCGTATTTGCATCAAGACCGGCAAACACGGGAATATTGAATGCAAGGGTCTTGCCGCTTGCCGTAGGTGTTGTGATAATGACATTTTTTCCTGCCCTGATGGAATTGATTGCTTCGCACTGGTGAGTGTAAAGTTGGATGCCACTATGGGTAAGATATGCGTTGATGGCTTCGGGAAGCGGTAAATCCAGTGTACCATACCGCGCCGGCTCAGGGTCTGAGACATGGTGGCAGGTATGCCGTTTGCGATAGACCGGGTTGGTCCCAAGAAGGTTTACCACATCAGCGACAGCCACAGGTCTCCCCCAGTAAGTAGAAAAACAGGTGTGCAAGCGAAACCACATCCTGCCGGTTGTGGTCTACTATCGGGACAAGCGGGCCGCAGTTTTTTGTTTTCAGGTAGGTCTCGTAGAACTCCGGCACCATCTGGCCGGGGACGTCATCGGACCGGGCGACACCAAGGATCTCTTTCTCAAGCAGGGAGAGCCGGCATGAAGAATATAGTCCCTTCCACCGGCGCCTGGAGAAGTGCAGCACGTCAAAATGCGGTATGCGTGAGATTGCACCAAGACCGTAATAACCCAGCCGGTCCTGTATATACGGCAGGTCAAATGCCTTTCCGTTGAAGGTCACAAGTGCCGGGTTGCGGCTGGAGAACTGCCCGACGGTTGCCGTGAGTGCAGCTGCCTCTTCGCAGATATCGCGCAACAGGTACTGACGGACAATAAGGTGATCCTGCTCGATAGTGCCGACCCCAAAGAGGATGATCGGCCGGGAAAAAAGACCGAGTGTTTCTATATCGAGAAACACATAATCCTCTGCTTCAAACGACCCGGCAGTCCCGAGTGCAAACGGGTGGGATTTCGCGTGCCGGGTGCCAACAAGTTCCATGACATCGTCTGGATCTGCCCGGGTCAGCCGCTCGATAACCTGCCGGGCCGCAGTTTTGAATTTCGGGTGTTCTGTAAGATCCGCAATCGTCTGGTAACCCCGCGCTTTCAGGCGCCGCTCCGAAACATTGCCCACGCCATGCACAAGCGTGAGATCGGCAAACATTTCCTGCGTGAGACGATCCGTGTCAACAGTGGTTGTATGTAATGCATGCTGGCTCTCAAGCGCGATGCAGGTGCCACCCTCATTTGAAACCTCTTTACCGGGAAAAAGTGTGTCAAATGCAACACCGTTATATTGAGATCTCAGTTTATCCAGCAGGGCCAGGGCATTGTCGTATTCCGATGAGAAAATGCACGTACCGGTAAGACCTGCGCCAAAAACGTTGCCGTCACGTACAACATCGTACTCCCGCAGGGTATTCATCCTCTGCTGCCATAGCGCCCCGATCCTGCTTTCTGCCTGCATAGCGGCCATCTGTATAAGAAAATCCAAAGAACCGGTTGATTAAATATCAGCCGTGGGGGGTGAAAGTGAAGCGAACTCTCATCATACTCCCCTACACATCATTTTATTGAAACATTCATATCCCCCATGGGGGATAGAAAACAACAGGAAACCGGTTGCCCTGTAATGGACAAGGCCAAAAAAATCAAAACAGGGGTCATGATGGAAACAACAGATGTAAAAGGATTTCTTATCGATCTTGATGGGGTACTATATACCGGGGACGTGCCCATTACGGGAGCACAAAAGGCCCTTTCATTCTTGACAGATCAGGGTTATACATTCCGGTGCGTCTCTAATTCCACAAGAAAGTGCCGGGCTGCAATTGCCGCACGGCTGGAAAAAATGGGATTTGATATCCCCGCACGAATGATTTTCACTCCTCCGGTTGCTGCGGTCCGTTACATGCAGGAAACCGGAAAACACCGGGCATATCTGCTCACAACTGAGGATGTCGAACAGGATTTTACCGGAACCTGTGTTGATGACGGATCAACAACTGTTGATTATGTGGTCGTTGGAGATGCCGGGGACCGGGTAACCTATGCAAGTATGAACCATGCCTTCCGGTGCCTGATGAATGGTGCAGGCCTTATTGCGCTTGAAAAAGACCGTTACTGGATGGCTCATGATGGCCTTTCGCTTTCGGCCGGGCCGTTTGTTACGGCTCTTGAATCTGCAACCGGAAAGATAGCGACAGTTGTCGGCAAGCCATCAAAGGCATTTTTTGATCTCGCGCTCAGGGATATGGGTCTGGAAGCAGGCAGTGTCGTGATGATTGGAGACGACATCTTCACCGATATTGGTGGTGCACAGGCTGTTGGTATGCAGGGAGTACTTGTACAGACCGGTAAATTCCGAAAGGAAATACTGGATTTGGCAGACGTAAAACCTGATGCGGTCATTTGCTCAATCAGGGACCTTGGAAGTATCCTCTAAAACAGGAAAAATCTCATGCACCGTACCGTAAAACCGCTTGCCATTATTATCATCGTCCTGCTCGCTGCGGCTATAGTGACTGGTTATTTCTATGCCCGGGAGACCATGGATCTCCCGCATATTTCCCCGGGATCAGCGCAGACAGCCCCGATTATTATTACCCAGACCTTTCCTTTTGAGAAAGGAAATGTTACCCTCACAGTTCCAATCGATGCAGCAGTATATTATGGCGCAAAATCTGCCGACAAATCCGTCTCGATATACGGAAACATCTCGGAAAAAACCTGGGTTTCTGCCAGTTATCTTGCTATGACAAATGATGCTGCACAGGATAAAATGTATGCAGACCTGATTACCCGGTTCCGAATGATCCGTGATGAACAGAACCTTTCAAGCGATGAATATCTTGAACTGATAGCAGCATATACGCAATCCCTGACCTACGAAACCACTCCTGACAACCCGGCAAAGTTCCCGATCGAAACTGTTGTGGATGGCGCAGGAGACTGTGATGACAAGAGCCTGCTCCTTGCCGGGCTTCTTTCCCGCGAAGGGTACAAGGTCGCACTTTTCTCATTCTCAAAAGAATCTCATATGGCGCTTGGTATCGGTTCTACCGGCTCTTTATACAGGAACACCGGTTATGCCTATCTTGAAACAACTAATTTTTCCTACACAGGTATCGCACCCGATGAACTCAAAGGCGGGACCCCACTCACTTCAGAGCCACTGGTAATCCCGATCGGAGACGGGTCAATAGTATACAGCAGCGGTGAACAGACCGCGTATATTCACGATATTTTCATCGGGTCAAAGGAGAATGTGCAGGACCTCGAACCACAGATCGAACCGCTTGCTATCAGCCTGAATACACAGAAAGACCAGATTGCCCGGCTTGAGTCCCGTATGCAGACCCTGAAAAATGAAGGAAATTTCATGGCGTACAATTCACAGGTTTCGGGTCACAACAAGCTCGTCGAAGACTATAATTCCAGACTTGCCACATGCCGGCATCTTATTACTCAATATGAAAAGTGGGTAAATATTCACAATTACATCATTTCACACGCTTACGACAGGAAAGGTACCTATGAGTGGGTAAAAGCAAATACTCCTGTCAAATGATGCCATATGCATGAAAATTACTGCGCAGTATTGCGCTTCCGGGGAGTCCGGGAATGGCAGTTGTCCGGGGTCATACCGTTCACAGGGGAATGCATCTGTAGTCGCTGTAACGCCATGTCACAGTACTGCCGGGAGATGTCAATCCCGATGAACCGGCGCCCGAGTTTCGATGCCACAAGAGTGGTTGTCCCTGCACCATTGAAGGGGTCGAGCACAATATCGTTTTTGTACGAAAAAAGTTTCATGAGCCGGCGGGGCAGTTCCTCGGGAAACATCGCGGGATGATCATACTCTGTCATCCGGTGTTCCGGGGTGATCTTCCAGCGGCCGATTACCCATTCCTTGAACTCATCGGCAGTGATGTCAATGTCCTCGCGCCGGCCCGTCTTTTTATGGGTTTCCTTGTCAAAGACTTCAACAAATTCCCATGTGTATTTGATGTAGGGCATAGACGGTGATTTCCAGCTTCCCCATGCCGTATACTTTGCATTGTAGTTGTTTTTCTCCCACAAAAATTCCGCTTTCCAGAGCAGGCCAAGTCCCGCCAGTTGCTGTGAGATAATATGATGAGTCGGGACGTAATCGGAGAAGAGCGGTTGGACATTGACGGCAATCCTGCCGCCGGGTTTGAGTACGCGGTAACATTCTGTCCAGACATCATTCAGTGCGACAAAGTACTCATTCCACTCATGGGTATCGTCGTGCGGGTCCTGTGCATACGCGTGGCCGAAATTATACGGCGGTGAAGTAATAACAAGATCGATACTGCCTGTCGGGATACTGCGAAGGACAGTTGCCGAGTCTCCACAGATAATCTGGTTGATATAAGGTTGGATTTCCGGGGATTCATGGGACTGAAATGACCCTTTTGCATCCTTTGATCCATTCCGGATCCGGGCTTTTCCTGCTTTGTCCTTCACTTTTTCCTGTCGCACAAAACCACGCTGCTTACCGGGTACTGGTGTTTTTGGACAAGATAAAAACCCATATGTCGTTTTGCGACGGGTTCATAAAACAACTGGCATAATCTCTGGAAAAATTGTGAAGAGCGATAAACACCATTTGTCTTTTGCAAGGGATATGTCGCATCAATATCTCATGACCCTGACTGGGAAACCTCACTTGCTGTATGAGACCTGTATGAATTCTATGGTACATTGAGAAGCGTTTAATGCAGACATCGACAAACACTCATGAGAATTGTGTATGCTGGACATCAAAGACCTTCATGTGAATGTCGGTGACAAAGAGGTGCTGCACGGTATCAACCTCCATATCGACGCCGGAGAGACCCACGTGCTCATGGGTCCAAACGGTTCCGGGAAGACTACGCTCTTAATGACACTGATGGGTTTTTCAAATTACAAGATCACGAAAGGGACTATCCTCTTTAACGGGGAGGACGTCACTGCAATGCATGCCGACGAGCGTGCCAAACGGGGGATCGGGATGCTCTTCCAGCGTCCGCCAACCATATCCGGACTCAAACTGGGAAAACTTCTCACGGCCATATCTCATGAAAAGGCCGTAGATATTCCGGAGCTTGCCAATTCGGTACACATGGGTGCGTTCCTTGAACGGGATATCAACAAGGGATTCTCCGGGGGAGAGATCAAACGGAGCGAAGTGCTCCAGTTAATGATCCAGAATCCTGATTTTGTGATGCTTGATGAACCGGAAAGCGGTGTCGATCTTGAAAACATCTCACTTATCGGGAATGCGATAGGATCTCTCCTTGAAAAGGAAAAGCGGATTGTAAAACGGGCAAAAAGCGGTCTCGTGATTACCCACACCGGTTTTATCCTTGACTACCTTGATGCTGACAAGGGGCATGTCATGTGCGACGGGATGATCAAGTGCCACGGGAATCCCCGAGAGATCTTAAAAGACATCAAACAGCGTGGTTACAAGGAGTGTCTGGAATGCCGTCACAGCTGAACACCCGGGGCATATCCACAGAGGACCAGAACCGGCTCGTCCAGTCGGGAATTGATCTTAACCTGGAGAACCGTTGCGGCACATATCTCCAGATGGATCAGGATGTCGTCCATTCTGAATGCAGTGAGAAAGGAATCGAAGTCCTTTCTTACAAAAAAGCAATGGAAAAATACGACTGGCTGAAAGAATACGCATGGAAGGCAGTCTCAAAGGATAAAGACGAGATCACAAAATACGTGGCGGCACAAACCGACCCGAAGGGTTATGTGATTATCGCCCATAAGGGCACAAAAAATATCCTCCCGATCCAGGCCTGTCTCTATCTCGGGCGCGAGTCCATCCAGCACGTCCACAATATTATCATCGCGGAAGAAGGCGCTGAACTCCATATGATATCGGGCTGCGCGAGCGGCGGCCATGTAGGACAGGGAGCAGCACACTACGGGGTCTCCGAATTCTATATCAAAAAGAATGCAAAAGTCAGTTTCACCATGATCCATACATGGACAGAAAATATCGAAGTCTACCCGCGCAGCGCGTCCATTGTGGAAGAGAATGGTGTATTTTTATCAAACTATGTCTGTATGCAGCCGGTAAAAAAGGTCCAGATGTACCCGGTGGCAACCCTGAAAGGAGAAAACTCAGTTGCCCGGTTCTCGACGATTGCCATTGCCTCCCCGACTTCTTATATCGATGCCGGTTCGCGGGCAATCCTCGAAGGGAAAGGCTCAAGTGCCGAACTGGTCACCCGTGCGATCACAAAAGGTGGGACGATCATGTCCCGTGGTGACATCCAGGGTAAGACGGCAGGGACCCGTGGTCATCTCGAATGTAAAGGCCTGATATTAAAAGACGGACTTATCTGGGCAATCCCGGAGATCGAGGGAATGGTTGTCGGAACAGAACTTTCCCACGAAGCTGCAGTCGGAAAACTTGCCAAGGATGAGATTGAATACCTGATGGCCCGTGGACTTTCCGAGGACGAGGCCACTGCAACGATCATCAGGGGTTTCCTTGACATCAAGATTGCCGGTCTTCCTGAGGCTCTCCAGAAACAAATCGATGCCACTATAGATGTGGCAGAAAAGGCAGGGTTCTAGCGCAAGAATTACCGGTTATGATAACCCCGTACCCGCGATCGGATGAGCGGCGAAGGATGGTGGATTTGCAGATCAAAGCACGGGGTATTCATGATGCACGGGTTTTGGCCGCGATGCAGGATGTGCCCCGCCACCTTTTTATTCCTCCGCCATACGACCGGGATGCATATGCGGACGCTCCACTGCCCATCGGCCATGGGCAGACCATTTCCCAGCCATATATCGTAGCGTTGATGACCGCACTTCTTTTTCCAAAACCCGCTGACACCGTTCTTGAGATTGGTGCGGGAAGCGGGTACCAGGCAGCAATCCTGTCGCTCCTTGTAAAAAAAGTGGTAACAATCGAACGGATAGATGATGTGGCGGCGCATGCACGGGCAAACCTTGCAGCAGTCCATGCAGACAATGTGGAGGTCGCTGTCGGGGATGGGACGCTGGGATATCCTAAAAGTGCCCCGTATAACGGGATTATTGTCACTGCTGCAACCCCGGAAATACCCGGCCCGCTCAAGGAACAGCTCGCGGATGGTGGCAGGCTTGTTGCACCTGTAGGAGATCGTATTCTCCAGGAACTGGTAATACTTGAGCGGCAGGGGACCCGGTACTCTGTAGAGCATCATGGCGGCGTCCGTTTTGTACCGCTTATCGGGCGATATGGTTGGGAGGACTAAAGTATACCATGAAAATCATTGACATCACGCGCCCGCTTTCGGACAAGACCGTTTCTTTTCCCGGGGACCCGTCACCGCAGTTCTCTCAAAGGGATGCGGGGCTGTACCTGATTAGCGACCTGCATATGAACAGCCATTCAGGGACACATATCGATGCACCCGTGCATTACCTTAAAGCCGGGGATACCATCGATACCATCCCGCTCGATCATCTCATAGGCCCGTGCCGTGTTTTGGACGTCAGCCGTGCCGGAAATGATATTACTTCAGCAGATCTCACCGGCAGGCTCGGGAATGCAAAAAGGATTCTTTTAAAAACCCGGTTCTCCTCCGAGACAAACTTCCGCGAGGATTATCCTCATCTCACAAAAGATGCGGCAGACCTTCTCATCTCATGCGGTGTTCTTTGTGTCGGGATTGACTCGTTTTCAATCGAAGCATTTGTCTGTGACGGATCAGTTCACCGGCAATTGCTCGGCAACGGGTGTCTTATAATAGAACTCCTCGATCTTTCCGGGATAAATGAAGGAGATTATGAGATGGTAGCATTGCCGCTGAGACTGGCAGGACTCGATGGCGCACCCGCCCGGGTCGTGCTCATACCGCAGCAGGACAAGTGAATATTATGGATATCATTACCGATTCTGTAAATAAGCTCGAAGAGATCCTTTGCCATAGCGGTTGCGAGGAATCTGATGTCTGTCTTGATGTTGATCCCGATGCCAAAACCTGCGAATACGAACGGGGTGCCTGTATGGTCGCCACGTTTGGCGGCCGCATGGCAGAATTTGTCACGGACAATCCGGTTCGGGCAATGACAAAAATTTCCTATATGTTTGGGACCCCTCTTGAAGCACCAGCAGCCCGCAGTGCTGCATGTTCTGTCATAAATGCTGTAACCGGCTTTTTCTGCATCTCACGGGTGCTTCATTCATGCCCGGTGGAGTCGCATGCAGCCTGCCTGCGAGAACTTATGGAAAAAATCAGTGGGCACCGGGTATTTTGCGTTGGTAAGATCCATGCGCTGGAACGGGAACAAAATATCGAAATAGTATCGGACATTCATGAGGCGGAATTCATCCTTGTCAATAATGAGGGGTTAATTGCACTGGAGACCAGCGATCTAATTGCATCAGTTGTCACAGGAAAAAAGGTAATTTTCCTTGGGCCATCCACATCCGGAATCGCCAGACTTCAGCAGCACGAACACTGGTGCCCGTACGGGATGCAGAAACCGGCTAATATTCCTGACCCCTCCCGGTAAAAAACTAAAACTCTTTTTATATAAAACGCCCAGTTTGATGCATGCTTTTTGGCTCATCGGGCATCCGCCAGCGGTTTGACCAGTCGCTTTTGGACACTGCACTGGCGGTGGGTGCTGTTTTGGGGGAACGTTTTCCCAACTGTGTTGTGGGAACAGACACGCGGACCACAAGCCCCCTCATTGCCCGGACCATCATTGCAGGGATAATGAGTGCAGGGGGACACGCACGCTTCACGGGGATTGCCCCCACCCCCTCTGTTGCTTACTGCGCCCGAACTGCGACAGCCGGCTGTATGATCACGGCTTCCCATAATCCGGAGGAATACAACGGGATCAAACTGTTCAATCCGGACGGGTCCTCGTTTACACAGGCACAGCAGAGGGAAGTGGAAGAACTCCTCAAAGATCCGCAATCCGCAGACTGGCGTCACCAGGGAACAGAGTCTTCCTTTGACGCGCTTACACCCCATAAGAAGGCGATAATGGATGCCGTCACCATAGATCCCGGCCTTAATGTAATAGTTGACTGTGGGAATGGTGCCGGTTCTGTTCTGACACCCGGCCTTTTGACAGATGCTGGTGCAAAACCCATTTGCCTTTCCTGCAATCCAAACGGCCATTTTTCCCGCCCGTCGGAACCACTCAAAGAATACCTGCAATATGTTGGTGAGATGGTAAGAAAGAGAGAAGCAGCCTGCGCTGTCGTCCACGACGGCGATGCTGACCGCATGATGGCGTTTGATAATAAGGGACGGTATATTGACGGGGATCACCTTCTCCTGCTTTTTGCCGAGCACCTTGACGCGAAAAAAGTTGTTACAACGAGCGACGCCTCGATGATAATTGATGAGATTGCAGAAGTCCACCGGACTCCCGTAGGGGACGCATATGTCTCTGAAGAACTGCTCACATGGGGTGATTTCGGGGGAGAGCCAAGCGGTGCCTGGATTTTCCCGCGCCACTCATATTGCCCTGACGGGCCTTTTGCCGCAGCACTTTTCTGCGAGATTGCATCTGGCTGCGATGTTGCAAAAAGGCTGGACGCCATGCCTGCCTACCCCATCCTCCGTGAGTCTATCAAAAACGAACAGGCACGCGAGATAGTAAAAAAACTTGGTGCAGCCAACCCGACAGATGGTATCAGGGTTGCACAGGAAAAAGGGTGGTATCTGATACGGGCAAGCGGGACAGAACCCAAGATCAGGATCACTGCTGAAGGCACCACGCTTTCTTGTGCAAAGGAACTGCTGGAACAGGCAAAAAACCGCGTTCGGCAGGGGAAAACTGCTTAAATATTGCAGGATGAGGTGTATCTATGGAATGCGTTGTGCTGGCTGCCGGTGAGGGAAAACGAATGCGCCCCCTCACCGCCCGGCGCCCGAAAGTGATGCTCCCGGTACAAAATCGCCCGATGATGGAGCACCTTGTGCTGGCTGCAAGGACTGCCGGCATAACTGATTTTGTATTTGTAGTCGGATACGGGGAGCGCGAAGTCCGAAATTATTTTGGAGACGGTTCACAATGGGGGATCCACATATCCTATGCCCCGCAGCGTCAGCAGATGGGTACTGCCGATGCTCTCCGCTCCGCACAGGATTTTATCACCGGTCCTTTCCTTGCCATGAATGGGGATATGATCCTTACCGGGGCGGATATTGCCCGCATGATCCAGACCCCCGCACCCGCAATGGGCACGAGCACAACTGATCACCCGGGTGATTTTGGGGTGGTTCTCGTGGAAAACGGCCTTGTAACCGCTCTTGAAGAGAAATCAAAACAACCCAAATCCAATATAATAAACGCCGGAGTATACCATTTCGACGCGGAAATTTTTGATCTGCTTTCACAGGTCAGGCTCTCATCACGTGGCGAACTTGAACTGACTGATGCGCTGAGTATCCTGATTGGCGAGCACCGGTTAAATGCCGTGCCTCTTTCAACATGGATGGACATTGGTTACCCGTGGGATTTACTTGATGCAAACGCTGCCCTTATGGCATCGCTAGAATCAAAAAATCTGGGAACCGTGGAGGAAGGAGTTTATCTTTCAGGCCCGGTGGTGATCGGAAAAGGTTCCGTAATAAAATCAGGCACCTATATTGAGGGGCCGTGCATTATCGGGAACAACTGCCGGATAGGCCCCCATGCATACATTCGCGGTGCAACAAGCATTGGGGACGACTGCCATATCGGTCACTGTACCGAACTCAAAAATTCCATCGTGATGTCAGGGACAAAAATCCCACATTTCAATTATGTGGGTGATTCGGTCATCGGCAGCGGATGTAACTTCGGCGCAGGGACAAAGATCGCAAATCTCCGGCACGATCACGCTTCAATCCGGGTTAACGGGAAGGACACCCGTCACACAAAATTCGGGGCGGTTATCGGTGACAATGTGAAGTTTGGGATCAACTGTTCAGTCAATGTCGGTTCTGTAATCGGCAGCAATGCAGCTTTCGCACCCGGTACATATATTAAAGGGAATTTTGGAGAGAATTCAATCATACGGTGAGGTAGGGAAAAATGCAGGCAGTCATTCTCGCAGCAGGTGAAGGAAAACGGGTTCGCCCGCTTACGTGGAGCCGGCCAAAAGCGATGATTCCGGTCGCAAACCGTCCTATCATCGCATATATGATCGATGCGCTCGTGGAAAACGGCATCCGTGATATTATCGTAGTAGTCGGGTACCGTAAAGAACAGGTTATCCGGTACTTGAACCAGCTTGATCTGCCGTTAAAAGTTGTGGTTCAGGACAAACAACTTGGTACAGCTCATGCACTCCAGCAGGCAGTATCACAAATTACCGGGGATTTTCTGCTCCTGCCGGGAGACAATTATATTGATGCGCAGTCGCTTGCAAAAATCAAAAATGTCAAAAATGCCCTCCTTATAAAAGAACACCTGAGCCCGTCCAACTTTGGCGTAGTGACAATAAAGGATGGAATTGTCGAAAGCATCGTTGAAAAGCCGGAACATGCGCCCAGTTTTCAGGTCAGCACCGGGATATATTCCTTAAACAAAGACTTTTTCCGGTATATCCATGAGAACGATATCACCGATGCAATTTCATCTATGATAGAGTCCGGTTCAATCTTAAACTCTGTCGCCGCAGAAGACTGGCAGGATGCGATCTACCCCTGGGATCTGCTCAAACTGAACCAGCGCCTCTTAAAACATCTTCCGGATGTTCGTGAAGGAACCGCAAGCAGTCATGCCACGATCAACGGCCCGGTCCAGATTGGGAAAGGGACCACTATTGGCCCAAATACCGTAATTTCAGGCCCGGTTGTTATTGGCAACGATTGTACAATCGGGCCAAACTGTTGCATCCAGCCCAATACAAGTATCGGGTCGCGTGTCAGTATCGAACCGTTAAGCCTTCTCGGCAACTCAATCGTGATGGATGATTCGATTATCTCATCGCATTCCCGTATCATGGACTCGGTGATCGGAGAACGTTGTATCCTTGCGGATCATACATCCACTGTTACTGCATGCGGGATACTGGAAATTGAAGGAGTCCCGACCCGTTCCGGGTTTGGGGCGATTCTTGGCGATAATGTAAAATGTGGCCCGTTTGCCCGGTTCAAAAACTGCATCATCGGGAACAATGTCACCCTGGAGGGAAACCGGGACGTGATATCCCGGATTATCCCGGACAGTTCCCTGGTGATATGATATGTGCGGGATTGTCGGGTATATAGGAAGACGGCAGGCAGCATCCCTGATTCTTGATGGATTAAAAAAACTTGAATACCGTGGATACGATTCGTTCGGGATTGCGACACTCCAAAACCACATAGAGATTGAAAAACACAAAGGCCGGATCTCTGAATACGCTGGCGGGATCCGGCTGAAGGGTACACTTGGCATTGGTCACACCCGCTGGGCAACACATGGTGTTCCAAACGATGTAAATGCCCACCCGCATACCGACTGCAACAATAAAATTGCACTTGTCCATAACGGGATTATTGAAAATTATTCAGAGTTAAAAAAAGAACTGGTTGCAAAGGGACATCATTTGCTGTCAGAGACTGATACGGAAGTTGTCGTCCACCTTATCGAAGATCAGTATGCAAAAACACCGGATCTTATGACCGCAGTCCAGAACGCCCTCCCGCGTCTCAAAGGTTCGTACGCGCTTCTGATTATTGCATCTGGGACAGACAACCTGATAGCGGCACGGAACGGCAGTCCGCTGGTGCTCGGAATCGGTGATCATGAATATTTTGCTGCATCTGATATGACACCGGTTCTGGAGTTCACGGAACGTGCTATTTTTCTTGAAGACGGGGATATCGCCCGCCTGACCATGAATGGTGTGGAGATCTTCTCACAGGGACAGCCGGTGAACCGAAAGGTGGAACTGATTGACTGGTCTCCAGAAGAGGCTAAGAAAGGTGGCTTTCCCCATTACATGCTCAAGGAGATTTACGAACAGCCACTGGCTTTCTTCAATACATTGCGTGCAATTGACCGGAATAATCTTCCAAATTTTGTATGCAAGTCCCCGTCTGTCAGCATTGTCGCCTGCGGGTCATCATATAATGCCGGCCTTATCTTCAAGTACCTGCTCGAAGAGTCCTGCACCATTCCCACACGGGTGGATTTTGCATCTGAGTTCCGGTATTTCACCCCGCCCGTGGACGGTCTTGTCATCGGGATTACCCAGTCTGGAGAGACTGCGGATACACTGGCTGCACTCAAACAGGCACAGGCACATAACTGTCGGACTCTTGCCATAACGAATGTGCTTGGCAGTTCGGCCAGCAGGGTAGCAGATGCCACGCTTTTTATGCGTGCAGGCCCCGAGATCAGCGTTGCTGCCACAAAGTCATTTGTCGCCCAGCTTGCGGTTCTTATGCAGATCATTAATGCCCGCTCTGATGGCAGGTATGATGACATTCTCATGCATGCTCACCAGTCGATTGAAGAAGTCCTGTTGATGGATCTATCTTCTGCGGTTGAACAACTTAAGGGGGCACAGAGTATTTTTTATGTCGGGCGCGGCCCGTTTTACCCGGTCGCACTTGAAGGATCCCTGAAAATGAAAGAAATTTCATACATCCACGCAGAAGGCTACGCGGCAGGCGAGTTAAAACACGGGCCTTTTGCACTTCTCTCTCCGGAAACACCGGTTATTGCTCTCTGCATGCTAGGAGATACCCATGGCGTGATGGTTTCTAATATCAAGGAGATGAAGGCCCGGGGGGCGCCGGTCATTGCACTTGGGATAGAAGGGGATCCGGAACTACCGGATATTGTTGACCAGTTCATTCCCCTCCCTAAAATGCATCCTTTTGTCCAGGTTCTGACTAGCCTGGTGGTGCTTCAAATCCTTGCATACCACACTGCAGTGACGTTGGGGATGGATATTGACAAGCCAAGAAATCTTGCAAAGAGTGTGACAGTAGAATGATCGAATACGGGATTAACAAAACTGGGAAGAACCTGCAGGTATTTGAACCGGTAACGCTTGGTTTTCCCTCAAGAGAAAATATCGGAAAAACCGGGTTTCTTGGAACAACAATCGGAAGTGATGCAGTTCTCAGGTCGGGCACTATCATCTATTGCGATGTAACCATCGGGGACCGGTTCCAGACCGGGCACAATGTCATGATACGGGAGAAGACCCGGATTGGTGACAGGGTATCCATTGGCACCTCGGTTGTTATTGACGGGAACACTACTATAGGGAATGATGTCAGTGTCCAGAGCATGGTCTATATCCCGACCAATACCTCGATAGGCGATCATGTCTTTATCGGCCCGAATGCAGTATTGACAAACGACCGTTACCCTCCTTCAGGAATCGGGGGGCTCGTTGGACCGGTAATCGAAAACCATGCCGCTATTGGTGCCAATGTCACCATTCTTCCGGGCATTCATATCGGGGAGGGTGCGCTTGTTGCAGCTGGTGCAATTGTAACAAGAGACATTCCTGCACACAAACTTGCAGTGGGGGTACCGGCAAAAATCCGGGACCTGCCATCAACCCTTGTAAAAAAGGTATCTCGATAATTGCAGATTGCCACATTTACTTCAGGCTAATGTATAAATTCACCCGGAAAAAAACTGTATGAGAATGTTCCTCATAGTTGGCATCATACTTCTTTTCATCGCACTTATTCCATATATTATATATCTGTTCGGCATTTCGTTCGGTAAAAAACCCATTAAAACTGATTTTCCAAAGGAATACCCCAAAATCAGCATAGTAATGTCAGCTTACAATGAAGAACGGGTAATTGTGGATCGAATTGCAAATCTGATGCAATGCCACTATCCTCGGGAATCCTATGAACTTCTTTTTATCGATGATCGTTCAAGTGATAACACTCTTACTCGTGCTAAAACGTGCCTGGAAAAATCCGGGATCGCATTCCGAATTATTGAAAATAAAGAACGATTAGGGACAAACCGCTCCTATAACCTCGCGATAAAACTTGCGCAATACCCCATTGTCATTACAACTGATGCGGATGTTTTTTTTGAACCGTATGCAATTGATTACCTTGTAGGAAGACTTGTCAGTGATCCAAAAATCGCAGCAGTAACCGGAGAACTTCGCCCCCTTAAAAATGATAACAATACAACAAAACTGGAAGGTGCCTACCGGTCTTATTATGGGCGCATGTGTGACTGGGAAAGTTCAGTAGATTCTACTTATAATTTTAATGGAGCTCTTGTGGCCTTCCGCAAGGATCTAATCCAGAGGATCGATGACAAACAAGGGGCTGATGATGCAAACACGGCATTCGAAGCGATCCGTAATGGTTATCGTGCGGTTTATGAAAGCCGGGCGGTCGTTTTTGAAGATATACCTTCAAGTTTCAGTCAACAGTATCGCCAGAAAATCCGAAGAGCTCAGCAGTTGATTGAAGCTACTCTGGCAAACAGGGATTTATTGAAAATTAACAGACCATTTACGCGAATTTTCTATCCGGTGCGTTTTTTCCTGTATGTCTGTACCCCGGTTCTTGTTTTCATATCACTCATTCTGATAATTATCGGGATTTTTTACACTAACCCAATTATCCTTATCGGGCTGCTTGTTCTTACGTTGGGAACCGGGATGGTTTGGAAACAAAATCTTTTTAATGCGTTTATCGTGAACCAATTCTATCTCGTAATGGGGTTGCTGAATATAAGGAAAGACACTCACATATGGGAAAGTACCTCAAAAAAAGGGAATACATAAGTGTTCCTCTTATGGGATAGAATATCAGATCTCACCTGTTCCCTAGGGTCTGGAAGGTTTTTCAATATCTGTTTCTCCTATTCGGCGTTTTTGCGAACCCTTGGTATTAGGGATCCTGTTAATTAGGGATGTTTCCATCTGATCTATTCGGATTTTTCATATCCAAATTTATTAATGCTCATGGAATTGACCTAGTATTCGAAGGATAGGTAGGTTTTATGGTACAACTTGATTTTCTGAATCGCCAGAACCTTTTTATTGCCGGCATCGTGGCATGTTTTGTCATTGTTGCCCTGTGGCTCCGGTTGCTCCCAATGATTCTTGCCGGGGGTCATACCGATATTCTCCTGATGGTAGGAAGTGACGACCCTCTATATAATCTGCGCCAGGTTGAGCAGATTCTCGCAAACCATTTTACATATGCCTGGTTTGACCCGATGACACTGTATCCCGTCGGGTCTGATGTTAACTGGGGGCCGCTCTTTACCTATATCTGCGGATTTGCATGCTTGATAGGTGGTGCAGTGACACGCCCGGAGATAATTGGCATCTGTTTACTTGTGCCACCAGTCCTTGCGGCTGCAACGGTTGTCCTTATGTATTATGTCGGGAGGATCTGCGGGGACTGGAAGACTGGTCTTCTCGCATCCGGGTTTACCGCAATAATATCAGGGCAATTTTTTTACCGGTCGCTATACGGGTATCTCGATCATCATATCGGGGAAGTATTGTTTTCGGTACTTTTCTGCCTGATGTATCTCTATATTCTCTTTTCAGAAAGAGAGACTAAAATCGATCTGAAAAACTTTGCAACCTGGAAAAAGACCGCACTTCTGTCAGCCCTTGCCGGCATTGCATATCTTCTGGGCCTGTTTTTAATGCCGACAATGATCCTGTTCGCCCTCATTGTCGCAGTTTTTACGGCCATCCAGTTTATCATTAGTGTTTTCCGAGACAAATCGTGCGAATATCTTCTTGTGGCAAATACGATTATTTTTGGTATTACAATTATCGGTTTCCTGCTCTTCGGAGTCAAGAGCGAAAGTTTCGGTTTATGGGCCTACTCCATAGGCCATGTGTATGCATACATCGCTCTTATCACAGGAACCGCTGTCCTGTATCTGCTTGCCTGGTACCTCAAAGGCAAAGAGAAATTCTTTTACCCGTTGTCACTTATCGGCTGCGGGATTATCGTATCGGCTATCCTGTATGTTGTAAGTCCCCAGCTTTTCAACCTGCTAGTGAATGCCTTCTTTGCATTTTTCGGACAGGCACCGGTTACCGAGACAGTACAGGAAGCCCGGGGCTGGACCATGGCTGGTGCATGGTCAAACTTCAACTATGGGCTCATTCTCATGGTTGGGGGAGCACTTGTTATCCTGTATAATGCCTTCCGCGAGGATCGCCCCCATGAAATCTTTGCGCTCGTGTGGTCAGTCATTATTTTTTATGCGACGTGGCAGCATGTGAGATACGAATATTATCTGGCGATAAATATCGCGTTGCTCACTGCGATCTGCGTCAGTTTTGCTGTTGAACGCGGATGGGGAGATGCAGCCCGCCTTGCACGCAACATCTCATCTGCGTCAAAAGGCGATGAATCAGATGAAGGATCTGAAGATAAAATCCCGAAAGGCAAGAGACAGAAAAAAACGGAGAAGAAAAAAACCTCTTCTGCCACTACCATGAGTGTTCCCGGTCTCGTATTGCTTATTGTCACCGCTTCACTTACCCTCCTGTTTGTGTATACCTCCGTGTCGTTCAGTTACGCCAATGCCTCCAATAGTGCAATTTCCATGAACCCGGATTGGCGGGATTCCCTTGAATGGATGGCAAACAATACACCGGAAACCGGGGTCGATTATTACACGATCTATGATAAGGAGACTTTTAAATACCCCAATTCATCGTATGGTGTCATGTCCTGGTGGGACTATGGCCATATGATCACTTACATAGCAAAACGCATACCCAATGCAAACCCATTCCAGGCAGGAGTCACCGGTCCGGATGGTTCTGCAGCCTACTTTATGGCAACAGATGAATCGACTGCCAATACGGCTCTTGATCATGACGGTACCCGGTACATTATTACTGATATTGAGATGGATACCGGAAAATTCTGGGCGATGGCAACATGGTTCAATACCACTGCAGCAACTGATCCCTACCAGATGACGGTTCTTGTTCCTGGCCAGACCGCAACCAGCGGTTACCAGTCAGCACTTTTGTACAAAGAGCCGTATTACAACACGATGGTCTCGCGTCTCCATAATTTTGATGGATCAATGGCAACAGCAACTTCTGCATACTATGTTGAGTACGCTGACGAGTCGCTTACAAAGGTCTCATACCCGGTCCTCACCAATGTAGAGGCAATGAACATAACTGCTGCCACGGCAAAAGCGGCACAGTACAACCAGAACGCACCTTCGGGTTATCATGCAGATGTACTTGGCAGTTCTCTTGTGCTGCCACTGACGGATATCCCGGCCCTGCAGCACTATCGTCTTGTCCATGAATCTGCGACAAACGTGTTCAATTCAGACACTGTCGATATAAAATACGTAAAGATCTTCGAATATGTCAAAGGCGCCCACATAAAGGGATCCGGTATTATCGAAGTTCCGCTTATTACAAACACCGGCAGGAACATCACATACCGCCAGCAGAGCATCAACGGGGAGTTTATCGTCCCATATTCCACAACAGGCAATCCATATGATGTAAAAGCCACCGGCAAATACCGGATTGTGGGAACCAAAACTACATTTGATGTGCCGGAATCTGCGGTTATGCAGGGTCTGACTATTAATTAATTTTTTTTTGGTTTTTGGGCTCTGTTGAAATCATCATACGGCTCCCCACAATCGGCACGCTTTGTCAAAAACCTCTTGCGGAAAGTGTCGTTCCGGTATAGGAACACTGTTTTGTAAAATGGCCCGATTTTGGCAATCGGGGGCTGATTCTGACGATTCATTTCATACAGCATTTTTAGGGCACCCGAAAAACTGCGGAATTCGCAAAAATACCTGCGGAAATGGAATTAAATCGCGCGATTTAGGCTTTTTTTTAATATTTTACGTCTGAGGGGTAAAACTGCGCTAATAAGACCCTTTTAATTTGCGGATCGCTTCCTTACTGGAGGTTCAGGATGGATGAGGTCCATATTAAATAGCTGGATCTGTGATGATCTGGAATAATGCATTAGCAGCAGGGCACTAGTAACTGAAAGTGTATCCCATGTTTTAAGGATTTTAACCCGGCGAAAAAAATTCGATTGCGGACACTGTATTATCAAAGGCATAAGTTTTCTATACTGCCATGACCACATTCACATGTATGCTCGCTCGCGAGATCGCACTTGGAATGCGGGTGAGATATCCCCGCACCGGAACCACAGGGGCAGTGGTCCGGCTTGAGCAGGTAGCGGGAAACCAGTATGCCGAACTGGACAGCACGCACCTTCTCTATCGTACAGATCAGTTGATCCTTGCAGAACACTCAAAAGAGGCTGCGACAACCATAACAGAAGATGCCAAAGAAGTAATACGGCGTGAACGGGAATATGCTTCCGGGAGCGAACTCCAGGAAGCTTTAAAAAATATCGATCAGAGTTGCGAAGGCGGGGGATAAACGACCGGAAAATCCGGCACCCCAAAATAATTTCTTTTGCTTATCGGGCATATCATAAAATCACGGGTACGATAAGAGTCGGCCGTTACGGGTTATGTATAAGTATGCCCATTAGATATAAGATAAGGAGGTTCGATTTCATTTGCACGATGTGACAATCCCCAGTGTGAATATCGGGGTGGTAGGCCATGTGGATCATGGAAAAACCACGCTCGTTAATGCGCTTACCGGTACCTGGACGGACCGGCATAGCGAAGAGGTCCGGCGTGGTATATCCATCCGGCTGGGCTACGCAGATGCAACTTTCTATAAATGTTCACACTGCGAAGGAACGGACGCATATTCAACAAAGCCGGTCTGCCCAATCTGTGGCGAAACCGGAAAGCCGTTCCGGTCCATCTCTTTTGTCGATGCCCCGGGGCATGAAACTTTAATGGCAACGATGCTTTCGGGATCGGCGCTGATGGATGGGGCGATGCTCGTCATCTCGACGACTGAGAAATGCCCGCAGCCGCAGACAAAGGAACATCTTATGGCATTGGGACTTGTCGGCATCAAAAAGATCGTGATCGTCCAGAACAAGATCGATGTCGTCTCCCAGAAAGAGGCATTCGAACATTACCAGCAGATCAAGGCATTCGTAAAAGGGACGGTAGCCGAGAACGCGCCCATTATTCCTGTCTCCGCACAGAAAGGCATCAATATGGGTGCGTTGATACAGGCACTGGATCAGGTTATCCCGGAGCCGGAACGTGATCCTTCAGCCGAGCCATTGATGCTTGTTGCCCGTTCCTTTGATATCAACAAACCCGGTTGTAACTGGAAAGAGGTAAAAGGTGGCGTTGTCGGGGGGTCTCTTATACGGGGCATCCTCCGCGATGGCGACGCAATTGAGATCCGGCCGGGCCGGCAGACGCAGGTTGAAAACCGGATCAAGTGGATACCTATCACCACAGAAGTTACCACCATTAATGCCGGTACCAAAAACGTAAAAGAGGCTACTCCGGGCGGGCTTCTTGGTGTGGCGACAAAACTTGACCCGGCGCTCACAAAGAGCGACGCGCTTGCCGGGCAGGTTGTCGGCCTTACCGGCAAACTTCCACCGGTCCGGGAAAAGATCAAATGCCAGGTCACCCTGATGGAAAGGGTTGTGGGAGCAACGAGCGAACTTGTGATTGAACCACTGAGATTTAACGAACCGCTCATGCTTTCAGTTGGAACAGCGGTCACGGTGGGTGTGGTCACAAGCACAAAGAAAGATGCAGTCGAAGTTCAGCTGAAGCGCCCGGTCTGCGCGGAAAGAGGAGCCCGGATCGCTATCAGCCGGCAGGTGGGAGCACGCTGGCGGTTAATCGGGATGGGTGTTCTGAGCGAGTAAGTGTCCTCCTGGACGCTAACGCGCTTATGATGCCGGCGCAGTTCAGGATCGATCTCTTCGGCGAAATCCGTGAATTGCTCGGCGTTTTTGAGCCGGTAGTGCTTCCGGGGGTTGTGCAGGAACTGACCGGGTTGTCGCGGGCAAAGGGTAACGATGGTGCGGCGGCACGGCTCGGACTTACGCTTGCCGGGCAGTGCACGGTCTTGGAACACACGGATTCATCAATGCCGGTAGACGATCAGGTAATTACCTGGGCTATGAAAAACAGAGGCATGGTTGTAACCAACGACCGCAGGGTCAGGGATGCACTGCTTGCGCAGGGAATCGGAGTTATATCCATGAGAAAACAGAAAAAACTTGAGATATTGAGGAAGTAGGTGGGATTATGTATTACAAGATGATGCTGGAAGACAAGGTCAGGGTGCCCCCGAACCGGCTGGGTGAAAAACTGGACAAGGTCCTTTTGGATGTCCTTCAGGAACAGCTTGAAGGAAGCATCGACAAGGAACTCGGAATTTTCATTGCAGTCACAAAAGTCGAAGATGTCGGTGAAGGTGAAATTGTACCTGGCGACGGCGGTGTGTACTACGATGTGAAATTCGAAGGACTGGTACTCCGTCTTGCCCTGCAGGAAGTAATTGAAGGACTCGTTGTCGAGACCACGAGCTTTGGGGCTTTCGTGAGTCTTGGGCCTATCGATGCCATGCTGCACGTGAGCCAGATATCGGACGAGTACATCAACTTCGATGAAAAGAACGCCCGGCTCATCTGCCAGGATTCCAAACGCTTTATCGGAGTCGGAGACATTGTCAGGGTCCGCGTGGTGACACTCTCCTTAAACGAGCGCGAACCGAGGGACAGCAAGATTGGTCTCACTATGAGACAGGCAGGCCTTGGCACAGCAATCTGGCTTGAAGAAGATATTGAAAAAGAGAAAGAAAAGGCAGCTGCCGGTAGCGTAGCAGGCGCACCAAAAGAAAAGACAGAAAAGGCCAAAGCCAAGAGGAAAGAACATGCCGCCGATGAATAAGAAGAAGCAGGGAAAAGTCTGCCGGGACTGCCACCGTGTTGTTGACGGTGAGAGTTGCGTTATCTGCGGGACGGCAAACCTCAGCGAGGACTGGTCCGGCTATCTGGTTATTATCGACCCGGAAAACTCTGACGTTGCAAAACGGATGAATATCACGCTTCCCGGACGTTATGCGTTAAAGGTCCGCTAAAATGCTTGTGCTTCCAAAAGAGTCACGCAAACTCCTGAAGAATCCTTTCGGCACACTCCACCCGGATATAAGTGCAGTGCTCCCGGAACTTGCCGGGCGCATGGTCTATTCCGTCGGGGACGTTGTCACACATAACCTCAAAAAAAACGGTGTAACTCCGGCAATTGCCGTTGTAGACGGCCAGACAATGCGGTTGCCGTGTAGTCGTATGCCGGAATTCACCGGTGAATGCATTCACGTAGAAAACCCTGCCGGAACAATAACCGAAGGCCTTGAAAACGCGCTCATCCACGCAATCGATCATACTCCGATTACCATTATCGTCAACGGAGAGGAAGATCTGGCCGTGATCCCGCTTGTGATTGCGGCACCGGAAGGATCTGTCGTACTTTACGGCCAGCCAAATGAAGGCGTCGTGCTCCGGACTATCGATGCCAGTGCGAAAGCCGCCGCAAAAGAACTACTTACTCACTTTGTCCGGGTCAGCGCACAAAAATAAAAAACCTGAATTTTTTGATTTTTGCAATTTACCGGGACATTCTGAAGTTTTCGTCCTGCTGGGTTCTGGTTTTAAATAACACGGTTTCCTATAATTACAGGATATCGATGGACTTTGAAATCGAGAGCGATAAAAGGAATGAACTTTTATCACGGAGAGAGGTTCAGTTTACTCTCACATACGATGGTGCGACGCCCTCCCGCATGCAGATAATCGGCAAACTGTGCGCACTGCTCAATGTAAAAGAGCCTCAAGTCGTAGTTGGTAGCCTGAAAAGCAATTTCGGCAAGACTACTGTCAGTGGAATGGCACGTATCTACGACACTGAAGATGCAAAGAAGAAGACCGAACGCGCGTACATTTCAGCACGTGGTATGCCCAAGCCCAAGGAAGAAGGAGCGGCTTAAACATGGCAGCGGCAAAGAAAGCAGCAGCGAAGGGCCCGTCACGCAGCGCCTTTTTCAAGGTTGAAGGGGAAAAGGTCACCACTACCAAGAAATACTGTCCCCGCTGTGGTCCCGGCGTCATGATGGCCGAACACAAGGATCGTGTTGCCTGCGGAAAGTGCGGATACACCGAGTTCAAAAATAAGCATTAATGCCTGATTTTGGGCAGATACTTGGCATTGAGGGGACAGCTTGGAACCTCAGTGCTGCTCTTTTTGATCGCGATCTTGTTGCGTTGTGTTCACGCCCATATTCTCCCGCACATGGCGGAATTCACCCGCGCGAAGCATCACAGCACCACGCGTCAGTAATAAAAGAAGTTATCTCCACCGTCCTTAAAGAGCCGGAGAAAGTTGACGGGATTGCTTTCTCACAGGGCCCGGGTCTTGGTCCCTGCCTGCGGACTGTCGCTACAGCAGCACGGTCGCTCGCACTCGCTCTTGAGGTTCCCCTTGTCGGTGTAAACCACTGCGTTGCCCATGTGGAAATCGGGTGCTGGGCTACCGGCTGCCGGGACCCGGTTGTGCTGTACGCAAGCGGGGCAAACACGCAGGTGATCGGTTATCTGAACGGACGGTACCGGATTTTTGGGGAGACACTCGATATCGGAATCGGAAACGCGCTGGATAAGTTCGCTCGCGCAAAAGATCTCCCCCATCCCGGCGGCCCGCTGATTGAGGCGGAGGCAAAAACCGGCCATTATTTTGAACTTCCCTATACGGTCAAAGGAATGGACCTTGCGTTTTCAGGACTTGTTTCTGCGGCAAAAGACTCGAAAAGACCCCTACCGGATGTCTGTTGCAGTTTGCAGGAAACGGCATTTGCGATGTGCGTGGAGGTAACAGAACGTGCGCTCTCGCTTACCGGCAAAAATGAAGTGCTCCTTGTCGGGGGTGTGGGGGCGAACTCACGGTTGCAGGAAATGCTCCGGGTCATGTGCGAGGAACGGGGTGCCCGCTTCTATGTGCCCGAGCGGAAATATCTCGGGGACAACGGCGCAATGATCGCGTATACGGGTAAACTGATGCTTGAAAGCGGCCAGTCACTTGCTGTTGAACAATCGCAGGTTAACCCATCCTTCCGTTCCGATGAAGTTGAAGTCACCTGGAAACATGATTTCACCCATTCTCCGGATTCCGGACACAGCACACCTGATGGCCAGAAACGGGGAGCTGAAGCCATTGTTAGTTTCCGGGACGGGAATGCGGTAAAGCACCGGGTCTCAAAACGGTACAGGATACCTGCGCTTGACAAAAAAATTATCGCGGAACGGACGCGGGCTGAAGCGCGGATTATCCATCTTGCTCGTAAAGGAGGGGTCCCGACGCCGGTTATTCACGACATCACTCGTGACTCAATCGTAATGGATGATGTATCCGGCACTTTGCTGACAAAAGCCCTCACCGGAGCGCACTGCAGGGAGGCAGGGCGGATAGTCGGCCGGTTGCATACGGCGGGTATCATGCATGGAGACCTCACAACGAGCAATATGATCCTTCGCGAAGGTGACGGCAGGTGTGTGCTTATAGATTTCGGCTTATCTCAGGTGACTCCGGAGATCGAACAACGGGGGGTCGATCTGCACGTGATGTTCCAGACGCTAAAAAGTACAAACCCACTGGAAGCCGATGAGTTCTGTGCGGCATTTTCCGGGGGTTACCGGGAGACTTTTTCCGACGCTGATGAGGTACTTGCCCGGGAGCAGGAAGTTGAACAGAGGGGGAGATACCTGTGAGCCGGGAACTTACAGTCGTGACGAGCAATGCCCACAAGGCACAGGAAGTCGCGGCATTTTTTGGCGAATCTCTTCTTGTCAGGCATGTGGCACTTGAGATTCCGGAACTCCGTTCTGATGATGTAACTGAAATTGCGCGGGAAAAAGCAAGGTACGCGTACAATCAGCTGCGCGTACCACTCATTGTTGACGATACTGCTTTTTCCATCGAGGCTCTCAAAGGATTTCCGGGGCCATACGCGGCATATGTTCTTGCATCGATAGGAAACAGCGGTATCCTTCGGCTGATGGACGGTATGACAAACCGCAACGCCCGGTTTACCACCGCAATTGCATTTGCCGACCACACCGGTATTGAAGTTTTTACCGGAACAATTGACGGGAGGATCATTACTGCGTCCCGGGGCACCGGGGGGTTTGGGTATGACCCTATTTTCGAAGTTGACGGGCAGACTCTTGCCGAGATCCCGCTTGAGAAAAAGAGTTCCATTTCCCACCGTGCCCGGGCGCTTACCGCGTTTCGTGACTGGTTCATGAACCGGTACCAGAATAGTTGAAGCGGGACGCAAACGGTTAAAAGATCAAAGAGCATTGTTATAAGGGCAGAAACAGGAGAAATATATTTATGGCAAAGTTCCCTGAAGCCGAAGCACGTTTACTCAATGTGAAGATATGCATGCATTGCAATGCTCGTAATGCTATGCGCGCAACCGCCTGCCGCAAATGCGGATACACAAACCTGCGGCCGAAAAACAAGGAACGAAAAGCGTAATTGAATTTTTATTTTCAATATCGTTTTTCTTTTTTCCTGTAGTTTTAGGTAAAACAGTATTTACGCAGAGTAGTACGTGACACGTTTGCCTTTCTGTGCGTACTCACCGGCAAACGTTTCGATATTGCGCTTGTACCCGATCCTGTCGACAAAGCCAAGCGTGCGGAGTTTCTCCCGCACCCGCATAACATCCTGCTCGTCAGCCCAATCCCGGGTATACACATAAATTACTCTCCGGCTGTCGCGGGAATCCGGATTCGGTTTTGCCGTACTGACCTTGGCTGAAATTCCAAGTTCACCTGCAATCGTTGCATCCCTCACTTTCTTCCACGCATCATCTGCGGTTTCTGGATCTTTGAAGATCAGCCACTTGCCGGCGTGTTCGTCCTCAATCGCTTCCGGTGCACTACCCGGTGCATCCTGCACAATCCAGTACATCTGCGTCGTCTTTGAGGGAAGGACACCTTCACCTTCGCACAGCATCCGGTAGATTGTATCGACAGACCCGAACCGTGCAAGAAATGCTTCGGCAAGCTGCGGGTATTCATTCGTGAGCTGCTGGAAGGTTCCGGCGAGGTCTGTAGTGAAGTCAATACCACCTTCAACGAGCTGTGAAAGATATTTGCCCTGATCTATTAGTCTTCTGGTGAGAAGGTGATCGAAGATGCCGTATGCCACATCGGCCAGAGCCGCGGAATCGACTTCGTCCATGTTGTACCTGTGCGGCGTTTTGCCGAAAAATAGTTTCTCATTTGTCAGAACAAAACTCCGGGAATCCCGGCCATGCGGCAATATGCCTTTGTAATTCTTACATTGGGAACCGGCCTTTGTTTATATGCAGGCAACTGCCCTTTACGAATGATTTATGAGAGACGGCACCGAAAAAGTACTAATTATGGAATGGAAACGTGACTGGGGCCTTACGGCCAGAGTATTACTGACAGGATTTTTACTGTTCCTCCTCTACCTCGTGTTCATGACCGTCCTCGTCATCCTCTTCCCGAGCATCAGTATTTTCCTGATTGTCGGGCTTGCGGTCGTGATGGGTCTTGTCCAGTACTTCTTCTCGGACAAACTTGTCCTGATGAGTACCGGTTCCCGCATTATTTCGGAAGATGAATACCCTGAACTTCACCGGACGATTGAAAAACTCTGCCGGGAAGCGGATATCCCAAAACCAAAGATTGCAATTATGCAGAGCCCGGTTCCCAATGCATTTGCCACGGGAAGAAGCCCCTCGCATGCAGTTGTGGCCTGTACCGATTCTATCATGAGGCTCCTTACAAAGGATGAACTTGAAGCAGTCCTTGCACACGAACTCTCGCATGTGAAAAACCGCGATATCCTTACGATGACACTTGCGAGTTTTGTCGCGATGATAGCCTCGATGATCATGCAGAGTTTCTTTTTCTCTGCACTTTTCGGGGGTGGCGACCGGGAAAACGGCGCTGCTTGGATCGTTGTCTGGGTCGTCTCGATTATCGTCTACCTGTGCAGCACACTCTTAATGCTCGCGCTCTCACGGTACCGCGAGTTTGCAGCTGACCGCGGCAGCGCGCTTATCACGAGAAATCCACGTGCGCTTATTACGGCATTAAACAAGATCAGCGGACGGATGGACGCTGTTCCCCCGGAGGTAAAGGCCAAGGTTGAAGGCGCAAATGCGTTCTTCATTATCCCGGCGCTCTCGGGCAACACGATCATGGAACTCTTCTCCACCCACCCGGCAACAGAGAAGCGGATTGCCGCGCTCGAAAAGATCGAAGCTGAACTTCGCGGCTACTGATCTACAAACCTTTTTTTACATGATGCCCTTTTTTACAAGTGATCAGTCCCAAAAAGAAGTAAGCATTAATACTTCACCCCGCTAAAGTTTTAAAGCACAGTGCATCGATGGTCTAGAGGTATGACTTAGGCCTTCCAAGCCTATAGCCCGGGTTCGATTCCCGGTCGATGCATTCAGGGCTCGTGGTCTAGTTGGCTATGACGTCGCCTTCACACGGCGAAGATCTCGAGTTCGAATCTCGACGGGCCCATGGGTTCTTTTTTTCAATTGAAATAAACACCGGTTCAAGAACTGTTCCGCTCTTAATGCCGCACCGGGTTTTCCCGGTTGATTTTTGAGCAAAACGCTCTGTTGAAACAGACATGAACCGATCCCGGTTCGCACTGGAACTATGAAAAACGCGATAAGATTCCGTGAGTTCCATTATCATATCCATAACAATTCACATGATTATCCTGGGAAATCCCCCGTTTCCTTACAATCAGGACGCGTTGTCAAAAGAAACGTCTCGCGAAAAGTATCATTCCTGTATGGGAACCCGGTTTGGTAAAAAGCCCCCTTTTGGCAATCTGGGGCTGATTCTGGCGATTTTTCCGTGCCGCATTTTATTTGGGGTGCCCGAAAAACTGCGGAATTCGCAAAAACACCTGCGGAAATGGAATTAAATCGCGTGATTGGGGCTTCTTTTTTTAACATTTTACGCCGGAATGGCAAAACTGCGCTAATAGAACCCTTTTATTTTGCGGATCGCTTCCTTACATGAAGTTCGGGAGCAGGGCTGGCTATAAGTGCCAAATCCGGGATGATCCGAAAAAGGCATTAGCGGCAGGGGCATCAGTAACAAAAAAACGTATCTAATGTTTTTTTAGGATTTCAACAAAGCGAGTAAAACAAAAGCAGAACAACCTCTCTAAACTATCCGTACATAAGGCTGGAATGACAAGCCCGTTTTTGGTTTTTTGGTTTATTGGTTCAGAGTATTTGGCCAAGGGCACGGGGGACAGACAATTATTTTAAGGTGCATGAAAAAATAACGGGAGGTTTTTCAGGAAGCATCACGTGGGTAATTTTTGTTTTCGTCAAAAATTTGTTTATTTTCGATTTCCTGACTTATTTGACTTATTTCAAGTGGAAATGAAGGGGTATAAATATTGACATTTGTTCTCACAATATATTGCATAGGCATTGCATATGTGATCCAGTTGTAATATTCCTTACCTCAAATGGTCAGCTCATGTATCAGGCACATCAGGTTCTCAATAAAGACGGAATTGTCCGGATAAAAAAAATTTCCGGTTTAGAATGCCAAAGAAATAAATTCAGGATATTGTCAGTTCAAAACGAGAAACGTTACCGTCAGGAGAAAAACTATGAGCAGTAGCCGGGAACCGGGTTGCCCCGGAACCCCGGCTTACTGCAAAAATAAAGAGATGTCAGGGTTATGCGTTTTTCATCTTGGCCTTAGCGACGAATCCGTCCTTGCCAATGTAGTACATGTAGCCCTTTTCCTTGGCTATCTTTTCAGTACCGACTTTCTTCTTCTTGCCGGTCTTGTTGTGCTTCATCGGGGCTGCCCAGACGTACCCGTCCTTGCCGATGAAGTAGAGGAATCCCTTTTCACGCTGGATCTTTTCTTTTCCAATTTTCTGTCCCATTTAAACACCTCAAAACCCCGTTTGGGTTTTGATAATGAGAGTTACCGCCTGATTATATAAAAGGTTTCCGTCGAAAGCACGTCGAATTTTCAAATTCGGCCATTTTTTTACCGCTCTTTTCGGTTTTGTGACACACTTTTTGGCCCGATTAAAAACGTTATATTTATGGTCTGTTTGTTCGTATCTGCAAGGATTCAGCCGCGTTTGTAGTTATATCACCGGAGTTTTCTAAAGGCCGGAACTGGCAAGCGCACCGTCGTATCCGTCGGTAATTTTTGGAGTTTGGGAATCCGGACGCCGGATTTTAAATTTCAATACGGGGAACCGGATCAACTCACCCGGTACGGTGCCATTGTGATCGTGTGGGACAGGAAAAAAATGTCAACAGTTCGTTTGGCTCAAGGGATAATATCGCTGTCCGCCCTTTTGAAGGGGAGCATGTTGAACTTTCCGGCAATTGTCCCGCCCGGGCAGACAAGCAATCGTGAATCATTCAGCAGCAGTGTTTTTTTGAATTTCCGCCGGAGAACCCGCAAGACACATGTTATCAAAATCAACACCTCCTATGAGATTTATGGGAAAATGGTGTGATTACTAAAGACTATTCGATCAAAAGTATTCCCTGCAAAAAAAGCCGCACGCAAATTTATCGGCTGCCACCACCCATTATAACAGGATTTGTCCCATGTATTTCCACGTCATCCTCACCGACGACTGTAATCTCTGCTGCCGTTACTGCCGGGCAAAGGCATTTGAAGAAGAGGATGCGGAAGAACCCGGTGCTGTGCCGGTCGAGATCGATGAAGACCTTGCACCGGATTTAAACTACGATCTCGATCTGCTCTACCGTTTCCTTGCACGGGACCCATCCCCCACGGTTACATTCTATGGTGGCGAACCGCTGGTGCGCAAAGATCTTGTGGAGCAAATCATCCGCGAAGTACCGGCACAACGGTTCATGATCCAGACGAACGGACTTCTCCTGGACCAGCTTGATCCGGAGATCGTCAACCGGTTTACCACAATCCTTGTCTCGCTTGACGGCCGCGAAGATCTTACTGATGAAAACCGTGGAGCCGGTGTTTTTTCCGGGGTAATGGCAAACGTAAAAAAGATCAAGGCAAACGGGTACCGCGGGGAACTGATTGCGCGGATGACCGTAACTGAGCGCACGGATATTTTTGATGCCGTCCGGTACCTGGCAAAAAATCCTTGCCACTCGTTTGGTTCCATTCACTGGCAGATGGACGCAAACTTCTCACGCGATCTCTCACATCGCAGTTTTGCAGAATGGGTAAAAAACAGTTACAATCCCGGTATCCGTTCACTTGCACGGGCATGGGTTGATGAGATGGACAAAAACGGCCGGGTCCTGCGCTGGTATCCGTTTATCGATCCCATGGAAGACCTCCTGTACGGGAGGGAAAGTCTCCTGCGGTGCGGTTCCGGGCATATAAATTATACAATTTTGACCGATGGCCATATTGCGCCCTGCCCGATTATGATTGGCATGAAGCAGTACTATTGCGGTCACATTTCGGACGCAGACCCGCAGAACCTGCCACGAATTGCCATTGGGGGCGAGTGTTCAGACTGCCATATCCGCACGTTTTGTGGCGGGCGGTGCCTGTACTCAAACATCGTACAGCCATGGAACCCGGCCGGGCGGCAGATTGTTTGTGGCACCGTGGAAAACCTGCGCGATTCCCTTCTGGAAGAACTTCCCCGAGTACGGGCCCTGATCGATTCCGGGAAAATAAGATTCTCCGATTTTGCACACGAGAAATTCAATGGCTGCGAGATTATTCCCTGACGACGTAAAACAGGAGAGCCGGACGGGCTGGTGCGATGCAGATGTATTTATACTCAACGAAATGATGTGTATATGCAGATCAATACTGCATGAGTAATACAATGGAAAGAAAAGGATTTGGCGGCCCGAGAAATTTCGGTCCCAGAGAAATGACAAAGACAGTCTGCTCAGACTGCGGAAAAGAGTGCGAAGTTCCATTCAAGCCAACTGAGGGAAGGCCGGTTTACTGCAGGGACTGCCTGCCCAAGCACCGGAAGCCCCGGTTCTAATTACATTAATCCTGTTCATTTTTTTCTTTTTGTCCTGTTTTGTTAGAGCAGATGCTGTGTTTTTACACAAAAATTCATAAAAAATTGTGCCTGCAGGCACCATCCCGTAATTCTTATAATGCCATTTTTGGAAAAAAAGTGCTTACCGTCTCTTAATCTCTTCCCGGAACCGGTGGAGCAGTTCGTACAACATCAGCCGCAATTCGGCGCCTACGTCTTCCCATGATTTTGATGATGAGGTTGTAATTTCTGTTGTTTGGGATTCTGCATTTTCGGCAACGACGACATTATCGGATTCCTCGCGGATCCGTGCTTTTGCCCAGACATCACAGAGTATCTCATAGTACCCGGCAAGAAGCACAATGATAAAGACGATTGGTACAATCACGAACGAGAGCAGCCAGAAGTAATGATAGATACCGGTTCCTGAAGACGTGTCTACCCACTCGAAAACCCGGAGCACGAACGCGATAATAAAAACGCTGCCGATTGCCCTGATGATCGGAGCCGGCAGGTTCATCGGGAACGGTAACGCCCCGAATAAGTCAGCGATAAAGATGATGATACCAACAAGGAGCAGCAGCCAGAAGTTCAGGTTGAGAAATTCTACTCCGGAATGATAGATCGGGCTCCGTACATAATATGTCAGGATATTTGCCAGCACGACCACGATCAAATAACAGATGATCCCGATCATCCGTGAGACAAAAACCCACCCGAGCGAGTGCTGCTTATTTGGCCACATAATTACTCACATCAAGTGTATTCCATAGTATTCGTGGGCAGGGTATAAAGTCCTCGTGCAATGGATGGCCCGGGAAAAAATCCATTACCGATTCTCATTTATCATGAGATATGCAGTCCAACAAAACAACAACAATGTATAAATATGTACAATAACAACCAAAACTAAGCGTTGCAGCAGGCGCGTATCGGGAATTTTCCCGGTGATCATACGTACATTCGTTCCCTGCAGCCAGCCCGGGCGGGAATCTTGTACACACCTCATTCCTGCCCATTTTCCCAACAATTGAATTCAGGTGATGCCAATTGGGATGGACACAGGTTACAACGAGACCCCACTTAAACTGAACCTTGGACTTGATGAATTCCTTGCCGCAACAAGCGACCAGCCAAAACCGCTGGTGATCCCGCTCTGCGCCGAACTGCCGCTTCCCCGGTGTTCTCCTCCTGACGTGTTTGCTAAAACCCGGACGACAACCGGCTTTCTCCTGGAATCCATGGAAGGAAGCGAAAAGATTGCACGGTATTCGTACATCGGGACTGATCCCGCATGTGTCATTACGCTTGGCTGTGATGTGACCGTTACCGGTGATGATGCGTTTGTCGCAATCGCCCGCGAACCTGAAGGAAAAAACCCGGTTGACAAGATCCGGTCCGTCCTTTCGCGGTTTAGTTACGTCAACCTCAAAGCCCCCCGTTTTTTTGGCGGAATGGTCGGGTACTTCTCATACGACATCGTGCATTCGCTCTATGGCCATGTAGTGGATCCCCGCAACGGTACGTCAGACGAAACGCCGGGTGCCCGGTTCATGCTCACGAAAGACTGCACCGTTTTTGACCATGTTGAACGGAAACTCTTCATCTTCTCAAGCCCGTTTTTAACCTACGATACCGATCCGGTTGCCGAATACCGGCGCTGTGCCTCTCACCTTGCAGAGCGTGCCGAACAGATCGCGTCGGTTGCAGAAACGCAGGCCGTACAAACGGACGCAGCACAAACCGAAACCAGAAATTCCCAAAAACCCGGGAAAATTCCTGCGGTTACGGACAACACCGGCCGGGAAGCATTCACGCACGCGGTCGATGAAATCAAAGAACACATCACGGCCGGGGATATTTTCCAGGCCGTGCTCTCGCGGAGAATGGAATGTTTTGTCGGTTCCGATCCGTTCCCCATCTACGCAGCTCTCCGGGCCATCAACCCGAGCCCGTACATGTACTACCTTGATTTCGGGGACGAGCAGGTCATCGGGGCCAGTCCCGAGATGCTCGTGCGGGTAGAAAAGCGACGGGTGACTACGGTCCCGATTGCCGGCACCCGGCCCCGGGGGCAGGACAAGAACGAAGACAATAGGCTCGCACATGAACTCCTGCTCGACAAGAAGGAGCGGGCCGAGCATACGATGCTTGTCGATCTCGCCCGGAACGATGTTGGAAAGGTCTGTAAATTCGGATCCGTTGCGGTCTCTGATTTTATGGGCATTGAAAAGTTCTCCCATGTCCAGCATATAGTCTCGACCGTGCAGGGAACGCTCATGGACCACCTCGACTGCTATGATGCGCTCAAGTCCTGTTTCCCGGCCGGGACGGTGTCGGGTGCGCCAAAGATCCGGGCGATGCAGATCATCAGCGGGATGGAACCGGATTCACGCGGGCTCTACGCGGGCGCTGTCGGGTATATCGGTTTTGACCGGAATCTTGAGTTTGCCATTGCGATCCGGACCATACGCGTGAAAAACGGCCGGGCATCGGTCCAGACCGGCGCCGGGATCGTTGCCGATTCGGTACCGGAAAACGAATGGATTGAGACAGAGAACAAAGCCGCAGCGATGATGCGGGCAATTGAACAGGCGGGGGTCCTGCCATGAGTGCAAGCGTCCCGACTATACTTATTATCGACTGTTATGACAGTTTCACGTTCAACCTGTACCAGCAGGTGGGTAAACTTGGGGGCCGGCCGGTAGTTTATACCTGCGACACTCCGTTATTGCAGCTGGAAAAAATTCCGTGCGACCGGATCATCCTGTCGCCCGGGCCCGGGACTCCATATCAGTCCGGGGTCTGCCTTGATGTTCTTTTAACAATGAGCAGGACGATACCAACCTTGGGCGTCTGTCTTGGCCACCAGGCAATCTGCACTGCTTTTGGCGGCCGGGTGGTCCGGTCGGGGCACCTGATGCATGGCAAGACTTCGGAGATTATCTGCGACGGGAAAGGAATATATGAAGGCGTGCCTTCGCCGTTTACCGCGACACGCTACCACTCGCTTGTTGCTGAAAAGGATTCGCTCCCGCCGGAACTTGTTGTCACTGCTGAAAGTGTGGATGATGGTTTTGTCATGGGCGTCCGGCACACAAAATTCCCCATCGAGGGCGTGCAGTTCCACCCGGAAAGTGTCCTGTCGCATGACGGGGATGCGCTCATGAAAAATTTCCTCTACGGATCACGGCAGGAGGGCGCATGACATTAAAAGGGGCCATTGCAACCGTGGTGGAAGGCAGGAACCTTGCACCGGAAGAAGCGGCCGCAGTTATGGATACGATCATGAACGGCAATGCAACGCAGGCGCAGATCGGCGGATTTCTCGCAGCGCTTCGGATGAAAGGCGAGACCACGGACGAGATCGCTGCATTTGCCCGGGTGATGCGGAGCCACGCGATCCGGATTTCACCGCAGGTCACAGGAACGCTTGTCGATACCTGCGGGACCGGGGGAGACGGTGCACAGACATTCAACATCAGCACTGCCGCTGCGTTTGTTGCAGCCGGTGCCGGAGTCCCGGTGGTCAAGCACGGCAACCGTGGCGTGAGCAGCCGGTGCGGATCGGCCGATGTGCTCGCGGCACTGGGGGTAAATATCGGGATTTCCCCGGCAGCAGAAACAAAAATTGTCCGGGATACCGGGATGGTATTTCTCTTTGCGCCGAGCCACCACCCGGCAATGAAACATGTTATGGCGGCGCGGACCGATATCGGGTGCCGGACGATCTTTAACCTCCTTGGCCCGCTTGCAAACCCGGCCGGGGCCGAGGCGCAGGTGCTCGGAGTCTATTCTGAAAATCTCACCCCGACCATCGCGAAGGTGCTGCACCAGCTCGGGGTTTCCCGGGCACTGGTTGTTTTTGGCAGCGGGCTTGACGAGATCACGGTTACGGGAGAAACAACCGTCACGGAACTCAACGGAGGTTTTATGAAAAATTACACGCTTTCACCGGAAATGTTCGGGTTTGCCCGGGCAACACGATCGGATCTTCTCGGAGGAAACCCGGATGAGAATGCACGCATCATCAGCGCCGTTCTTGCCGGGAAAAAAGGGCCCTGCCGCGATATCGTGCTCATGAACGCCGGCGCTGCAATCTACGTTGGCGGCCGGGCCGGAACTATCGCAGAAGGGATCCAGCATGCCGTAAACTCGATCGATTCCGGGAGAGCACAAGGAAAACTGGATGCACTTGTTCATGCAACGCGGGGTGCGGCATGATCCTTGACGATATACTGGAACGGACGAAAAAGCGGGTAGAGAAACTGCCTGAAACATTTCCGGAACAAAACGGATTCCGGCATGCAAGCCTTGCTGCCGCAATACGTTTGGCACAGAAAAAGAACCCGGTGATCGCCGAGATCAAATGCGCTTCGCCATCCGGAGGGGTTATCCGCAGGAACGTGGACATTGCCATGATGGCCGGCGTTCTTGCGGATGGCGGATGTGTCGGGCTCTCAGTTCTTACCGAACCGTATTTTTTTGGCGGATCCGGTGCAGATATCGCCCGGGTCAAGGGGGCGGTGGACGTGCCGGTGCTGCGGAAGGACTTTGTTATCGACCTTCGCCAGATAGATGAGACAAAAGCGCTCGGCGCTGACGCAATCCTCCTAATTGCAGGGATCCTGAAAGATCGGCTCCCGGCATTTGTCGATGCCGCGTATCGTGCCGGTCTTGAACCGCTTGTTGAAGTTCACAATGCTTGCGAGATTGACTATACTCTGTCAACCCAAGCGCAGCTTATCGGGATCAACAACAGGGATCTTCCGACAATGACCATCGACCGGTCCACGACCCGGATACTTTCGGAAAAGTTACGGGTAAACGGGAGAATCATTGTATCGGAAAGCGGGATGCGTTCCGCAGATGACATACGGGAGATGCGGCCGTACTGCGACGCGTTTTTGATCGGTTCATCGATAATGGGCCACCCTGAGCCGCGAAAAAAACTGGAGGAATTTGTATGCGCGTGAAAATCTGCGGGATCACCCGCGCTGATGATGCCGTATTTGCAGAACAGGCCGGTGCCGATGCAATCGGGATTGTCATGTATTCACCGGGCTCGCCCCGGTCGATACCGGAGGCCCGGGCCCGGGAAATTTTTGATTCCCTTGGTCCGTTTGTGACACGGGTCGTCATCACGCACACGCATTCAAAGAGCGATCTCAAAAGCATCATTGCCCTACGGCCGGATGCAATTCAGATCTCGCACCCGTTTGTCTTTGATTCGGATCCGGGCGTCCGGCTACTCCGGGTGATCGGGCGCAGCAACACCGTACCCACGGACTGCGATGCGGTTATAGTCGATGAAAGCATGGGTGCAGGCCGGCATTTTGACCGGGCGTTTGCCCGCGAGGTTGTACAGACTTCGATGGTGCCGGTTATCCTTGCCGGGGGGCTCACCCCGGAAAATGTTGGCGAGGCGATCCGGGAGATCCGGCCCTATGCAGTCGATGTCGCATCCGGTGTTGAAACTGCAACGGGAATAAAAGACCACAACAAAATTGCGGCATTTATTTCCGCTGCACACGAGGCAGATCATGGTAAGTAAAGGACGGTTCGGGAAGTATGGCGGGCAGTATGTTCCTGAAACCCTGATGAACGCACTCATCGAACTCGAAGATGCATACGCGTACGCGACAGCTGATCCGGCATTTCAACGCGAACTTGCCGCATACCAATCGGAGTACGCCGGACGCCCGACACCGCTTACGTTCTGCGAAAACATGTCTCGGGACCTTGGCTTTAAAGTGTACCTGAAACGCGAAGATCTCGTGCATGGCGGTTCGCACAAGCTCAACAACACGCTCGGGCAGGCGCTCCTTGCAAAACGAATGGGAAAGAAACGGTTAATTGCCGAAACCGGCGCGGGCCAGCACGGGGTCGCAACTGCAATTGCCGGGGCGGCTCTTGGTTTTAACGTCGAGGTCTTCATGGGAGAGACCGATACAAAAAGGCAGGCCCTGAACGTCTTCCGGATGGAACTGATGGGCGCGACAGTCCACCCGGTGACATCTGGGACAAAGACCCTCAAGGACGCGACAAACGAGGCGCTCCGTGATTGGGTGGCAAACGTCCGGGACACGCACTACCTGATCGGATCGGTTGTCGGTCCGCACCCGTTCCCGACAATAGTCCGGGATTTCCAGTCAGTGATCGGGCGCGAGGCACGGGAACAGATCATTAAAAAAGAGGGAAAAATACCGGATGCGATTGTTGCCTGTGTTGGAGGGGGTTCAAACGCGATCGGGATCTTCCACCCGTTCCTTTCCGATGATGTGGAGCTGATCGGTATCGAAGCGGCGGGAAAGGGCATCGAAACGGGCGAGCACTCCGCTACGCTCTGTGCCGGAGAAGCTGGCGTACTGCACGGCACGCTCTCGTACCTGCTGCAGGACAAAAACGGGCAGGTACTTCCGACGCACAGCGTTGCAGCCGGCCTCGATTACCCGGGTGTCGGGCCCGAACACGCGATGCTTAAAGACTCGCACCGGGTTTCCTACCACGCGGTGCAGGACCCTGACGTGCTGGACGCGTTTCGGTATCTCTCCAGGACCGAAGGGATCATCCCGGCACTTGAATCTGCGCACGCGGTTGCATATGTCACAAAAAATGCTGACCGGTTTGACAAGGGGGATGTTGTGGTTATCAACCTGTCGGGACGGGGGGACAAGGATGTCGCCGGGATCGCATCGCAGGAGGAGACTGCATGACAGGACGCATTGAGTCCGTGTTCCGGAAAAAAGGATCGACGGCGTTTATCGGGTTTACCGTTGCCGGGGATCCGGATAAACAGACCTCGGTCCGGATCGCAAAAGCGCTTATTGACGGCGGGACGGACATCCTTGAATTCGGCATGCCGTTCTCTGACCCGGTGGCGGACGGGCCGACCATCCAGCGGGCGGACGACCGGGCACTCGCAGCTGGTACCACACCGGATATGGTCTTTGAAATCGTCCGGGAAGTCCGGGCGTATTCGGACGTCCCGATCGTGCTTCTCGCGTACTACAACACGGTCTACCGGAGAGGAATCGACCGGTTCTTCCGCGAGGCACGCGAGGTCGGAGTTGACGGGATCCTTGTGGCCGATATGCCGGTCGAAGAATCCGGAGAAGTTGTTGCCGCCGCAAAAGAAAACGGCATTGACCCGGTTTTCCTTGTCACGCAGACGACTTCCTATGAACGTATGGACACGATCGTGAGCCGGGCAGGCGGGTTCCTGTACCTTGTTTCAGTACTCGGTGTCACGGGAGCCCGCAGCACCGTATCACCGGAAGCGCTGGAACTCCTTGCACGGGTAAAAAAACACACGGATCTCCCGCTTGCCATTGGTTTTGGAATCTCGACTCCGGAACAGGCTGTAATTTGCCATAAATCCGGGGCCGATGGGATTATTGTCGGGAGCGCGATTGTAACTATTGTTGAAAAGAACCTTGATGATATCAAAACGATGGAGACTATGCTCCGGCAATATGTCCGCCGTATGAAAGCAGCCGCAGAGAACTGATTTTTTTAGCAAAACCTGAAATATAACCTTATTATATCCGATCTTTTTTTAACACAGCCGGTTAACGTCTATCCGGTAAAATATGGCTTCAAAATCACTTGTGTTTCTTATCCTGGGCTTCTTCCTTGTTCTTGGCATTTTCAGTGCCGGATGCACGCAGCAGTCCACCACGGCACCGGCAACGACCACAACACCAACCGCACAGGCCACAACTTCCGTCCAGGCCGGCATGGCAAACCCGGCTTCAGTCAACTGCGGCAGCATCGGTGGTACTACCGAGATCAAGAAGAACGCTGATGGCAGCGAATACGGCATGTGCACCTTCACGAACGGAACAACCTGCGAAGAGTGGGCACTCTTCCGTGGCGAAGGCTGTAAGGCTGGCGCCGAACCCAACCAGACCGGCAACAACACTATGACCGGGCAGACCGGTCTCGCGAACCCGGCAGCTGTCAACTGCGTCAACATTGGCGGCACCGTTGAGATCAAGGACGGCGCAGCCGGCCAGTATGGCATGTGCACCTTCAAGAATGGTACAACCTGCGAAGAATGGGCACTCTTCCGTGGCGAAGGATGCAAAGCCGGCGCTGAACCCAACCAGACCGGCAACAGCACTATGACCGGGCAGACCGGTCTTGCGAACCCGGCAGCTGTCAACTGCGTGAACATTGGCGGCACCGTTGAGATCAAGGACGGCGCAGCCGGCCAGTATGGCATGTGCACCTTCACGAACGGAACAACCTGCGAAGAGTGGGCGCTTTTCCGTGGCGAAGGATGCAAGGCTGCAAACGTGACCGCGTAAAGCAGAACCTGATCTCTATTTTTAATTTCAGGAAATTCACACGCCTGTTTTTTGAGCAATTCACGGTTGTACTTCAGATGGTTCCTGTGAGAGAATTGCATCTAATCGGAAAAATGAGGTGTGTGTAAAAATCAGAACTCTTCTGCGATCCCGTATCCCCATGCATAGAGATTGGTTACGGGATCGCTTTTCGGGAAAAGGTTACACTCGAGTCCCCTGGTTTTTAAGAACCGGTCCGCCATGGCCGGTGACAATGGAAGGATTTTTTCCTTCACTGACTTTTTACTTGACCAGAAATGCAGGTAGTAGGTAATCTTCCTGTCATCCTCTTTTTCACAATGCATGTAAAGATCTTTCCCGGTTACGTTTGCATATTGCGAGTCGGAGACCGGTCGCGGTGCAAGATAAAGGCACTCGTCATTCCGGGTATTGACGGTTGTCTTGCGGCTGCCATCATACAAGGTCTGTTTCATTTTTTATCACCTGCCTGATGTTTTCCGGGATCATTTCCCCATGATCCCGGTTTTTGCCTGAATGTACGTGCAATGCACGAAACGATTTGTCGAAGTATGAGAAGAATCCCCTGAAATAGGGTTTTCCCCGGAATAAAGATAGGCACTGGTGTGTAATAAATATTTTTATTTTAGTAACACATTTTGTGTAAAACTTTTAAAAATTTAACAACGCTTCCGGAGAGAAACCTCAAAATGGGACATATAAGTTCAGGAGTTCCTGCAAAACCCGACCGTCCCTGCATTCCCTGCATTCATACTCCTGTGTCGAATGCCCGATCCTGAATGCATTGTGGGTGACCCCTTCCATTTATTGATCCTGAATGGGGTCACCAATATTTCTTTTACAAAAAGTTGGTCGGGAGACAGGAGGTCCCGGTTTTTTTCAAGAATGGGTACCTTCCATTGAAGGCCGGGTTGGCGCAGTGGACCCCGTTTATGAAATTGTTAAAGGAGTTTTCCTGCAAAAATTTGTTTTTGGCTCATCACAAACTTTGATAAGACCTCCGCATAAAAATGACTGGCATGTACGGCCGGAGCTATCCGGCGTGTTTCATAAGGGGCGTGCAGGAAATTTCAGATCCTGTATCCCGATCACAGCATCTTTCGTACCAAATTTGTATTTAAATTTTCTGTTTAAATCCGGTGAAATGCCGGTTTAGTACAAAGATCTCTGTCGAAAAAAATCTGAAAAGCCAAAAATTTTTGAAGAATAGATAAAAAAATCTTCAATTAATCACCAGATTAAAATAAAAATACTTATTAATGAAAAAAATAACAACATCTTAGATGCTATATGGCTCTCGATCAGTTGCAGGTTAATAACTTTACAGGAGCATCGGGCGATGATCCGGCTGTCAAGTTAAAGAACCTGGAGCAGGAAGTCAATCTTATCAAGACCTCCATCAAACGGCTCCTCATTGACTTACGGGAGCGTATCTCCTCCTTTGAAAATCCACAATCCCTGTATGCATGTGGAGGCCCTGTCCCATCATCAACTGCAAAAGAAGATGAAGAAGATGTAAAAGCTGCTGCCCTGGATGCACGTGAAGCAGCTCTTGAAACCCGCGAACTCCAGATGGAAGCAAAAAAGACTGCGTTGGAAGCAGATCAGAATAAAGAGATGTCTGGTATAAAATCCGATCTGTTTAATCAGCCGGCCCATAATGATGGGAAGAATATGGATGACCAGGCATTCTCTGCATTTGGCATCCCGGGGAATATGCCTTTTAAATTCCCGCAGCAGATCCCTCAAACGGTCCCTGAACCCCTCACACTCCATGAAGTATTCCAGTTATATTCCTGGACCCGGAAAGCGGTTCAAAAATTTGGACAGGACCGCCTGGTGATCCTGCTGGAATCCTATCGTATCATGGAATATCTTACGGTAAAATCACAGGATGTGATCACGGGGATGGCACGTCTGATGCCAGAGGATCTGGGTGCAGTGCATGAGGTCAGTGCCGAAGAATATATCTCAGAACTCTATTCTCTCAAGAGAATCCTTGAACCAGAGGATACATCGCTTGATCGGGATATGATTGAAGTCCTGATGGAGCAGCGCAGGCCTGTTGACCGGACGGTTAATGTACCGGATGAGGATGGTAATTTTACGGAACCATTCCCCTCACCTTATACTAAAGCGACATCTATGAATACAGGGTTTGATTTCGACCATATGGACAACCGGTATTAATCCGAAATGTTTTGACTAATGCTGGTACCCCAATAAGAAAATTCCAACAGCTCCTGAAAAAAGCAGTAAAGGAGACCAAAGGAGACCACTTAAAAATTTACAAAAAAACGGTTACTGCGACAATATATCCATTTTAAAGTTGATAACCTGGAAATATCAAGGGGCAGTCCATGTATCACGTTCTGTGTATTGATGACGAACAGAAACTCCTTGACATCCTCAAATTTTTTCTGGAACAGAGTGGATTGTATTCTGTCGACATTGTATCATCTGCTCCTGCCGCCTTGTCCATCCTGCAATCGACAAACTACGATGCAATCATATCTGATTACCAGATGCCGGGGATAAACGGCCTGGAATTCTTAAAACAGATCCGGGATTCCGGGAACAACGTCCCGTTCATTCTCCTTACCGATCGTGATCAGGAGAGTATTGCTGTCCGGGCTTTAAACGAAGGAGCCGATTTCTATCATTATAAAGACGGTGCTCATCAGAGCCGGTTTACGGAACTATCCCACAAGGTTCGTCGGGCAATTCAATGGAGGAAAGCAGAATCAGGCATACGTGACCGCGAATACCGTGAGCGGCAGATCATAAACTTCCTGCCTGATGCAACCTTTGCAATCGATACAAAAGGCACCGTCATCGCGTGGAACCGGGCAATTGAAATGATGTCTGGTATCCCTGCCCGCGATATGCTGGGCAAGGGGGATTATGCATATGCCATCCCGTTCTATGGGAAACGAAAACTGAGCCTGATTAATCTGGTATTCCTGCCTCCAGACGAGATCCGGAAATGGTATCCCAATGTTGTCCAGGATGGCACAACGCTTGAATCAGTAATTCCACACCCGGGCGTGCGGGGAGAGCCACGAATGTTTTGGGCCAGGGCAAGTCTGCTGTATAACCCCAGGGGGAAGGTTGTCGGCGCAATAGAGACCCTCCGCGATATTACGGAACGCACGAATACAGAAGAACTACTGAGGCAGAGCGAAGAAAAAAAACGCCAGCTCACAGCTATTATCGAATCCACCGATGATGCAGTAATCGGAAATACCTCTGACGGAATTATAACCCTCTGGAATGCAGGAGCGGAAAAGATCTATGGATATACACGCAGTGAAATTCTTGGAAAATCCATAGCAATTCTCGCACCCCCGGATTTAGAAATCAGGATTCCGAAAAAACTCGAAAAAATACTACTGGGAGAACATATCGATCACTACAAAGTTCCAGGTATCCGGAAGGATGGAAAACAAATCTGTGTGTCTGTAACCGTTTTGCCGGTTCCCGGCGCTGAACAGAATAGTACCTGTGTATTAACGATCGCCCGGGATATAACCTGGAAAAAGCGGGCAGAGGAAGAAAAAAACCGGTTATTACAGATACTTGACAGTTCGTCACACGAGATATATTCCTGTGATGCAGAGACGTTGCGGTTCATTGATGTTAACAAAGCCGCCCGGGAAAATCTCGGATATACTCTGGATGAACTGCGCACGCTTACGCCTCTCGATCTCAACCCGGAGATCACACGCGAATCATTTGAATCCCTGACAGCCCCCCTGTCCAATGACGAGACTGACAGAATGGTGTATACAACAACCCATAAACGAAAAGATGGTACCCTCTATCCGGTTGAAGTCCACCTGCAACTTTCCAGAATGGCGAGTCCCCCGGTTTTTGTTGCGATTATACCCGCTGTCGCAAAAAACATCCCGGTAAAAGAGGCACTACAGTTGAGCCGTTTCCCAAAGATTGTTGAGGAACCGCTCATCAAGAAACATATTCCGCAAAAGAAACACAGTGGCAGGAAAACTAAAAAATAAACTTTTTTTTGGATTTTACCCGTCTACAGATCTTAAAAATGTAAAAAGTGATACGCCATTAGTGCGTTGATCCGGCATATCAGTCGTATTTCCGGAATAAGGCCGGATTCTGTTGCCGTATCCACCAGCGGCGGACAAGCACAACGCCGATGACAAGAAGGACTATCATCACTGCACCGATAATCACCATGCCCTGCGGGATTATGGCGGGACCGGCCGGTGTCACGGAAAGGAGCGGTGAAATCGTCGTCTCTGATGGCAGGATAGTGCCAGTGCGTGCTTTTACCGGCATGAGAGTCTTTTCCTGTGTATCATTTTGTAGTGTGGTTGCAGGGGCGCCGGATGTAATGACCCGTACCGTAGTTTGTGAGGGACTTGTGGATACAGGGAGTGTTTTCCTGGCTGCCACTGCAAAGCAGGAAAATCCGGGTGTTATCGCGGTGAAATAATGGAAATCTCCATCTTTACAACGATACGTTGTGGGAAGCTCCATCCAGTTTCCATCATGATTACGGAGCATGACCACGTGATCCGGGTTCGCATGATTCACTTTCAGCCATCTGTCGGCTACCCGAAACGTAAGTGTTCCCTGACTGAGTGCTCGTGGATTAACAGCGATAGGTTCGATCTCGTAATACCCGGCCACTACATATCCGTCCCTGATTTGGTTTGGTTCACCCGGTGTCAGGGGTTTAATCAGGATAGACATTTCCCCGACATTATATGACGGGATAACCCGGATCTCCATAATCCGGATGGTGTTTTGGTCGTTCACCGGGGGATTGACAGAAAATGTCATCGATTCACCTGAAGGTGCCCCGGGAGATGCTACAATAACTGCCTCTGAACCGGTAAAGAAGGAGCCATCTTTGTCACTATCGCCGGTTATGGCCGTGGGGACAACTGATGGCGTTGGAGTGGTCCCAAAGACTGTAAATCCATTTTCCAGCATACCCGAATTTCCGTCATTATTGGTCACCACGATATTGTAGTTACCGACTGTTGTACCGGTCAAATCGATTATGCAGGTAATATTTACTCCAGATGGGACGTTTGTGTTACTCCCGATAATATCCGGGAACCCGGTCCGGTTTAGGTTTACGGTTGCACCCGGTGTGAAATTCGTACCGGCAAGCGCGACATTGACCTTTCCGGCGTTTGATCCCCCTGAAGGACTGATGCCGGATATTGTAGGAACCGTGGGTGGTTGCGTTACCGTAAAGGTTACCAAAGGATTGAAACCTTCCAGACCATCCGGATTAATGACAGTAACATTCCAGACGCCGGCATTAACTCCCGCCGGTACAGTCCCGCTTATTGAAGTTGACGTGCCGCTTATTCCGGTTAAAGAAATGTTGGCGTAACCGTTTCTTGTGAGGTTTATAGTTGGAACCGGTGTCGTGAAAAAACCGGTACCGGATACCGTTAGAACCGTTGTACCGGAGTTACTACCACTTGAAGGACTGATGCCGGTAACAGTTGGTGCTTCAGTATACGTGAACCTGTCGGCCAGTCCTATGGCCGATGTTCCTCCGGGCGTAATAACCGTGATATCTATAGTTCCGCTTCCGGGAGGTGAGACCGCAGTAATGGATGTATCAGTTGTTGTTCCTGTGATTGTTCCTGCAGTACTGCCAAACTTTACGGAAGTTATCCCGGAAAATCCTGTTCCGGTTATGGTAACGACAGTCCCCCCGACACGTGGGCCATACGCCGGTGAAATGCCAGTGACTGCCGGGCGGGGATAGTCAACAACAGTAAAAATATACGCCTGTCCTGCTGATGGGAATCCACCAGATTCAGCCCCAAACGCCCCGGTTATTACAGTGTCGGTGTATTGGGACACGGATGCACCAAAGTATGCCCCGTTTGCCTTATCAGACGCATTCAGGATTGCTGTCTCGCCCCAGTTTTCACCGGTATTTTTGAAGACATATACATGGCCCGCGGTAGAATCGCAGTCAGATTTAGTTTTATATGCTCCGATTACTGCGACAGTATTGTAAAGAGATACTGAAGTCCCGAAAACTGCGTTGTCAACACTATCCGAAGCATTTAGGATCGCTGTCTCATTCCATGTTTTCCCGTTATTTTTAAAGACATACACCTGACCGGCATAGTTTTTGGCACCCGTGGCCCCTACAAGAGCCATATTTTCGTAAAGTGATACAGAAGTCCCAAAATTTGCATTGGCTGCTTTATCCGATGCATTCAGGATTATTGATTCCTCCCAGGTATCGCGGGTATTTTTGAAGATGTATGCCTGGCCGGCTGCCGAAAAACCCCCGGATGCAGCACTACGTGCCCCAACAAGTGCGGTATCGTTGTAAAGCGATACCGAAGTCCCGAAATTGGCACCGGCTGCCTTGTCAGATGCATTCAGGATTGCAGTCTCGTACCAGCTGCCGCCAGTATTCCTGAAGACATAAACACGACCGGCAGATGAATCAGCTCCGTTCGCACCGACAAGTGCTGTGTCATTGTAAAGAGAAACAGATTGTCCGAAAAATGCAAAATTTGTTTTATCTGAAGCACTGAAAATCGCGGTCTGGTGCCATGACCCCTCCGCATTCCTGAAAATATATGCCTGACCGGCATAGGAATGTCCTCCGGATCCAGCACTACTTGCCCCGACAAGTGCAGTATCATTGTAAAGTGATACCGAAGTCCCGAAACTGGCACCGGATGCTTTATCCGAAGCATTAAGAATCGCGATCTGGTGCCATGTCCCTCCTGTATTCCTGAAAACATATGCCTGGCCGGCAGAGGAATTACACCCCTTTGCCCCGACGATTATGGTATCATTGTAGACTGAAACTGAATTCCCAAAATATGCATCTTTTGTTTTATCTGATGCGCTAAGGATGGCCGCCTGTGTGATAATGTAAGGGTCAATCGTAATGGGGTATATCGAGTCACTGTCATTTACTATCCAAAAAAGCTGGTTGTCATTGAGGATCATTTCTGACGGGAGGACCCGGCCATCAGCATCCCGCACCTCAAGCCCTCCATACTGCATAACCGGGCCATAATGATCAAAAAAGATGAGTGTCTGCGCATTCAAAACCGGTTGAAGGTCTCCGGAGAGGATATAAGATACAAGCAGATGTCCGGTCCCTTCCGGTCGTGACCAGATTGTTAAACCCTGCTCAACACAATCGTCACGGTTGATGTACCATTCGGTATAATCAGGACGGACAATATCCAACCGGTTCTCTTTTGCCAGATTCATTCCGGGAGACACTTCATGTATTGAACCCGGATGACCAATTCCAGTCAGTCGCATTGCAAACGAACCGTTCTTTGTTGCCACACGAACCTTCCCTGTACCGGATGCTGTAACCGTGACATGCTGTCGCGCATTATAAGAATACCAGAGTACTTCCTGATTATCAGGTAAATCAAGGGAAGGGAGTCGCCGATCAGAAAATTCCATGCCTGAAATGGATTCTTCAGGAAGTGCAGGATCAGAATAATACGCTGGAAAAACACTCGCCGCGGCTACCATGCCGACAAACAGCTGAAATATGATTATGCCAATCAGCGGTATTATCCTGCGTTTCATGACATCACTGGGTTCTGATTGCACAGGGTATTCCGGGGATCATCAACACCGGGGTCGGGGTAATCCCGGCAAAAATCAAAAATCCTGCCAGTACCGGATAAAACCTGTCCCGACTCATTTCTTAAGCCTCGTGCGTCATAAAAAAACGCGAAGGTAATTTGTATATATTCAGGAAAAACCGGGAGGTGCCTCTTTTTAAATGACTAATTCCCGATTCTGTAAATCGTCGATAAGATAACTGATAAATTTTGTTAATTGAGATTTCGGAAAAACACTTGAAAACAGAGTGTATTTGCATCGTGGCCGTGAGATCCGCCGGATGTCCTGCGATCCGCTTGCCGCTGACGAGCTGCACGGGATCCTAACACTGTATCTTGAGGAGGGGATGGATGCATATCCCGTTTCATAGCGGTTGAATAATACGGTGGATGGATAATGAGAGGACGATTGAGCTACTGAAAGGAGTGTGCGATGTCTGAAAGTCCTGTCCGGTTGGATGGGACTGCATGCTTAAAAATTAAAAAATGAGTTGAAGGGGCTTGTAACCCCTTCTCTCTTAAGCCGCCGGAGGGACTTGAACCCTCGACCTGCTGATTACGAATCAGCCGCTATACCGCTAAGCCACGGCGGCGCACTGCCTCACAATATCGACCTGTACGCTAATAAAATCTGTGTTTGGTGGGATGGGGAGGTTATTTAGGAGTAACCCCGGAGTGTCGTTACGCTCTCGGAGGGATGGGCTTCCTTTGCCGGGGAAATAGTCCCGAATTTCCCTTCGTAGTCGGCGATGGTTTTCTGGAGAACGCCGAGCAGGTTCTTAGCATGCGCCGGCGTGATGGAGACAATTGCCTTTGCCCGTGCCTGGTTTACCTGCGGAAGCTGGTGGAGGAACATGAACGTAAACTCATCATCCTTGTATGCGATCTGGATCATGTTGCTGTAGACCGGGTCAAGCGTCGGGGGAATATTGACGGATATTTCCTGTCCTGCCATAATAATCCGTTTGCCGTTTCTGGTATGAATAGTTGGTTACAACACTCTCGGCTGCCTGACCTGATAATTTCAATACGAATTCCAAACGAATTCCATAAGTTTAAGTGGCTGTTTTCCCCCGGTTATACGGGGAATTATTCTGGCGGAGCAGGACAGGCATGTCACAATATCAGAACTGGTGCGGGTGCATGCCTGCCCGGTCCGTTTTTTCTACGAGAAAGATGAGCCGGTAACCGAGTCGGACCGGTATGCGATCTGCAAACAGATCTCGTATCATCTTGGCCATGCCCTTGACGCGGATGCCATCTGGGACGAGGTGCTTGTCGTCAGGCTGGAAACCGACCCGGCGCTCCGGGAGTTCCTTGATATCTGCATTGCGTCCTGCAATAAACATGAGTGGACTCCGGCGGTCCAGACCGACGTTTCGGTAATTTCAAAGAAACATGGGATTGCCGGGCAGATCGACCGGGTCGCAGAGGATGGAACGTTTTCCATCGTGCGGGCGGCCGGGGCGATGCCATCCGGGACCTATGCTGCCGACCGTCTCCGGATTGCATGCATTGCATTCTGTCTTGAAGAGATGACTGGTAAAGAGGTCGCAGGAGGTCATGTGGAGTATATCCCGGACGGTGTCTCGCGGTACCATGCTGTCCAGCCCCGGGACCGGCGCCAGCTTCTTTCAACTCTTCACAAAGTCCGTGCGATTCATCGTGGTGAAGCGCCGGCTCACCCGCTTAATGCACCCTGTAACCGGTGCAAGTATAAGACGCGGTGCGAAGAAAGCGGCGGGCACCGGCTGAGCGAACTACTGTAAGAGTATTTTTATTAAATACTCCGGCAGTTGTGACCGCATCGCATTTTGACCCAAACCATGATACCCTGGCGGCGCAAGATGCTCCACTTAACAGGAGATACCCCTATGCAGTCATCTATCGTGCAGCCGGGCGATCCGGCGCGGAACTTCTCGTTAAAAGACCAGAAGAACACGACTTTCGATCTCTTCGAACAGGCCGGCAAGCGCACCCTCCTCTCGTTCCACCCCCTTGCATGGACGGAGTTCTGTGCCGCCCAGATGCAGTCACTTGAGGAGAACCAGGACGAGTTTGCCCGGCTCAACTGCGTGGCGGTTGGTATCAGCGTCGATTCTCGGCAGTGCAAGATGGCATGGGCGGAGAAAATCGGCATTTCGCGGACGCCCCTCTTGTGCGATTTCTGGCCTCACGGGACTACTGCACAGAAATACGGGCTTTTCAGGGAGGAGAACGGATTCTCAGAACGGGCGAACGTGATTGTGGACGAGAAGTTAAAAATAATCTTTGTCAGGGTTTACCCGGTCCACTCAGTGCCGGACATTCGCGAGGTCCTGAAGTTTCTCAAAAGGACTGCGTAAGTAGCATCATAGCAGTTGATGATCCAAATGCCGGATTACCCTATCCGGTCCGGCCCGGGTCAAAGGGGGGGAGGGGGTATCCCCCTGTTAGCCCGGCACAAGGTGGGGGGGTAGACCCCCTGTCTGGAGGATGGAAGGAGGGGGGGTAGGGCCCCTCCACCCCCACTTACGGAAACGAAAAGCCTGGTGTTTTGCACAGGAAGACGAGGGTTGTTCCCGTGGAATCTTCGACGAAATGGGTGACCGTCATCTGGTTTTTTGGATAGTATGTGGGGGGTTAGCCCGGGTCAAAGTGGGGAGGGGGTATCCCCCCTGTTGGCCCGGCACAAGGTGGGGGGGTAGACCCCCTGTCTGGAGGATGAAGGGGGTGGGGGTCGGCCCCCTCCCGGCATCATTTTTGCCGGCCCCCTCCCTGCCGGAAAAGGGCGGCCCCTCACAGATCCATTAAGAAGGGTTTTGAATTCCCTGCACCAACGTAATAAGCATACTTTTAATGACCGTTCCAATATCCGGGTCCGGGCGGGGACACCAGTGACACTTGCAAAGGGCTGTGTCCTCTGTTATAAAGGCGCAAAGATGGTGCTTTTTGTTACGGGACGTTGCCGACGCTCCTGCTGGTACTGCCCGCTGTCAAGCGAACGAAAAGGAAAAGATGTCGTTTACGCAAACGAACACCGGATCGAAACCCCGGAACAGGCCATAGAAATTGCGGAACGCATGAGCGCTCTCGGCACCGGCGTCACCGGTGGCGAACCCCTTCTTTGTCTTGATCGCGTTACGCAGTATTGCCGGCTCCTCAAGGAACATTTTGGACCAGAGCACCAGATCCATCTCTATACCGCACAGGCCCCGGTAAAGGCAGAACTCGAACAACTCAAAGGCATTGTGGACGAAATCCGGCTCCACCCGCCCCGCGAATGCTGGGAGCATATTCTCGATACTGATTATATCGCATCTGCACGGCTTGCAAAGGAGATGGGATTTGATATCGGCATCGAAGTCCCGTCACTTCCCGGTCTCGAACTGCTCATCCCCGCGCTCCCGTACCTTGATTTCCTGAATATTAACGAACTCGAATGGGGCGAGACCAATGCCGATGAAATGCGCGAGCGGGATTTAATGCTTGCCGACGGGGTCCATAACGCTGTCGATGGCGCACGCGACTGGGCAGAAGAACTTCTCAAAAATGAAAAAGTCCACTGGTGTTCATCGTCGTTTAAGGACTCCGTGCAGCTCCGCGAGCGGCTCAAACGCATTGCGGAGAACACGGCCCGGTCGTTTGATGAAGTTACTGACGACGGGACTATCGTATACGGGGTGCTCGATCTTCACCCGGGCACCCATGATGAAGTCATCGCCCGGTGCCGGAAGTATATCGAAGAAGACGCATTCTGTGACTGTGGCGACCATCTCGAAACTGCATGGTGGCTGCTTGACGAGTATAAGGACAAGATTCCCGGGAAAAAATCAGTTGTCGAGCGATACCCGGACGGCGGCATGATTGTTGAGGTGACCCCGCTGTGAACATCCGTAACCTGCTTGAACCCCTTTACGAACGGTACCTGAAGATGCAGCGCCTGCACATCCCGGTCCATATCGCTATCATCCAGGACGGGAACCGGCGGTTCGCAAAGGAGATGGGTATCGAAACCGCAAAGGGACACCGGGCGGGAGCGGACAAAACCGAGGAGATGCTTGACTGGGCCCACGAACTGGGAATCAAATATGTCACCCTCTATTCGTTCTCCACGGAGAATTTCAACCGGAGCGGGGAAGAAGTCCGGGCGCTCTTCCGGCTCTTCAAGGAGAAGTTTATCCAGACCGTTTCCGATGAGCGGGTGCAACGGTACAAAATCCGCATCCAGATGTTAGGTGACCGCTCGCTTCTTCCCGAAGACCTCAAACAGGCTGTTGAAGCTGCGGAAGAGGCGACAAAGGATTATGACGGGTTTACCCTGAATGTCGCACTTGCGTATGGCGGCAGGAACGAGATTGTCCTTGCTGCACGCGACATTGTAAAAGATGTCCGTACGGGAAAGATTACGCCGGATGCAATTGATGTCGAAATGGTCGAATCCCGGCTTCACGAGGCACAGGGCATCCCGCCGGTCGATCTCATTATCCGGACCGGAAACGAGTACCGTACGTCGAATTTCCTGCCGTGGCTTGCAACCGGCCACGAATCAGCCGTCTATTTCTGTGCTCCATTCTGGCCGCTTTTCCGGAAAATTGACCTGCTGCGTGCCATCCGTATCTACGACCAGCGGTTTAATACAAAAGCACGTTAACCCCCGCATTTTCCCATCAAAAATCCATTCCCGGATTATTTCGTTTACTATATTTCCCGGAACATGCCAGATGGAATAAGGTGAACCTATGGGTGCGGAAAAGCCGGCAGGATCCGGCTGGCAGCAGGTACCGGTCCTTTTACGGTCAGATATTGTTGCAGCAGCAGGGGAGGGACATCTGGATATCAGCGACGTATGTAACAGGGCACTTGCAAAACGTCTTGGGATAGAATACATTATCCCAAAAGCCCGGCAAAAAGAAGCGTCAGAGGTCATCATCGCCCCTACGGGTATCCCTGCCGCACCGGCAGGACATGATCCGGCAGCGGTACCGGTCATTAACGCGGAAGATCCCATGATGCCGGGGAAGGTCATGCGGGAGAAAAAAGAGAGAAAAACACCATCTCCCGCCAAAAAAGAAGCACCCTTGCAAAAACCGGCGTTATCGCATGCCGTGGCCCCTGCACCGCAGCCGAACCCCCTGACGGGGGATTCAAAAACCGGGCGGAAAGGCAAGAAAGAGGATGCTATAAAACGGTTCGTAAGCACTCTTCTTGTGCGGGAGACCGGGGAAAGCCCTGACGGGATCATCGCAAAAGACGAACTTTACCAGCGGTTCGAACGTTTTTGCCGGGACCATAATTACTCTACGATCCCCGACCAGAGGACATTTGCCGTCACCCTCAAGAACCGGTATGCGTTTCCCGAACGAACTGTGGGCGGCGTCCCGAGCTGGACCAGTATCAGGATAAAATAGGATTTGTTCTCATTTTCCGAACCGGCGCATACGGGACTGGTAATCACGCAGCACCCTCAGGAAATCCACGCGCCGGAAATATTTCCAGTTGACATCTGAGAAGAAGAGTTCTGAGTAGACCGACTGCCAGATCAGGAAATCTGTCAGGTGGTCGCCGCCGGTTTTAACCACAATGTCAGGGTCGTAACGGAACGTAAGGCAGGACTCCAGTGTTTTTTCGTCGATCTCGGATGGCTGGATACCATTCTTTGCCAGCCGGCGTATGCATTCCGTGATCTCTTCCCGCCCGCTCTTCCCAATCGCAACAACGACATCAAGACCGGAACCGGATACTTCTTCGGTCGTGCCGTAATGCAGCACGAGCCGGGCAACGGATGAGATCTTTTTTATCTCCGGTAAAAACCGTTCCAGTTCTTCCGGCGAGAGCTGGTTGATATGGAATGTCAGGCCCTCGATTGCCGGCGGTTTACCGGAGCCTGTCGGCACATTCTGCCGGGCCATGAGATCATTTAACCCGGAGCACCATCCGGTGACCTGCACGCACTTGTCAGGCGCTGCGGCAAGGTCGGCACCGGCGATCATGAAACAGATATGGCGGGGGAGGACCTGTATCTTCGGGAGAAGCATCCGTTCATAGATCCAGTGTAACATCTGTAATAACCCTTTGACAGCGAAGGTTAAGATAATTTACATAAGGTGTTCCCGTCGGAGTGAGCCTGAGGGGAGTCCCGGTACGGCAGAGGCGCCAGTAAAAGCCCTTATTAATCCGCTCATGAAATAATCTGTCAATAGATGTATTCTTATAAATCCGGGATCCCCCAGATCGATCAGGTAACCGGGGGATTTGAAGCAGGAACAAACCTCCTCCTCCTTGCACCATCCCTCAGTTATGCGGAGCAGTTCGCATATGCACTGACAAAACCTCTGCCCGGGGAGTATACGATCATGCTTTCGACAAACGAACGTGCCTCGGAAGTGATCGACCAGTTCAGGAGCTCCGGTGCCGACAAGCGTTTTATCGGGGTAATCGATGCGATTACAAAAAGTTCGACGCCGGCCGTTTCCGATACCGAGCGGTTCATGTTTGTTACAAACCCGACAGATCTTACCGGTATAGGTATCAAATTCTCGCATATGGTCGACCTTATCTTTGACGGTACATTTTCAAAGGAAGTAACCGGTCTTTTCCCGCCACCTGTACGGTTCTGTGTCAATTCCGTCTCGACCCTCCTTATGTACCGTAAACTTGAGGTGCTCTACCAGTTCCTTCATGTAATGTCGGCAAAACTCAAAAAAATTGAAGGGTTCGGGATTTACATTCTCAACAGCGAGGCATTTGACGACAAGACAATCTCGCTTATCAAGCAGCTTATGACTGTTGTGATCGAGATCAAGGTGGAACGGTCTGACAACTATTTCCGGGTTATGGGTGTCCATGGCATCAACGCAGACTGGCATAAATTTACGATCAACAAAGGACAGGTGGTTCTGGCATTATGATTTCCACCGGGATGTTTGGAATCGATGATATGTTGGGCGGGGGGATACCGAAGGGCAGCCGTGTAATGTACAGCCTTGAGCCCGGTGTTGACGGGCAGCTCTTCATGATCTCCACCCTTTATGAAGCGGTGGAAAAAGGAAAGTCCTGTCTTGTAATCATCCCCCACACGACCGTTGATGCGTTTCTTGCCGACATCGTGCAGCTCCGGGGAAAACCCCTGCCGGTTAAGGAAAACAGGGTCGTATTTCTGGATAGTGTCGACCGTGAACGTATACAGCGGCGTGCCGGTAAAGGCGGTGCGGCTGATCTGGAATGGCAGGCACGGATAAAAAAACTCTGCACGGATAACAATGTCGGGATAATTTTTGGGTATTTCGACATGATTTACGAGGACTTCGGTCTTGAAAAAGGTCTCAGGCTGCTCTCGCCGTCCTGTTGTACGAAAGATACGACTATCATTATCGAGCACCTGAACCTCGAAGGAGACAAACTGCTTGAGTCGTTTGCCGTAAAAAAGTCCTTCGATCTTATCATTTCAATCAGGTCGTCATTCAGGCCCCTGCCGCATTTCAATTACTTTACCATCGTGTACACTTCGTGGTCAACCCAGTTGCGCCGGTCGGTGCCTTTTCTTGTAAAAAACGGCCGTATCGTTCCCTACATCCCAAAGATTGTCGTGACCGGGCCACCCGACTCCGGCAAGTCCCGTTTTGTTTCAAACGCCACTGAACTGGGCATTTCGGTTGACCGGACCGGTCCTGGGGGCGAAACAACTACCGTTGCCATGGACTTTGGCTGGCTGCACTGGCAGGACTTTGACATCACGCTTTACGGTACCCCGGGCCAGCCCCGGTTTGACCCGATGCTCCCGATGATCCTGCACAATGCAATGGGCGTTGTATTACTCGTCGATGCAACGGATCGCGAACAGCTCCTTCGGGCCCGGCACCTTTTTCACACGATCACAAAAATGCACGTGCCAATAGTCATTGCCGCAAATAAAAAAGACCTGCCGGGGCTCATGAGCGAAGAGGAGATTCGCGCCGGTATCGGAACTGGTAAGGATATCCCGGTGTTTTTGATCTCCGCACTGCAGAAAAATGATGTGCGGGATGTCCTTGAATCGCTCGTGGATTCGATTACCCGGTTTATTTATTAAACTTTTGAGTCCGGGGATGCCATAATAAACTGAACCTCACGGATATTACAGGAGAAACCCGTACATGCTTACCTTTATCGGCCTTGGCCTTTACGACAAGAAGGATGTCTCGGAAAAGGGACTGGATCTCATCAGGAATGCGGATCATGTTTTTCTGGAAGGGTATACTTCCCGCCTCATGGGGACAACAAAAGAAGAACTTGAAGAGTATTACAAAAAACCGGTCAGTCTGCTGCGGCGGGCTGATGTAGAGCAGCATCCCGAAGAACTGCTTGACTGTGCTGAAAGCGGGAACACGGTTTTTCTCTGTGCCGGCGATCCGATGGTTTCGACCACCCATGCGGATCTCCGTATCCGTGCGGCGGACCGGGGGATACCTACCGCGATAGTCCACGGTGCTTCTATTGTAAGCGCAGTCTGCGGCCTTTCCGGGCTCCAGAACTACCGGTTCGGCAAGTCCTGTTCGGTGCCGTTTCCGCAGGAACACTGGTTGCCAACCTCGCCGATGGACGTGATTATAGAAAACCTGAAAATGCGCCTGCATACGCTCGTGTACCTTGACATACAGGACACCCGGTACATGACCGTTGGCGAGGCAGTTGACCTGCTCGAAGAGATGGCACGAAAAAAACAGGTAACGATCCCGTTATATGTCGGCATCGCCCGGGCCGGTTCCGATGCACCGGTTGTACGGGCCGGTAATGCCGATACCCTCCGTTCTGTGGACTTTGGCGCCCCGCTTCATGTAATTGTGGTTCCCGGAGAGCTTCACGATATGGAGCGGTTGTACCTTTCGAGGTTTGCCGGATTATGCTGATCGCGGCATGCGGGGAATTACTTTCCCGTGAAGTTGATGCTGTCACGATTGCCCCTCCAGAGGACACGCCGCTTGGGGAGCTTGCGGGGACTGTCCGTGGCATGGCACGGGCGTATGCTGACGATGGCGTTACGTTTTTTAAGGGCGGTGATCTGGTCAATGCACTGGCCGCATACTATTATGGTCATGGCTGGCTGCATTTTGGCCTTGCATACGGCCTGCTCTGTGCGGAAAAGAAACCCGCCTGCCCGTTTTTTGGGCCGGTGGAAACCCTTTCCCCGTACCTTGCAGCACGACTCGATGAGAAAACCCGGAGGTATGACCGCCTGCTTACAACCGCACTCCGGTCAGTTGTCCCGGCCCCGGAACCGGAGACTGCCGGGGGAATGTTTGCCCGTCGCGTTAATGCGATCAGTGCCTGTTATTCCCAGGCAGGGCAGGGCAGCCTTCTTAGTGGGGCAGAAGAAGAGGCCCTTGCCTATTTCAGTTACGGTCACGGGTGGCTTGATGCCGGGGTCCGGGCCGGTTTGTTTGCGCTTGCCGGCAACCGTGAGATCTTTACGATATAAAAAATTCCCGGGAAAATTCCCCTTTAATAAAAAGCGTTTATACTTTGCCCTGTAACCTTTTAAGATAACACCGGCAGGGCATTCCCGCCCGGAGAGATATGTATGGAGAGCTCGCAGAAGAAATGGCTGTATATATCCATTGCATTCTCCATTGTCGTCCTGGCTCTCATCCTTTATTTTACGATTAACGAGAACACTATCGAGTATCTCAAAAAAATCAACCCGTGGTTCCTGCTCCTTGCATTTCTCACCCATATCATGACCATGTGTTTCTGGGCGATGCGGGTGAAAAAAATGTCCGGGTCGCTTGGTTACCCGATTAAGTTCTTTTATTCCTTAAACCTCGTTTTTGCAAACCTCCTTGCCGCAGCGGTCACTCCAGCCCAGGCCGGCGGTGAACCGGTCCGGGTGCACGAGTTGTATAAAGCAAAGGTACCTCTTGGGGATGCAACTGCGATTGTCATCATGGAACGGGTGCTGGACGGTATCGCTCTTGCCGCTCTTGCTGCGTTTGCGATGTTTGCCCTTACCGAGCAGTGGAAGAGTCTGGGCTCGATATCTGATGTGATGGTCTATATCACGTGGATTTTTGTCGCGGGCTGTCTCTTATTGTTTTACCTTGCCATCCGGCGGCCCGACGTAATGAAACGGGTGGCTTGCAAGGCTGCCCGCTTCTTTACCAAATCATGGGAACAGTCCCGGGTAACGGAACTTCTGGCCCGTATCGAATCGGAGATTGTAAATTTCCATGCCGCTGTGCTTAAATTTGTCCGGACTGCGAAATCCGGTCTGCTCTGGGGGATGTTCTTTACCCTGCTCTACTGGATCTCGGAGATTGTTACCGCGTCGCTGATCCTTATCGGTCTTGGGCAACCGCCGCTCTTTTTAGAGTCGTTTGTGATCCAGCTTATCCTTGCGATCCTCATGATGCTGCCCCTTACTCCCGGCAGTTCCGGTATTGCTGAGGTCGGCGCAACGTCTATGTATGCCCTTTTTATCCCGGCAGCAATCGTCGGGGTCTTTGTCGTCCTCTGGAGGATTGTGCTTTACTATTTCAATATCGCCCTTGGAATAGTGTCAAGCCTCATTATCGTCCGTCGGGAAACTCATAACCCCCCGTAACAGCAGTCCCTCCGGCAACTCCTACCTACCTCAAGTCTTATCATACGGCAGGGTAATGTCTCTAAAGGCCAGCCATGGAGCCGGTACAGTGTTACGTCAAGGGAGTGTTTGTCGCCATAAGCAACACCGCTACCGTACCGGCTGTAGTACTTATCGATAACACCGGGCGCACAATCCCGATATTTATCGGCCTGTGGGAAGCAATCGCGATCAATAGTGCGAAAAACAATGAAGTGACGCCCCGGCCATTTACGCACGACCTGTTTATTGATCTCATGGGTAAGTTTTCGATTTCTGTCCGGCATCTCCAGATCGATTATGTGGAAGATGGGGTGTATTATGCACAGCTGGTCCTCACATCGGATGGTCGCGAGGAATGGCTTGACTGTCGTCCCAGTGACGGAATTACAGTGGCCCTGCGTGCCAGCGCACCGATATTTGTCGATGACGGACTGCTTACCGGCTCTGAACCGGCTGCATTTGTTTCAGAAATGGTAGATATTGCGACATTTTTGCAAAAATAGGGCTATTTAGGTAAATGTAAAAATATGCGAAGTTTATTTGCGCCGGTGCTCAAGTTCTCCGAGAACCTCTTTTAAATCGACGTTTGCAGCGCGGAGTGCGACAAGGATATGGAAGAAGAGATCGGCGGCTTCCTCTTTTGTCCGTTCAGGCACGCCGTTTTTTACGGCAATGATAAACTCGGTAGATTCCTCGCCTACCTTTTCAAGTACCTTGTCTATCCCTTTCTTGTCTCTTAAAAGCCGGCTCGTATACGAGTTCTCGCTTGGGTTTGCCGCCCGCTCGCAGATTACTTCCCAGAGTCCCCGTATTACCTGTGGATCTACCGGATCCCGTGCTCCCGTACTCATGCTTCCTCCTGCGCGAGCAGAACTTCCCCAATTTCAATGTTACAAAAACGCCGGCAGAGGATACGCGCTTTCTCGATATTGCAGCCGGCTTTTCCGATTGCGATGCCCAGATCATTTTTCTTGTTCACAAGGACGTTTACCGGAGTGCCCTCGGCCCCGCGTTCGATCCCGACTACTTCGGCCGGTTTGAAGATATTGGCGATAAATACTTCCGGCTGCTCGGCGAATTCCACCATCTCGATCCGTTTACCCAGCACGTTCTGGAGCCGCTTTATATTGTCGCCTTTTTTCCCTATCGCAAGCCCCATGTCGCCCGGCCGGATGACATAAATCACCCGGTCGAACCGGTCATCGATTACGCAGTCTAGTGCAGTTGAACGTGTAAGAATCCGCAGCTCCTCAATGTACCTTCGCTCCTTAAAACCAATATTGCGTTCCATTTGAAAATCAATCCTATTGTATCCGCAGTTTCATCCGATATTCGATACTTGGATATAGGCTGGCCCTGATGAGCCGGATATGTTTGTGCTGGATTATGAAATAATCACACGCTGCTTGGGTAAAAAAGTTTGGAAAAAAGTCTGGCCGGGTGCGGAATCGCACACTCAGCGGAAATTGTACGTGACGGTTACCTGGGCCGTGACCGTGATGCTGCCGGACTGGATGGGTGTCGAGGCTGCGAATTTGGCGCCTGCAGCGTCCATTGCCTGGTTGTACTGGCTGTATGCAACAGGAGTGTACGACTGGGCGATATCGGCAGTGTTTGTCCCGGTTATCGTCACATTGAGCGCGGAAGCGACCGTGTCGGCATCGGCACGTGCGTTTGCAACAGCCTTTGCAAGGGCCTGGTTCCGGAGCGCCTGGGCCTGGGCATCGGAGAGCATGAACTGGATGGAGTCTACCTGGTTGGCACCGGCGTTCACCGCAGTGTCGATGATCTGGCCGGTCTGGTTGGTGTCCTTTAAGGTCACACGCAGGGTGTTTGTTACCTGGTAGGTCTTGACCTTCGAGCTAAAGACTCCCTTGTCGTCCTGGTATACCGGGGTGATTATATAATCGGTAGTCTTCATCTGGTCCCGGGGTACGCCCGCAGCCGCGAGGGCATCAACGACATTGTTCATGGCAAGGGAGTTACTGGACTGCGCAAGCTTGATGTCGGAATTCTCCGTCTGTACCGAGAAACTGATCGTGACCCGGTCAGGAGTTCCCATAACGGTGCCGGAACCGCTCACCGAGATTATATGGTCCGCAGGAGTATCTGCGGCACCCACTGTGCCAATCATCGCCATGGCAAGGATTACCAGGGCGCAGGTAAATACTGCAATTTTTTGCATATTATATCAGGCCAATAGTGGGAACCCGGGAGGATTAAAAGTTGCTTTGACTGCGAAATTATTCGTACTTATCAAAAAATGCCCGGATTATCCGAAAGGATTTCCGTTCCCCAAAATACAAGAGCCGGCAGAACACACATAACAGACGATAGAGCATGGGAGCAACAATCGTCGAGAAGATCTTCTCACGGAAATGCGGCAGCGATATCAGGGCAGGCGAAGTGGTCATGACACCGGTCGACGGGGCAATGATTCACGATATTACCGGCCCGCTTGCCATCCGGAAGTTCTACGAGATGGGTGGAGAACACGTATTCGATCCGAAACGTGTAATCATGCTCTTTGATCACCAGATCCCGGCAGATTCGCTTGAAGCGGCGCAAAACCATGTGTACATGCGAAAGTTTGCCGCAGAACAGGGCATCCACAATTATGACATTAATGAAGGGGTCTGCCACCAGGTGGTCCTTGAGAAAGGCCGTGCAGCGCCCGGCGAGATTGTGGTAGGGGCGGATTCCCATACCTGCATGTACGGGGCGGTCGGAGCGTTTGCAACCGGTATCGGATCGACAGATATGGGTTTTGCACTGAAATTCGGCGCCCTTTACTTCAAGGTCCCGGAGACCATACGGGCAGAAGTTTCGGGAAAGTTCCAGAAGCGTGTCGGGGCAAAAGACCTGATCCTTGCGATTGCGGCAGATATCGGGGGAGACGGCGCGACCTACCAGGCAATCGAATTTACCGGGAAAACCATGTCAAAAATGGACATGGCAGGCCGGATGACCTGCTGCAATATGGCAATCGAGATGGGCGCTAAAGCCGGTATCGTTCCGCCGGATAAAGTCACATGGGACTACATGAAAGGCCGGAGGAAGGTGCAATCAATCGATCTTGCAAGTGACGATAACGCGAAATTTGCAGAGAAGCGGACATACGATGTATCAAAACTCGAACCGCAGGTTGCTGTTCCCCACAATGTTGACCAGGGGGTGCCGGTGAGTAAGGTGGCCGGGACGCATATTGATCAGGTCTTCATCGGTTCGTGCACGAACGGCCGGTACGAGGATATGGCGGAAGCGGCAAAAGTTCTTGGAAAGAAAAAGTTCCACACCAGTACCCGGGTGCTTGTCATCCCGGCATCCCGTGATGAATACCTCAAGGCACTCGAAACCGGGATTATCGAAAAGTTCGTGAAAGCAGGAGCCCTTGTTGAAGCACCGTGCTGCGGGCCGTGCATGGGCGGGTCTTTTGGGCTGCTCGCGCCCGGCGAAGTCTGCCTGTCGACATCGAACCGGAACTTCAAGGGCCGGCAGGGGAGCACTGAAGCATCGGTGTATCTCTGCTCTGCGGCAACTGCGGCGGCAAGTGCGATCACGGGCGAGATCACCGACCCACGGGAGGTGTGACGATGAGGGCATGGAAATTCGGGGACAATATCGATACGGATGCAATCATTCCGGGCCGGTTCCTGACAATGTATGACCCAAAGGAACTGGCAAAGCATGCCTTTGAGGGCACCCGTGACGAATATGCAAAAACCGTAAAGAAAGGCGATGTGGTAGTCGGCGGAAAGAACTTCGGGTGCGGCTCTTCGCGTGAGCATGCCCCCCTGGCGCTTCTCGGCGGCGGAGTACATGTCGTGCTTGCAAAATCATTTGCCCGGATCTTTTTCCGGAACTCCATCAATGTCGGGGTGCTGCCGGTGGTCTGTAAAGATACGGATAAGATTCCCGACGGGGCAAATGTCACGCTCAATCTCAAAAAAGGATACGTGGAAGTTGACGGAAAGAAGCTGGCCATCGAACCGGTGCCCGGGTTCATGCAGGGCATCATCGATGCAGGCGGTCTTGTGAACTATGCAAAGGCATTAAAGGAGGTGCCGGTATGTACAAAGTCGCGGCGATAGGCGGGGATGGGATCGGGCCCGAAATAGTAACCGAAGGAAAGAAAGTTCTTAAAGCCGCCGGAGAGCGATTTAACTTTGAGATTGAGTGGACAGATTTCGATATCGGAGCTGACCGTTATCATGCG